>ULOF01052509.1_pt1 | contig 16702 bp, 18 predicted proteins | sample 1952371 | NCBI WGS metagenome assembly ULOF01 (sample SAMEA4835597, study PRJEB28245) | human gut metagenome | biome: gut microbiome; material: fecal sample | place: Denmark | collected 2008 | reverse complement strand
GAACGCCGAAATCACCTGCCGAGCCAGCTTTCCGGTGGTCAGCAGCAACGTGTGGCAATTGGGCGGGCACTGATTACCCGGCCAGCCCTGATCTTAGCTGACGAGCCGACCGGCAATCTGGACACGCAGAATAGCAGCGAGGTCATTGCCTTGCTAAAAGAGGCGTCGAAAAAATACGAACAAACCATCATTATGATTACCCACAATCGCAGTATCGCGCAAACGGCTGACCGGGTTTTGCAGGTATCGGACGGTGTACTGACCGACTTCGGGAGGTGCCGCGAATGAAAAGCTATCTTAGCCTTATTCCGATTTCTGCAAAGGTGCGGAAGAGACAGAATAGGATGACGATGCTGTGCATCATTATCTCAGTACTGTTGGTTACGATGATTTTCAGCATGGCAGATATGGCGATCCGAATGGAAAAGACACGAGTGATCAAAGAACATGGGAACTGGCATATCATGTTGAAGGAGCCATCCGAGCAACAGATTGAGCAAATCGCACAGCGAACAGATGTGATGACGTCCTCCCGTTATGACGGACTGAACTTTGATTTATCCGAAGACTATACGATCAATGGAAAAAGCTGCGTCATCGTAGGTGGTGATAATGCGATTCTAACGGAGATCTATGACAATTTGACTGAAGGCCGATATCCCACAAAAGAGGATGAAATTTTACTTTCGAATCGTTCAAAAGAACTGCTTTCTCTGAAGATTGGAGAGGCGATTACCGTACATACACCAGCTGGAGATTTTGGCTATACGATTTCCGGTTTTGGAGGAGATGTTACCATTACCACAGATGCCGACATTGTGGGGGCTTTTCTAAATTGGGACTCCTTCCAAAGTCTTGCAAAAGCAGAAGGAAGTAAACTTGCTCCCGTTTGTTTTGTGCGCTTTTACGAGAATATCCATATTCGTAAGGTGATTGCAGAGTTGCGGAAAACATATGGCTTTACCGACGAAACATTATCCGAAAATACGGCTTTGCTGGGATTGACGGGCTTCAGCAGTGATTCTTATGTCATGGGAATGTACCTTGTAGCTGCAATCTTGTTTGTTCTGGTTTTGGCTGCGGGAGTCTTTATGATTGCGGGAAGCCTGAACAGCAGAACCGCAGAGAGAACACAATTTTTTGGAATGCTTCGTTGTATTGGAGCAAGCCGGGCACAAGTTATGCACATAGTCAAGTTGGAAGCACTCTATTGGTGCAAAACAGCGGTTCCGATTGGCGTGATAGTTGGGATTGTGGGCACATGGATGCTTTGTGCACTGCTCCGGTTGGGTGCGGGCGCTGAATTTGTACAGATTCCGCTATTTGGGATTAGTAGTGTCGGTATCATCAGCGGAATTGTTGTTGGTGTTTTGACCGTGCTGTTATCTTCCATCTCTCCCGCAAGGCGGGCGGCAGGTGTTTCTCCGGTTGCGGCTGTTACCGGAAATCTTTCCGAAAATTGGAACACATCCCGGCCAATCAAGCAGAACTTTTTGAAAATTGAGATGGCCTTGGGGATTCATCATGCCGTATCCTCTCCCAAAAATCTACTTCTCATGACTGGCTCCTTTGCACTCAGCATCATTATGATTTTAAGCTTTTCCGTTCTTATACAATGGGTGAATATGGCACTCAATCCCTTAAAGCCATGGGCGCCAGATGTCTTTTATAGTAGTCCTGATAATCTGTGCGACATTAAACAAAGTTTTGCCAAAGAGGTGGAAAGCCGGCCGTATGTAAAGCGGGTATTTGGGCGGATGTATCAAAGCCTTCCTGCAGAATATGAAGGGAAATTGGGGCAAATTGATTTGATTTCTTATGAGAATCAGCAGTTTCAGTGGGCAGCTGAAGATTTGATTGCAGGTGATATATCGGCTGTCTCTGAAGGCAACGGTGTACTGACGGTTTTTGATAAAAGCAATTCTTTGAAGGTTGGAGATACGATTCAGCTGGAGCAGACAGAGCTTACCGTGGCTGGAGTCTTGAAAGATAGTCCCTTTGATACATCGGATCAGCCAACTGTGATTTGCTCAGAGAAAACGTTCAAGGAAATTACAGGCAAAGATGCCTATGCTGTTCTTGACGTACAGCTGTCCAAAAAAGCAACAGAGCAGAATGTAAATGAGCTTCACGTATTGGCAAATGGACATTATCGCTTTTATGATCGACTGGCGCAAAACAAAGACACACAAAATACCTATTTTATGTTCTGCCTGTTTGTTTATGGATTCCTCGCCGTGATCACATTGATTACTATTATTCATACGGTAAACAGTATTTCTATGAGCGTGTCTGCAAGAACAAATCAATACGGAACCATGCGTGCAGTGGGGATGGATAGTTTACAAATCAAGAAGATGATTCTCATGGAAACCGCCACGTACACTACGCTTGGACTCCTCGCAGGTTGTGGTCTGGGGTTACCGCTGCATCATTTTCTCTATTCGCAGATGATTACAAATTATTGGGGAACGGCATGGCAAATCCCTTTAACATCTATTGGAGAAATACTGGTGTTGCTTGTGTTCACTTCTCTTCTTGCACCTTTCGCTCCGGCAAAACGCATCTGCAACATGCCGATTACTGCAACCATCAATGAATTGTAATTCAATATTTTAATCTGCCGCACGACGGCAAAAGAAAAAAAGCCGTCGTAGAGCAGAGGTATTTTCACACGCCTATGAAGCGAATGCGCAGATATTATCTAAGGGGGATCGTTTACTTTTGCTAATGCGATTGCAATATTGCTGATTATAGCCGGCATAGGACAATTAGTTTTTAGAGAAAATGCAAAACGGAGGTGTAGCATGAAAAACAAGAACCTTAGAGATGATTATTTTGAAAGCAATTTGCAACAATTCCAAGTATGATGGGAGAGCCTATTATCAGGGGATGGTAGATGCAGTACAGATACTTGCTGGACTTGGGATTGTTAAAGAGAGTGTTAAGGTGAAAGAGTTATTGAATACAATAATGAAATAAGTAAGCAGGGTGGAGCGTTCCGGTCATGGAAAATCGGCTCTGCCCATTTGTAACTATTCACAAATCTTATATCAGTTTTTAACGTTTACACAAAACTTGAAACGGTCTCAACTTCCACCCTGTTTTTCTCCAAAATAATTCAGAAACAATCAAGTTAAAATCAAAATCTTTCTGCTATTCTAATTTGTGGGTTTGTTATATGTCCGAAGATAGGCTTCCACAAGGGGTATAATGCACTAATAGAATATAGGAACTTTGGATATTGCATATAAAAAAACGCAGTATTCAAAGGTTTTTTCACGTTGTTTTGTCCTTTGAATATGTTTGGGAGAGTTATGTGTTCTGAACAGTTTAGAGGATATTTTTATGTTATTAGGAACCTGTCTGGCATTTTGCGTGGAAAGGTAATTTTATAGGTCGCATCTTCGCAGATGCGGCAAAGTATATCATTGAAAGTGCACTATACGCACTTGTACTGTGTGGTAAAAAATTAATATCGGCTATAGGAAACGTCCTGTGGGTATGTACCTGCAAGGGCGTTTTTTATATACATAATATTTCTTTCAAAAAGTTGTCGATTTTTCGACGCTGCTCATATTTCCATTCGTGCTACGGAGTGAAAGGTACAGGGTGCATACACACCGATGCGCATTTCGGAGTTTTGTGGCTTACAATTAAAGATGTTGATTTAGAAAATCGAATTGTAAATATCGATCACCAGCTTCAGAGATTATCCGATATGACGTTGGTTATTGAGCCAACAAAAACTTCCGCTGGAACAAGAAAACTTCCGGTAACAGAGGAGGTTGCAAAATGCTTTCAAGCCATCATCGAAGACCGGGAGAAACCAAAGGTAGAAAAAGTGGTGGATGGATATACCGGGTTCCTGTTTTTGGATGACAAAGGTCTGCCATTAGTGGCAATGCATTGGGAACATCGCTTTAACCACATGGTGAAGCGGTACAACGATATCTACCGGGTACAGATGCCGAATATTACGCCGCATGTTTGCCGGCACACGTATTGCAGCAATATGGCGAAATCCGGTATGAATCCAAAAACGCTGCAGTATCTTATGGGACATAGTGATATAGGAGTTACACTTAATACCTATACGCATTTAGGCCTTGAGGATGCAGAGGATGAATTGAGAAGGCTGGAGGACTTGCAGAATGCCAGAAAAGAACTGGAATGGACGCAATGGGAGAAGCCGGTGTCACAGAAGATGTTTAAAGCAATATAATGTACGAGAGAAAGTCAATGCTAAAAAAGTTGAGCCCTTAAAATTGAAAGGATTATCCAAACTAGCTAATTTTAATGATAAGAGATTTGCTGATCTTCCGGTAGGTGTACAAAATAAGTTTAAATTGACTAGTATTAAAGTTATTACGTTGAGTGATAAAAGTGATAAAAACGTGCGCTTTGATTTGTTTGAACGATTGAATAAAGGAGGCGTAAATCTTACACCTCAGGAAATTCGTAGCTGTGTTTATCGAGGCGGGTTTAATGATTTTTTAAAAGAGTTATCCAAAGATTCTAATTTTAAGAATTGCGTGCATTTATCTGAGAGTCAAGAAAATGATGGTACGAGAGAAGAACTTGTTTTGAGATTTTTTTGCGTATTTGTATGATTTGGATTCGTTTGAGCATAGTGTAAAAGACTTCTTAAATAATTATATGTCAAAGGCTGACAAAGGATTTAATTATAGTGAAAATGATAAATTATTCAGAATAGTATTCAAAATATTGAATGATGCCTTGCCTCATGGTATAAGTAAAGGAAGGAAAAATACACCACTTAATCTTTTTGAGGCTGTGTCAGTAGGAGCTGCATTAGCATATATGGATAATGGAAAAATAAACACTGTAGGGATAGATGAATGGCTAAAAGATAAAGAATTATTAAAATATATTACAGGAGCTACAAATTCGAAACCGAGAGTAATAGGTAGAATTGAGTTCTGTAGAAAATAATTTGAGGGATAAAAGTGTTTAATGAAATAAAAGAGGAATTGACTCGTAAAATATGCGAACTAAGATTATGGCTTAGTAATATTAATGATAGCGATGATTTTTCAGCAATTAATAAGGGTTTGTTTTACGTGTATATATATGGGATTTATGAAGAAACAGTTAGAACTGTCGTTCAGAAAACGATAGAGGAATTAAATGCTAAATCTGTAAAAATTGATGAGTGTATATATGAGCTGTATGCACTCATTTTTTCCGCCGAATACGACAGTATATATGGTGTGGGTAATGAACATAAGTGGGAAAAAAGGTGGAATATTTCAGATAAATTAACTCGGAATCCTATCGTTTCTATTTCAAATGAAATAGTACCTACTGATGGCAAAAACCTACGATATAGACAATTAGAGAGTATCGCAAAATCTTTTGGTATTCATAATGCAATTCTTCCTAGGGCGGAAATTGGAGGAAACATTCAGGAAATGGTTGATAATAGGAATTATATTGCACATGGGAATAAAACTCCAAAAGAGGTGGGACGTGAAGTTTCGGTTAATGATTTACAACGTAAATTAGATCATATCTCGGAGGCGTGTACCTATATTATCGAATTATATGAGAAATATATTGAGGAACAAATGTATTTGAAAAATCATTAAACACAAATCACCGAAACATAAGAAGAATAACATGTTTTAAGGAGTGAATTGGTGTGGATAGCTTGAAATTAAATCCTGTACAGAAGGCAGCATTTTCTTTGATTCAGCAAGACCTTCGATATATTTATACGGTTATAAAAAATATAAATTCGAAAGCATCTAATTACATACCTTCTATGCTTCCGTATTTGGGTGTTGTTATAGATGGAGCAGAGGATTGGCTAAAGGCTATTAAAAATTCAAGTAAATGTAAATTCTGCATGCCATTATTTAATGAATCACAAACTATTTTTTATGAACAAATCAGAGCATCGCTTTAAAAATTAATTCGAAATGGAAATCAGATAGACTTAGAAATTCTATGGCACACTACAAGTTGGGAATAGTGTTAAAGGAGAGTAATTTGATAATTAGCGATGCAATGTTTGGCCTAACAGAAAAAATATTTGGAGAGGATTATTATACTATAAAAAAGTCAATTTATAAGGAACTAGAAAAATTAGCCAAGCAGATAGGTGCGTATCTTGACTTACCTCAAAGAATGGTATATTTGCAGTAAGAGAGAAGTAGTACCCCCACCTTTTACTACGTTTTTACTACGATTGCTGTACACATCTTGCAAAATTTTGCTAAGATTTGCATTTTATGTACAGAAATGACCAATACATAAAGAAAAATTAACACCGCGCAAAACGCTGCAAATGGCAGCAGAAAAGCGCCTTTTGAAAGGAGTTTATATGAGTATACGAGTGCTCTTCGTTTGCCACGGCAGGATTTGTGAATAGCGCCAAGAATGGCTTAAATACGCGGTTTCCTGTGTATGGAAGGTTTGTTTTACACCTTGCTTACACCTTTTGCAGAGCATGATTTTAGAGCATAGAAAAGAGAGTATGTGATAATGATAAAAGTACTGTTCGTCTGCTGAGGCACTTTGCATGCGATAGGCTGAAAATGCAGTAAAATCAATGCTTTGAGAAAATATAATGATTTGTCTACACCTCGTTTACACCTTTTGGTGCGAGGAGAATATGGACCATCCCGGAAATATGAATAAGGTCATCTTATCTACTAAATACTTAGTGTGATAGAGTGGCTTTTTTGATAATCAAAACAGAAATGCCTAAAATATAAAAATAGGCAAATTACGGTATTCTATGATTAATATCGCATTTAAAAATATTCAACAGATAAAATAAATGTGGAAAATATTGAAATTTCATTTTGAATGTAGTATTATGATTCTAGAATAAATCTATGTAAAGCAGAGTGTTTGATATGATGAATATTTCAGAAAAAAAGAGGCTATATACGACCACTGAGCTATTGAGTATGGGTGCAACTTACTATGAAATTGAAAAGATGGTCAATGCTGGAATCCTTTATAAACTGGATAAAAGTGTATATGAGACAGTGAAATATAGTGGTGAAGAGTCCGATTTTTACTATGCCATGGCATATGCTCCAAAAGGCGTAGTATGTCTGATGAGTGCTGCAGTTCATTACGGCCTTTCTACTTACAGACCAAGCGAAGTGGATATAGCGATTCCGAGGAATCATAAGGTATCAACGCTACCTGAATGGCCGCCCCTGCATGTTGTATCTTTTACCGGGGACAGGTATAGTGTGGGCATAGTTGAACAGATTGAGGATGATAATAAATATAATATTTATGATATTGAGAAAACCATAATTGATATTCTCTTTTATCGCAACAAGGTTGGGATAGAGGAAACAAAGGAAATTCTTATTAATTATTTGGGTCGGTCTGATAGAGATTTGAACAAACTGCACGAATACGCGCAAAAGCTAAGATGTGAAAAAATACTACGAACTTATTTGGAGGTTCTTATTTAATGAATGCTGAATCAGTTAAAGCAAGACTTAAAAATGTTGCTATGGAGACTGGACGAACATTTCAGGATCTTTTGGGATCATATGGAATGGAAAGAACACTTTATAGATTATCAATTTCAGACTATCGTGAGAAGTTCACGCTAAAGGGCGGTATATTCTTGTACGCATTATATGATGGAGATTATCCAAGGGCAACAACAGATATCGACTTATTGGCGAGGGGAATAGGAAACGATATTGATGAGATGAAAACGGTGTTTACGCACATATTTTCTATCACAACAGATGATCCATTAAAGTTTGATTGGGAATCATTGGATGTTAAGTCAATTACGGAATTTAAGGAATATCATGGAGTTAATGTGTCTATAACCGCATTTATGGATAGGACACGTATTCCAGTTTCGATAGATATAGGATTTGGAGATGTAATATATCCTGATAGGATACTTATGGATTTCCCGGTACTATTATCAGAAGATGCTCCGGAAGTATATGCATATTCTTTATATTCAAGCATTGCGGAGAAGTTTGAGGCAATGGTTTTATTGGGATATGATAATAGCAGATTTAAGGATTTTTATGATATTTATGTGAATGCACAGAAATATGATTTTGATGGTCAAATATTGGTAGAAGCCATAAAGGAAACCTTTGATCATAGGGGAACTTCATTACATACAATAGTTGCATTTAATCCAGAATATTCCGACGATGCGATACGATTATCACGGTGGAAGAGCTTTGTGAAGAAAAAGAAGGTTTCTTTAGATGTTACTCTTCCGGAAACCATAGAGGTTATTAAGCAATTTCTGCTTCCTGTAACAAATGCGATAGAAACAGGAAGAAGCTTTGATGCAAAGTGGGATAGCAGGGAACAGCAGTGGAATGATAATTGCCAATAAGATGATATAGCAGAACAGGAGGGCGAAGTTTATGAATATTGAAGCATATGATATTGATTCATTACGAAAGTTGGTTCGCTCATTACAGAACGAAAATACTGTTCTCAAAGCTCAATTACAAAAGGCTAATATACCATATGAAGATTATAGTCACTTTGAGGAAAAGATAGAAAACTTGGAAAACTATGATCCGGACCAAGGCGAAAGAATTATCAATCCGGAATATATAACAGATGACATGGCAAAAAGGTATTTTGCCATGTTTTGGGGACGGCAGGATGTATTTGCAAAGAGAGGCAAGAATGGCGGATATTTTCCTCAATGCAATAATCGTTGGAATAACACTCTGTGCCCTAAACAAAGAGGCGAAAAAGTATTCTGTGATGAATGTGAAAATACACAGTGGACACCATTAGAACTGTGGAGAATTAAGGAACACCTAAAGGGCACTAAGGAAGATGGAACCGATGTGCTTGGTATTTATCCGTTATTAGCAGATGGTACTTGCAGATTTATTGTATTTGATTTTGATAATCATGAAAAAGGTGCAGAACAGACAGATTATGCTAACGTTGATAATGAATGGCATGCAGAAGTAGATGCGCTTAGGAAGATGTGTGAGCAAAATGGAATAAAGCCATTAGTGGAGCGTTCACGTTCCGGCAGAGGTGCACATGTATGGATATTTTTTAAGAAACCGATATCGGCATCACTAGCGAGAAACTTTGGTTTTCTGTTGCTTGATAAGGGTGCTGCGACGGTTAACATGAAATCATTTCATTATTACGACAGAATGTATCCTTCCCAGGATGTTGCCAGCAGTATAGGAAATCTTATTGCTCTTCCTTTGCAAGGACAAGCAGTAAAGAATGGTAACAGCGCGTTTGTGGATGAGAATTGGAATGCTTATCCTAACCAGTGGGAAGTACTCTTGCATGGCACTGAAAAGCTTGGTGCCCTGGATATTGAAGCTTACATGGAAAAATGGCAACAGGAATTGGCAGAAGCACGCGGAAGACTTGCAAGCCCAGATAGTTCCAATAGGCCTAAACCATGGAAAAAGAAATGTGAGTTTCTTAAGGCTGATGTTGTAGGTAAACTACATTTGGTTTTATCGGATGGACTGTATGCGGATACTTTAAATATAATGCCAAGATTACAAAATCAAATCCGAGGCATGGCAGCCTTTGATAATCCTGAATTCTATAAGAATGCCAGAATGGGATATTCTAATTATTACAATTTTAGCGCTGTCTATCTTGGAAAAGATGTTGATGGGTATATTCAGGTGCCAAGAGGACTTAGAGAAAGTATTCTCGATGAATGTGGTAAAGCAGGAATTGCAGTTGATGTGTCGGATCAAAGAGAAAAAGGTCGCCCGATTCGTGTTTCATTCAAGGGTGATTTGAGAACGCAACAGGATTTGGCAGCACAGAGGCTATTGCAGCATTCAGAGGGCGTTCTTCAGGCGGCTACAGCATTTGGGAAAACGGTTGTGAGTAGTTATTTAATATCTGAGAGAAAAGTAAGTACCTTGATATTGCTTCATAGCAAGGATTTGCTTTCTCAATGGGTAGAAGAATTACAACGTTTTTTATGTATAGATGAAGAACCGCCTGAATATGAAACAAAAACTGGCAGGAAGAAGAAACGTGATAGTGTTATAGGAATTCTTCATGGCAGCAAGAATACATTAACCGGAATTATTGATGTTGCTATGGTGCAATCACTTAGCAGTAAGGATAATCTGACAGAAATATTAGATTCTTACGGAATGGTAATAATGGATGAATGTCACCATGCAGCTTCTACATCTTCGATGGAAGTACTGCAGAAAGTCAAAGCTAAATATGTATATGGAGTATCTGCTACTCCAAAACGTGGTGACAGCATGGAAAAAATTTTATATATGCTTTTAGGACCGCTCAGACACAAGTTTACTGCTCTTGAGCGTGCTGCAGAACAGGGAATAGGACATTTCTTTGTACCTAGATACACTAGGGTAGTTGATAATTCTGAATCGAAGGATGATATCAATAAAGCTTATGCGCTTATTACATCAAGTGAAGTACGTAATAATATGATTGTCGAAGATGTAAAATCCTGTGTAAAAGAGGGAAAGACACCGGTTATACTAACACGAATGAAAGAGCATGCCAAAACCTTGGCAGACAACCTGAAAGGTTCTGCGGACCATGTATTTATTCTTTATGGGGATAATTCAGATAAAGAGAATCTTGAAATACGTACAAAATTAAAACAGGTTCCTAAGAACGAAACACTAATATTAGTTGCAACAGGACAGAAAATTGGTGAAGGCTTTGACTTCCCGAGACTCGATACCTTAATGCTTGCGGCGCCGGTATCTTTTGAGGGACGTTTGGAACAGTATATTGGCAGACTTAACCGTGATTTTGAAGGAAAAGAAGCAGTATATGTTTATGACTACGTTGATTCTCATGTAAGATACTTTGACCGTATGTATGGAAAGCGTCTGAGAACGTATAGAAAGACTGGATTTTCATTATGGACCGGAGAAATCAAATCTAAACAGATTATAAATGCAATATATGATTCAGGTAATTATATAGAAAAATTTGAGCAGGATTTGGTTGAGGCAGAAAAAGAAATTATCATTTCAAGCCCGGATATACGTGCTGAAAAGATTGCAAGGTTTATAAAAATTGTAAAAGAACGTCAGGAAAAAGGGGTTAAAGTGACTGTCATTACACTTAATCCAGACAACTCAATGTATGGAAATGCAGCAGTATATTATGAGCTAATTTGTGAAATGCAGGGTGTTGGAATAACTGTCGTTGAAAAAGAAGAGATAGACGAGCATTTTGCTGTAATTGATAATCAGATTGTATGGCATGGAGGTATGAATCTTTTAGGCAAGGAAGATGTCTGGGATAATTTGATGCGTATAAAGAATGTAGAGGTTGCAGCTGAATTGCTTGAGATATCTCTTGGGAATGTTGATAACTAAGACTGTTGGAGTTGGAAAAATAATGAAGATAGAATTTGGAGATTTTGAATTTACAGAATGCTGGGACGGAGTTTTATACAAAAAATTGTCTGGTTACCCTGAGATGACGGATTGGGAAATACAGACAGTCCTGGATTTTATAAAATACGAAAAAGATAATGGCCGCGAATGCGAGCTGGTTGGAGATGAAAACATACTTGCTAAAGTGCGAGATGCTATTGCAGATCGAAATAGAGCTAAGGTATCTGTACCCGAGAAGATTACAGAATGTACAGCATGTCCGACATATAAAGGATGTATGACTGATTTGGTGTGCCACACTTCACCAGTTGAAAATGCAATTAAAATATTGGAATGCGGTTCACTACTTTCACCGGTGTTAGCAAGGAAGATGAGTGCAGCTGAGCTTGCTAAAGAAGCAAGAAATGCAGCCAATGATCCTGAAGATTACTTTGATTATATTATGTTTGCATGGGGAAACTGTCAGGCAGGAGACCGACTTGTGATGGAAAGGAAACTCGGCCGTTTTCCTGATGATAAAGATTTAAGTATAGGTTTTACTCCCGGAGTCAGATTTTTCTTTAAATATAATGAAATAGTTAAGCATCCCAATGCAGTATTTGAGGGTGTGTTGCCTTTAAAAATCAAAAATGAAGTTGTGTTAGCGGACTGGATACATGCAATTATTGTTCCGGAAAAGGAGAAGAATAGGATTGAATCATATGTACCGGAAGCACTGAAGGAAAAGGTATATTACATCGAAAATGATTGTTCTGATATATGGGAATGGTCAGAAAAGGTATATGAGTATGCCAAGAATATAGATTCATAAAATGGAATCTATTATGGGGAGGGAATAGAATTGTTTACCAATGAAGATATTCTTAGGGTTGCGCTGGAACAGTCGGCAATAGACTCAAATTGTAACTGGGAAGATTTTTTGAAAAAAGATAATGTGATAGTTACTTCTGTGGCAAACCCGTCTGCAAGAAGATACTTAAAGCTTCCACATGTGTGTGATTTAACCACTTATGGAAATAATATAGTTGCTACCATTTCAGAAGAGTATAGGGACATTGTGGAAAAGTATATTAGTAAATATGCTGTGGAGCACTGTTTTGAAACACCAAATATGCATGTTCTCAATGATGCATTCAGACCACATGGACTTGGGGTATGCTTCATGGCTGAGTATTTTTTACCTGATATGGATGTACTTAAGCCTTTGCCATGCAAGTTAGAGACAAAAGTACTTGAGCAGCCAGATTTTGCAGATTTGTATAAGCCTGAATGGAGTAACGCCCTATGCGAGGATAGAAAGCATTTAGATGTGCTTGGAGTCGGAGCATATGATAATGGAAAACTTGTTGGACTGGCAGCTTGTTCAGCTGATGGTGATACTATGTGGCAGATAGGAATTGACGTATTGCCGGGGTATAGAAGGCAGGGAATTGCATCGGCACTCACAAGCAAGCTTGCCATAGAGATTCTTGAAAGAGGTAAGGTACCATTTTATTGCTGTGCATGGTCTAATATCAAATCAGCAAGGAATGCGATTAAGAGCGGATTTAGGCCTGCATGGGCGCAAATGACGGTAAAACCTCTTGAAATGATTAACGAAATGAATGGAATAAAATAGTATAAGATGGAAAAGTATGGTGTTTTGGAAATAGCGGCAGATTATTGCAATAAAGGTAAATTGGAGGAATGGATTCAGCTTTTTCTTCGCAATGATGGACATAACATTGCTTTGGCGGAGGGGCTGTTAAAAGAAAAACGCTTTTATACAGGAATAATTCTGTTTGAGCTTTCGTTATTAAATAATATCAGAGCCGGAGCCCCGGAGTACTTGACCGAGGAAAATGATATAGAATACTTTTTCAGTCATGTTAATGAGATGATGAACGCGGTAGATAATTGGAATCCGCCGCCACTTATTATTGAGTACAAGGATGACGGTAGTTTTTACGTCTGTGATGGTAGATATCGACTGGAAATGTTTAGGCAAAAGGAAGCGAAGTCTGCTCCTGCTATTGTGTGGGCAACGGGAAAAGAAAATTTTGATAGATTACAGGAGATTATAAAATGTTAGGAATATGTTCTGCATGTGGAAACACAGAATGGGATAAAGAGGTTACAGGAAATGTGATAAAGTGCCCTAAATGTGGTAATGAGTGGAAGTTTGATAAGTTACCTATATTTTTCCTGACTGGTTGTAGCGGAGTTGGTAAAACAACCACAGCAATTGAATTTCAGAAAATAACGGATGAGTATGTGATCATTGATGCTGATTGGCTTCGGAATATTGCCTGGCCACAAAATGATGAAGAAGAAAATGATTTTATTGAACAGGTATATTCTGTTTCAAAGAATATATCTCAATGCAAAAAGCCTGTAGTGTGGACTATGGCAGGTGGTATTGACAGATTGCATCATACATACGGGAAAAGATTTTTCTCTGAAATAAAAGTTTTGGCACTTACAGCTGAGCCGGAGGTTCTTAGAAAACGGATGACAGAAGGCAGAGGGATAGACGATGCGGGTTGGATTCAAAGCTCAATCGATTATAATAATTATTTTAGGACTCATGACACTTTAGGAGATACAGAGTTTGATACATTAGATTGCACAAACGGGACTCCTACGGAAATTGCAAAAAAGGTTCTTGAATGGCTGAGAGATTGAAATTGATTAATATTAAGAGGAATTTAGGAGGGAATCATAAATGGCATCGGATTGTACAGTAGCCATTGATAATGGGTATATTAATATACGCGTTGGAGCAATTATTATGAAAGGTAACAAATTTCTGATGGTTGGTAATCAGAAGGATGAGTACCTTTATTCTGTTGGCGGGCGTATCCAGTTTGGAGAAAGTGCTGAGGAGGCAGTCGTTCGAGAAGTGTTTGAAGAGACAGGTGTGAGACTGGAAGTGGATCGTCTTGGATTTGTTCATGAAAATTTTTTCTATGGTGATTATGGTAAAAAAGAAGATAAATTAATCTATGAGATTTCATTTTTCTTTTATATGAAAACACCGGATGATTTTGAGCCGGTATGTGATAGTTTTACTGATGATGAGTCAAAAGAAAGGCTTATATGGGTAGATGAAAAAAGTGATATAACTTACTATCCTACATTTTTTAGGGAAGAACTTAGAAATCCCAGTTCCTCTGTAAAACATATTGTTACTGATAATAGGAAATAGAATTGATATTCTTTTTTTAGGCTCAATGAGATGATAATGTTTATGAGCAAAATATACCTAATATGAGGCAAAACATATAAGAATAGGGATATGTTCAAATGAGCATATCCCTGATTTTTTATTTTCTTTTGCCTCTTCCGTTACCTTTTGGCACCTTAAATGCGTCTGAATATCTCTGAAGAATTTCTGTAAAGGTCTTGAATTCATATGGCTCCATCTTTGTGAAGTTAATCTTAAACATCTTACTGTACATAATCATTTGAGCCTGTGTAGCATTATCTGTTTTCTGAATCTGTTCAAAGGCCTCTTCAATCTCATCAACTTCTGTTGTGTCATTTCCGGTATTGGAATCCTTTTTATGAGCTTCTTTAATATCCTTTGCAATCCCGGCGATATCGCTACCGAGAAGATTTGCAAAATAGTCATCTTCCTTGATGGTGGCTGCTTCAAGGGTTTTCATATAATGGTCGGTGGTGCTTGTCCCTTTTTCTTGAAGTTTTGCTCTGGTAAATTCAATGTATTTATTCATGTTGTGAATCTGCATAGCGGCCAGATTATCAACATAAATCTCCATATCTGACATGAAATTAGCAAAAGCAGGATTCTTAATCAGCTCACAAATAACCAATTAAAATAGAACAAACAGAAAGGAATTCAAAATGAAAGAAGTATTATTTTTGCAAGAAATTAACATGGCACCAAAAGCAATACCTGCATGCATTCCGTTAGCTTATGATGCAATAGCAAGATTAAATGGCAAACTTGCAGAAGCGGACAAAGCGTTAAAGAAGTCATCACAGACAATCCCGGTATGGAAAAAATATCTGCTTACCATAGAGGAAGCAGCTTCCTATTTTGGAATTGGAGAAAAGAGATTAAGACAGCTTGCAGCAGAGAATGCCGGAGCGGAATATATTATGGAGATTGGAACGCAGATCAGAATAAAAAGACCTGAGTTTGAAACATTTTTAAGCACAGCGTATGTGGTATGACAACAGAAAATATGATGACACAAACGGCAAATGTCGTGACACTAAGGACCTCCTATGGTAGAATTACAACCACGGGATGGTCCTTTCTTATTTGTTTGGAAAATAGAAAGGAGACCGAATATGAGCGAAAAGAGAAGAGATAATAGAGGACGTATTTTACACACAGGAGAGGTTCAGCTTTCCACCGGACAGTACAGATATAAGTATGTAGATAATTATGGTGATGAGCGTTATTGTTACAGTTGGCGACTTGACCATAATGATAGAATGCCAGTTGGAAAGAAGCATACAGAATCTCTCAGAGAAATGGAAAAGAAAATCGAGGCAGATCAGTTTGATCACATTGTTGTAAACGGAGGCAAGCTTAATGTGCTTGAACTTGTAGAAAAGTATATTTCGGTAAAGACTGGAGTAAGACCTACTACAATGGCTGGATATGGAACAGTAATTAATCTTCTAAAGAAGGATCCGTTTGGCAGAAAGAGAATTGATACTGTGAAAATTTCAGATGCAAAGGCATGGCTTATTAAGCTTCAGCAGAAGGATGGCAAGAGCTACAGCTCCATTCGCACAATTCGTGGAGTGCTAAGACATGCATTTCAGTTGGCGGTAGATGATGATTTGATTCGCAAAAATCCATTTGGATTTCAACTTGTTGATGTGGTTATCAATGATAGCATTAAAAGAGAAGCTATCAGAAGAGAAGAAGAACGCAAGTTTATGAAGTTTATAAAAGAAGATGCACATTACTGTCGATATTATGACGGAATGTATATTCTTTTTAAGACGGGACTTCGAATCTCTGAGTTTTGCGGTTTAACTTTGTCAGACATTGATTTCAAGAATCACAGAATTAATGTAGATCATCAGATGCAGAAAAAGGGGAAGCGTGGATACTATATTGAGGAAACCAAGGGATGTAAGTGGGAGAGTAAGAATCAATGGGGAAGAGATACCAGATGCCTACCTTTCCCTAGATACAAACAAGAACCGATTGGAGTACAACACTCCCGAAGAACCATGGGAGTCCTTGGATATAAGAAAGTTGTATATAGAAATCAATATCTATGGAGAGGTTAATCCAGAATAAAGATAGTAAAATCATTATGCAAAGCCTTGTAGCAGTTCCCTTGTTGCAAGGC
>ULOF01015817.1_pt1 | contig 16732 bp, 9 predicted proteins | sample 1952371 | NCBI WGS metagenome assembly ULOF01 (sample SAMEA4835597, study PRJEB28245) | human gut metagenome | biome: gut microbiome; material: fecal sample | place: Denmark | collected 2008 | reverse complement strand
GTTAGAGCGCGCCCATGGCGCGCAAACAGAAAAAAGCTGCTGCACGATTGCGCAACAGCTTTTACCATATGTTTTTTTATTTTCTAATTTGCTTCCTTTTTTGCCTGTTTGGCAGCAAGGGCTTTGTCCGTTGGACGAACCAAAACCATACTGATAATAAATGCAATAATATAAAGAACAATGGTTGCATACAATACATACTGGTATCCGGTTGGATTTACCTCTATATCGTGCACCATAATTGGTTCGCCAAACTTGTTCACAATCCAATTTGCCATCTGGTTTCCAGTCAAACCTGCAAATGCCCATGCAGATAATGTAATACCGTGAATTGCACTGATATTACCCATTCCGTAATGATCAGAAAGCAGGGTTGGAACATTGGAGAAGCCTCCGCCGTATCCTGCATTCACAACAAAAATCAGACAAAGAACTAAAATCATTAATATTGTATTACCCTCACCATTTTTAATACCGCTTGTAGCAATTACAATTCCTGTAAAGGCAATAGAAAGAATAAAAATTAATTTGTAAATGGTGTTACGGTCCTTCATTGTATCTGCCCATGCAGAAAATCCAAGACGACCAGCAGCATTAAATATTGCTGATACAGTTGAAATAATACCAACTACACTGGCAAGACCAATACATTTTACAATCATTTTTTCCTGTGAAATCAACGCCAGACCACAGGTAATATTGATATAAAACATTAACCAGATACCAATATAATTTGTAATTGGTTTTGTCTTGATTACTGACATAATACTCTGACCTTTTTCTTTGGTCTGCGGTTCATGCCATGAATCCGGTTTCTTTAATAGCAAGTGTCCTACAAACATCATTACAAAATATACACATGCCAAAATCCAGAACATCTTATAAATTCCGCCTTCACCTAACCCATTTAACATGGATTGCATAATTGGGCTTGCAATTGCTTTTGCAGCGCCAAAGCCTGCAACTGCTAATCCTGTAGCAAGACCCTTCCGGTCTTCGAACCAAAGCATCAAGGTCTTAACAGGAGACAAATAACCAGTGCCCAAACCAATACCCATAATAAAGCCATAACAAATATAAATACCAATTAATGCAAGTGTGCTTCCCTGATGCGAACCACCATAATAAATAAAGAAACCTGTTCCTGCCATACCGGAAGCAAAACATATTGCTGCTATTAAAGAAGATTTATGTATATCCTTCTCTACAACATTTCCCAGAAATGCTGCTGACATTCCTAAGAAAAAGATTGCAAAACTAAATGCCCATTCCGTTGCACCCTTTGAAAATCCGATGTAGTCAGCAATCTCCTGACTAAAAATTGACCAGCAATAAACTGTACCGATACTGCAATGAAGTAATAATGCTGGAATTGCTGCACGAATCCATTTGTTACTACGCCACCCACCCGTCTTTTTTTTGCTTTCGCTCATTACCTTTCCTCCTCATCTGTTGTTATCTAATAATAAAATTAATTTTGTCTTAAATTGGCAAAACCAAACGAAATCATTATACACCCTTCATATATATGTTTCAAGCTATTTTTTTCATATTTTTATTGCTTTTATACGCTCCATCATATAAACTATAAATAATAGATAATTATGATTTTCACAATTATCGGATTATAAAAAAAGGAGAAAGATATTTATGCAAATGCATTCCCCAAAGGAAATTATAAACAATAATATGAGTGGAGCTGTTAATAAGGCAAACCTAAAGCTTTCAAAAATGATTGCCCTTGGAATTCTTGCCGGAATGTTTATCGCAGTGGGCGGTGTTACCAGTAATACTGCTGTCCACAGCATTTCCAACGTGAGCCTGGCAAGAGTTTTGGCTGGTTCTGTTTTTCCAATTGGTCTTTTAATGATTGTATTAGTTGGTGGAGAATTATTTACTGGTAACTGCCTTATGGTTATGGCTACCCTTGACAAGCGTATTCGGACGACCTTGTTTATTCGCAATCTTGTCGTTGTATTTTTCTCAAATCTGGTAGGTGCGCTCATTATGGATATCCTAATTTATTATAGTGGTAATTTGGATATCAGCGGCGGCGCGCTCGGGGCATACACGATTAAAGTTGCTATTGATAAAGTAAATATTACCCCTCTTCGCGGTGTTACTTCGGGATTACTCTGTAACTTTTTAGTATGCATGTCAATCTTAAAGGGGGCAGCTGCCAAAGAAGTTGCAGGCAAGATTATGGCTACCTGGTTTCCAATCTTTGCTTTCGTATTAAATGGTTTTGAACATATTGTAGCAAATATGTATTTTGTTCCTATTGGTATATTGGCAAAAAACAGCCCTGAATATGTTGCAAAAGCACAGGAATTATATGGTATTACTGCTGAGCAATTAAGCTCTCTAGATGTAGTCGGAGCACTGAATAATTTTATTCCTGTAACATTCGGAAATCTGTTAGGGGGATTGTTTATCGGATTCATACTCTATTTTATCAATGTAAAATGTGATGAGGCCTGATTGCTTCATATTTCTTTTGCAAAAATTAAAATATTTATTCCTTTAAAATAGAAAAGATGGTCTTTCAACCATCTTTTCGAAAGGTTTCCCTTTCTATTATCTGATATCCTATTTTCATCTCCTTGAGAACTGGCAGGGAATCTTCAATCATATTAATTAACATCTTTGCAGCCTCTTCTCCGCTTGTTTTATAATAAAAATGAACGGTAGTCAGCTTGGGCTCACATACCTTTGATACAATATTGTCTCCTAGTCCTGCTATTTGTACATCTTCCGGAATTCTTTTTCCAGATTCTTTTAAGAAACGCATAGCTCCCATGGCAATCATATCCGTTGCACAAATCAAGGTATCGATTTCAGAATCCATATGAAACAGGGATTTTGCATTTTCATATCCCCTTTCAATAGAATCTATGTCATTTATGCAATATCCTTCTTTTATTGCCCGGTCTAATTCAAAATTAGCATCTAAAAAACCATATAATCTCTCCTGTCCTACAGCTTCATCCTCTAATAAAGCTCCAATAAATGCAGGATTACTTCCATGTTCCAGAGCTTTTTTAGTCAGTTCTTTTGCTGCACCATAATCGTCATAATATACACAGGAATATTCCTTTACACACTGTGCCAATACCACTAAAGGTATTTCAATATCTTTCATAACCCTGTAGTGTTCCTTTGTAAAAATGGTTCCAATCAGTATAATACCATCCACATGGTTCCTTCCTAATTGTTTCACACAGCGAATTTCTTCTTTTATGTCATTCTGAGTAGTGGCAAGCAAAAGCTGATATCCCTTCTCTCTTAAAATACTACTGATTCCGTGTACCATCCGGCTGACAGAATCCGAATTAATCTGGGGAAGAATAATACCGATGAAGCCTGTTCTTTTTGTCCGCAGCATTTGTGCCTGGGCAGATGGCTGATAACCGGTTTCTTCAATCACCTTGCGAATTTGCTCCTTTTTTTCTGCACTGACATAACCATTATTCAAGTATCTGGATACGGTGGCACGGGAAACGCCTGCCATGGCAGCAATTTCATTTATATTCATTTATGAATCCTCCATTGTTGTATTCCTTTTTAATTATAGATTAATATGAGAACGATTTCAAGTAACAATCTGAGTTCTTTTACATATCCTAATAAAAATATGCTTTTTTGCATTTTGCAAGGAAAGGATTTCTATATGAAATTAAGAAAATATTTGAGAGCGGCACAGGAAAATATTGATACGGGTTATTTACAGATAAATGCAATCTCTGAGGATAACCAGATACCTGTACGAAATGCAAGGATTGAAATAGCAAATACCGGAAATCCCAACCAGACAATTGAGCAGTTAGAAACCGACAGTAACGGAAAAACCCCTAATATCGAACTGGCTGCCCCTCCGCTGGAATTTTCCCTGGCACCCTCCGATAACCAGCCCTATAGTGAATACAATCTTAAAATATCAGCGGAAGGATATGATGACACCATCATTACCGGAGTACAGATTCTTTCCGGTGAACTTGGACTTCAGAATATTCGTATGACACCGTCTGTCACCAGTGAACAGCTATATAATCCTACAATTATTGGCGGACACACTCTCTGGGAATTTTATCCTCCTAAAATTGCTGAGGCTGAAATCAAACCCATGGGCGAGCGTGGAGAAATTGTACTTAGCAAGGTGGTTGTACCGGAATACATCATTGTGCATGACGGTGCGCCTACCGATACCACTGCAACAGATTATTATGTCCCATATAAGGATTATATTAAAAATGTGGCATCCTGCGAAATTTATTCCACATGGCCAGAGTCATCTATCACCGCCAATGTGCTGGCCATCATGTCCTTTACCTTGAACCGGGTCTATACGGAATGGTACCGTGGAAAAGGATACGATTTTACCATTACCAGTTCCACTGCCTTTGACCATAAATGGATGTATCAAAAAACGGTATATGAAAGTATATCCCAAATAGTAGATTCTATTTTTGCCAATTATCTATCAAGACCCAATGTTTCCCAGCCAATCCTTACCCAGTACTGTGATGGAAAGCGTGTCACCTGTCCAAACTGGATGAGCCAGTGGGGGTCCAAATATCTTGGTGACCAAGGGTATACCGCAATTGAAATCATTCGAAATTATTATGGTGATGATATGTATATCAATGAAGCGGAAATCATTTCCGGTATTCCTGCTTCCTGGCCAGGATATGATTTATCAGTTGGCTCCAGCGGAGATAAGGTTAGAATGATACAGGAACAGCTTAACCGGATAGCACAGAATTATCCGTCCATCCCAACAATTTCCGTAGATGGAAGCTACGGCGAAGGTACAAAGGCTGCAGTCCAGCAGTTCCAGTCTATTTTTAACCTGCCTGTCACCGGAATTGTGGATTACCCGACATGGTATAAAATTTCTCAGATTTATGTAGGTGTCAGCAAAATTGCTGAATTAGGTTGAAAACCTTCTGCTGCTTGCAAAAAACTACCGCATCGTCCGGCACGCATGTGCTATACCGGACAATGCGGTTTTATATGTCTGATTTTATCTGCCAAACGTGTATTATCATTCAGCTGCAATCTTTCTGAAGTTCTTTTTTCCTCTTTTTAAAATAAAATCTTCTGCAAAATCGCTTTTTTCATAGAAAGTAAATGGGTCATTTATCTTATCTCCATTTACGGTGACACCGCCCTGCTGGATGCCGCGTCTTGCCTCTGATTTAGACGCTACAAGTTCTGATTTTACCAAAAGGTCAAGAATTCCGATTTTGCCCTCCTCATTGAAATCTGAAGCAGTCAATGTGGTCGTCGGCATATTTGCAGCATTTCCTCCGGTAAACAGGGCTCTTGCACTTTCCTGTGCCCTATTTGCCTCTTCCTCTCCGTGTACAAGCTTGGTAAGCTCAAATGCAAGGATTTCCTTTGCCTGGTTTAACTGGCTTCCTTCCCATTTGTCCATCTCGTCAATCTGCTCCAGCGGCAAAAAAGTAAGCATCCGCAGACATTTCAACACATCTGCATCGTCTACATTTCTCCAGTACTGATAAAAATCAAACGGAGAAGTCTTATTCGGATCAAGCCATACCGCACCGGATTGTGTTTTCCCCATCTTCTTTCCCTCTGAATTGAGAAGCAGGGTAATGGTCATGGCATAGGCATCTTTCCCAAGCTTACGCCGAATCAGCTCCGTACCACCCAGCATGTTACTCCACTGGTCATCTCCACCAAACTGCATATTACAGCCATATTTCTGATATAAGGCATAAAAATCATAACTCTGCATAATCATATAATTAAATTCAAGAAAACTTAAGCCCTTTTCCATTCTCTGCTTATAGCATTCTGCACGGAGCATATTATTAACAGAAAAATGTGCTCCCACCTCACGGAGAACTTCAATATAATTAAGGTCTAATAGCCAGTCTGCATTGTTTACCATCATCGCCTTTCCCTCAGAAAAATCAATGAATTTACTCATTTGCTCCTTAAAGCAGTCGCAGTTGTGCTGAATTGTCTCCCTTGTCATCATCTGTCGCATATCGGTACGCCCGGATGGGTCACCAATCATAGCGGTACCGCCGCCAATTAATGCGATTGGCTTATTTCCTGCCATCTGAAGGCGTTTCATTAGACATAGTGCCATAAAATGCCCTACATGCAGACTGTCCGCTGTCGGGTCAAATCCAATATAAAATACGGCTTTTCCGTTGTTAATTAATTCTTTAATCTCCTCTTCATCCGTTACCTGTGCAATCAGACCTCTCGCCACAAGTTCGTCATAAACTGTCATTTTCTCTTCCTCACTTTCTTTTTTTCTGTGTTCTGCACCTCGGCCTCGCTTCACCCTGCACCTCGCCCCGCTTCACTTCGCCTCGGTCGTGGCTGGCGCCACATAAAGAATATTAGAAACATAGCTTTATGTGAGCAAGCTCCCAAAAGCCATGTTTCAATATTCTTTGCATGGCTTATAGCTTACACGCAAAAAATCTCATCCTAATCTATAGGACGAGATTACCCGTGTTACCACCTAAATTCACATCAGATTTCCATCTGCTGCCTCAACAGGTATTCAAAAAACATACATACAAATAATTTACAAAAACAAATCAATGATATTATGCTAAATAAAAATACCGGATATGGTAACGGATATCAACCGGCATAGCCTACTGGGATATTTCGAGTTTATGTTATCTTAAAACATAACACTCTGGGTTCCGTTGGGTATGCAGCTCAAAGAGGTATTCATAACAGGTCTTCCATAGGCCTCTCATCATCCGGCACCTTTCTGTATGGGACTGCCTGTTACTACTTATTCTTATCAGCGCCTTAATGTGTATAGTATAATAAAGGCAATGCATTTTGTCAAATCTTTTCCTTAACAGCCGTAAAATAGTCATGTATGCTTTATCTGTTACTCGGCATCATTAATGCGGAATTGTTCCACAATCTGGCTAAGGACATTGATATTGTCCATACTGCTGTGAACCACATCTTTATTCTGACCGGTCTTTTCTGCCATATCCGATGTACTTCCAGCAATTTCATTAATGCTTATACCCGCCTCATTTACTGCAGTACTAATTCCGTCCACCGAATCCTTGATTGCTGCAATATTACCAGACAGGTTCATAATAGCAGCATTTACGCTGGACATGTTATCCTCTACTATCACTGCATCCTTTTTGTACTGTTCACTCACCTCACCAAAAGCCTTATAATCTTCTAATACGGTATCCCCCATAAATTCAACAGAAGCATCCAGACACTCTGCCATATCTGTTACCGCACTGTTCACTTCTCCTACAATCTTGTTGATATTCGATACCGTTTCGCTTGTCTGCTGTGCCAACTGGCTGATTTCTGTCGCTACAACAGCAAATCCTTTTCCGGCTTCTCCGGCTCTTGCCGCTTCAATAGAAGCATTCAATGCCAGCAGGCTGGTCTGGGAGGAAATATCATCAATTGCATTGGTTAACGCATTAATCTGGTCTACCGCTTTTGATTTTTCAAGGGCAGCTTCAGCATTTTTCTTAACACTGTTGTACATGTTCCTTGTTTTGTCTGACGCACTCTGAGTTGAATCCTGTAAAGTTGCCGCTCTCTTCATAATCTCCTCTGAAAGACTACTTCCCTCTTTTGAAAGCCTTTCAATGGAAACAGCATTGCTTTTTACCTCTTCCAGATTACTTTGCACATTTTCAACCGCATCACCGGATTCCGCCATGCCTGCTGCTAATTGCTGGGTAAATGCAGAATCGGATTCCGCTATCTGGGCAATTCCCTCTGAAGTATCTTGTAAATCAGATATGCTTCTATTCAACTCTTTACATACGCTTTCTATGTTGCGAACCATTTCCTCCAAATGGTTTCGCATACGGATAATCGCCTGTGCCATTTCGCCTGTCTCATCCTTGCGCTTAACCAGCTTGTCGCTGTCAATCTGTGTCACAAAATCTAAGTCTGCAGTATACTGGATTATTTTTGTCAGCTTCTTTATCGGATTTGATATGGTTCCACCTATAAATGCTGCATAAACAATGGAAATTATAAATGCAAACAGAATCATTCCCACAATTGTATTTGATAACGAGTTTGTTTTCCTCAACAGCTCTTTCTGAGGTACGGTTACTACCAACTTCATACCGTTACCAAGTTCTGTATAAATGATACTGTTATCGCCGGATACTACCACATTTCCTTCATTATCTGCATTACTTATCACTTCAAAATCTTCCGGTATTGCTTCCTCAAGACTGGTACCTGTCTCAAAATCTTTGTGGGATAAAATGGTATTATTTGCATTCAACAGATACACATAGCCTGTATCATATACCTTTGCTTTTGAAACCAGGCTCTCAATTTCCGAGAAGTCCAAATCCATTCCTACGATACCAACAGATGTATCCTCAATATACAATGGAACAACATAAGAAATCATATATACATTAATGTTTTCATTCAGATAAGGGTCCATCCAGACCGGCTTTCCTGCCTCTACTGGAATATAATACCAGCCAACATGTGCAACATCAGAAGGGTCATAGCTGCTGAAATCGGTTGGCGTTAAAAATTCAAACTTATCCCCTGATTTTGACATAAAAATTCCGGAGGTTGGTTCTGTAAATTCCGGATTATAACGGATATATGCACAAAGAGCTCCCCCGGTATTCATTGCAAGATTGTCCGCAGTAACCTTTAAAGATTGGGTACATTCCTTTACATAATTCTTATCCGTCTTAAAGGCATTGAAATCATCAATGGTAGACAGTGTGATATTACTTAAAGAATCGACTGACTGTTCAATCTTCTCGATTGTCTTATTCAGTTCTTCTGTCTTATTACTGCTGATTAAGGTTAATATCTGCTGGGAATCTTCTTCCGTTACTGCTCTTGATGCCCTGATACAATTTACCCCCATGATAACAGAAACCAATACAACCGCCCCACATATAGCTGCTGTAATTTTTACTCTTAATGACTTTTTCATAGTATTCCTCCCATTATTTGATAATGTTTTTATACATTATTCCTATTTTTAGTAGTTTTTACGATTCATCACCCAATTTCTGTCTATTGTAACACACTTCCTGGCAAATTACCATTATAAAATAGCAGAGCAGAGAAATGGGCTTCTGCATCAATAAAATGTTCATGACACAGTCACTACTATAAAATTTAATATGTGTCAAAATCTGTGTACGATTTGTGTATGGGGTAAATAAAAGAAGCTAGAACCCTTGAAAGTCCTAGCTTATTAGAAAACAGCCAATAGGGGAATCGAACCCCTGTTTCCGCCGTGAGAGGGCGGCGTCTTAACCGCTTGACCAATTGGCCTTGTCTTTGACGACTTGCTTAGTATAGCAAAAGATAGAACAGATTGCAAGAGTTTTTTTCAAAAAAATTTTATTTTTTGATTTTTTCTGACTCAAAAATAGTCCAGTGGACCATTTTCCCATATGCTTGGCAACAAAAAGGACTGAAGCCCATATATATATATTCAGTCCTTCTTTCTGTTCTTTATCTCGTTTATAAATCAAAAATACTGAGCTGGCTGGACTCCGGCAGGCCATCCAGCAGTCCCAAGTCACTCATTTTTTCGATAGTGGATTTTCCGATTTTTGCCCTGTTCCGCAAATCCTCTTTGGAAATAAACCGTCCCTGTTTTGCTGCCTCTTTAATTTGTGCTGCTGCCTTTCCCGCAACACCTTCCACCGAATTAAAGGAAGGCATGATTTTTCCATCAATAATCTGGCAGTTTACATCATCTGCACGGTAAATATCAATAGGCATAAATTCAAATCCTCTGGCATACATTTCCTGTACCAGCCGCATATCCCTTAAGGCATCCTCTTCTGCACCGGTCCGTTCCTCTTTTGACCTGCTCTTAATTTCATTCATAGCAGTCTCTAAATGCTCCTGTCCCCTGCACATGGTGTCATAATTAAAGGCTTTGGCACGGATACTGAAATAAGCCGCATAGTACGCTAATGGTTCATTTACCTTAAACCAGGCAATTCTCCACGCCATCATGACATAGGCTGCTGCATGCGCCTTCGGAAACATATATTTAATCTTTTTACAGGACCAGATATACCAGTCCGGAACATTATGCTTTAACATCTCCTCTTCCATCTGTGGCTGCAGCCCTTTTCCCTTCCGGACACTCTCCATAATCTTAAATGCAAGTCCCGGCTCTAATCCCATATGAATCAGGTAAACCATAATATCATCTCGACAGCAGATAGCGCCGGAAAGCTCGGTTTTTCCCTCTGCAATCAGTGTCTGTGCATTGCCAAGCCATACATCCGTACCATGGGATAAGCCTGAAATACGAACCAGGTCAGAAAAGCTTTTGGGCTTCGTATCCACAAGCATCTGGATAACAAAGTCTGTACCAAATTCCGGAATGCCCAGAGACCCGGTAGGAGTATTTCCAATGTCCGCCGGAGTGATGCCTAGAGCAGAAGGATTATGGAATATGGACATAACCTCCTGGTCGTCCAGAGCAATGGTCTTTGCATCAATCCCGGTCAAATCCTCCAGTCTCCGGATAATGGTAGGGTCATCATGCCCAAGAATATCCAGCTTTAACAGGTTTGCGTCAATGGAATGGTACTCGAAATGTGTCGTTATAATATTGGTTTTTGTGTCATTTGCCGGTTTCTGTATGGCAGTAAATTCATATATCTCGCGGTCGCTTGGCACCACAACCATGCCTCCAGGGTGCTGTCCGGTAGTCCGCTTGACACCAACACAGCCTGCAGCAATCCTGCGCTCTTCACATTTCCTTTTATTGATTTCACGTTCCTGATAATATTTATATACCAGCTGCTCTGCCGTCTTCTGGGCGATTGTGCCAATGGTTCCTGCACGGAAGGCATGTCCCTTTCCAAACAGTTCCTCTGTATATGCATGGGCATTTGCCTGGTATTCTCCCGAAAAATTCAAATCAATATCCGGCTCCTTGTCTCCATAAAAGCCTAAAAAGGTTTCAAAAGGAATATCATGCCCCTCTTTTTTCATCATAGTGCCGCATTTTGGACATGCCATATCCGGCATATCACAGCCGGAGCTTCCGGAATAGCTTTTTACCAGCTCCGAGTCAAAATCCACATAATAACACTTTGGACAGATGTAATGGGCAGATAAAGGATTTACCTCTGTAATACCGGACATGGTAGCCACAAAGGAAGAGCCTACGGAGCCACGGGAACCAACCAGATATCCGTGGTCATTGGAATCCCATACCAGCTTTTGTGCGATAATGTACATAACCGCATATCCATTTCCGATAATGGAAGTCAGTTCCTTTTCCAGCCGGGTTGTCACCTGCTCCGGAAGATTTGGTCCGTAAATCTCATGTGCCTTGTCGTAGCAGATGCTCCGCAGTGTATTATCTGAATCTTCAATAACCGGCGGACATTTATCCGGACTTACCGGATAAATCTTCTCTATCATGTTGGATATCAGAATCGTATTATCAATGACAATTTCCTTCGCCTTGTCACTTCCCAGATATTCAAATTCCCCAAGCATTTCCTCGGTGGTGCGGAAAAATAATGGCGGCTGGTTATCCGCATCCTTAAAGCCCTTAGATGCCATAAGCACAGCCCTGTAAATGCTGTCCTCCGGGTCCAGAAAATGCACATCACAGGTTGCCACCACCGGCTTATTATAGGTTTCTCCGAGTTTTACAATAACCCGGTTCAGATTCTGTAAGTCTTCATCGGTATTGACATTGGGATATTTGTCCTCTGCCTTCATAAATGCGTTATTTCCAATGGGCTGAATCTCTAGGTAATCATAGAACTGCACAATGCGGTCTATTTCCTCCTCTTCTGCGTCATCCACAATAGCGCGGAACAATTCCCCTGCCTCACAGGCAGAGCCGAGAATCAAACCTTCCCGGTATTTATTAATCAGGCTCTTGGGCATAATTGGGCGTTTGTTAAAATAAGTCACATGGGATTCTGATATCAAACGGTTGAGATTTACTCTTCCGATTTCATTTTTTGCCAGAATGATTCCATGATAACGCCTTGACTTCTTAATGGTCTCCGGCGACGTTTCTCCGAATGTATTTAAACCACTTAAGTTAGTTACCCCCCTATCCTTAAGCATCTTGATAAAACGCTTGAAAATCTCTGCGGTAGCTGCCGCATCATCCACCGCTCTATGATGGTTCTCCAGCTTAATTCCCAAATGCTTGCAAATCCTGTCTAAGGTGAATTTTCCAAGCTCCGGACAAAGCACGTGTCCCAAAGTCATGGTATCCACAACAGAATTCTCCACTGTCCTGCCTAAATCATGGGCAAATTTGCGGATAAAACTCACGTCAAATCTCGCATTATGGGCAACCAGCACACTGTCTCCCACAAATTCCAGAAACTTTGGAAGCAGTGTTTCTATGGTTTCCGCATCCATTACCATATCATCCGTAATCGTGGTGAGCTTTGTAATATTGTAGGGAATCGGTATCTCTGGATTTATAAAATGGGAAAAGGAATCCGTGATTTCCCCATTTTCAATTTTGACTGCGCCAATCTCGATAATCTTACAAAACTTCGGGCTTAACCCGGTTGTCTCAATATCAAATACCACAAAGCTGTCATCTAGCGACTGTTCCCTTGGTCTCACTACAAAGTCTTTCAAATCATCTACAAAATAGCCTTCTACTCCATATATAATCTTGAATGGGTCATCCTTTTTGATGCAGTGGTTGGCAACCGGAAAAGCCTGGGCAACCCCGTGGTCGGTAATGGCAATGGCAGGATGCCCCCACTCCTTTGCCCTGGAAATAATCCTTCCCACATCCACCACACTGTCATTGTCACTGTATACAGTATGCATGTGAAGCTCCACACGCTTCTCCAGTGAATTATCCATACGTTTTGTTGTAAAGTCCGGAATCGGTTTAATGCCGGTGATGGAATTTAGCGTAATCTCCCTTACATATGTATCGTATGCCGGTACTCCCTTAATACGGTAAAATTGTTTTATTTTGAAATCATCCTTTAATAATGCCCAGTCTTCCTTGGAGACAAAAATTTTTCCTCCAATGGAATCTGTAAAATCTGTTATGGAGAAGGTAACCAGGAGTTTTTCTCCGTTCCGGAGTTCTTTTTCTTCCATTTCAAATATCTGTCCACGGACAACAATATCTCCCATACCTTCCGTAATCTCTGAAATGGCATATTCGTTTCCTTCTACATTGCGTCCGTATATAACCTCCGGGTCTGCAACTCTTGTCCTGCCATATGCCGAAGCACCCCATCTTCCCTCTTTCGGTTTGCTTCTGTTTTCCATTACCGGCTTGCCGGATGGAGCAGTATTTTGTTTTTCTCCTTTTACCTCCCCCGGAAGCCTGGCAGTATTTTCTGCAGTCTTCTCTTCCTGCTCCTTATTGGATTCCACCTGCTCCATAATCTGGTGTACCTCCAGATATAACTTGTGCTCATTGGCACGGCGGATAGAATCCTTTTGTTCTTCCGTAAAGTCAAACCCCACCTGTATGTCATAGTGAAAACGCTCTTTATATACCTGCTCTAAATATTTCTTGATATCAGCCGAACGGGTTTTGGCAAGAAATGTGTCATCAAGGGTCAGTGTAATAATATTGGCATCAATAAACCATTCCGCATTTTTCACCAGCCGGTAGAGAACCGAGGATTCTGCTTGAAGCTCAAAAAGCAAGCTATCTTTATACACATTCGTTAGCTTGCTGATATCATACTGATTGGATAAATCATAATATTCAATTATTTTTACCTGAAGATTTCCCTGGGATACAAACTCACTTAATGCATTCTCCACCGCATATATATCCTGTTTCTCAATCAGAATCTTACTCTCGATATTAATCTTTAAGGTTTTCTCTGATTTCACAAGAACCGCAGCCGTTACAAAAACCTGTGCAAACAGCTCCTTTGTATCTCCAGGACATTCAAAGCCTGGAAATACTTCAAAAAATCCTTTTCTCTCAGCCATATTTTATCTCCGTTTATCCCAGTTCCTTAATTCATCCTCTAAAACTGCCAATAACTGTTCCTCTGGAACCTTTTTAATAATCTCGCCTTTTTTGATTAAAAGGCCTTCCCCATTACCGCCGGCAATTCCTATGTCTGCCTCCCTTGCCTCTCCTGGACCGTTTACCACACAGCCCATAACGGCAATTTTTATATCCAGATTCTCAAAATCCGCCGCCAGATTTTCCACCTTGTTGGCTAATCCAATCAAATCAATGGAGGTTCTTCCACAGGTTGGACAGGAAACCACCTCAATTCCACCAGTACGGAGCCCTAAAGTTTTTAATATCAGCTTTGCTGATACAACCTCATTTATCGGGTCTCCGGTTAAAGATACGCGGATTGTATCACCGATTCCCTGATAGAGAATCAGACCTAAACCCACTGCCGATTTGATATTGCCTCTGGTAAGGGTTCCCGCCTCAGTAATTCCCACATGCAGCGGATAATTTGTCATTTCTGCAATTAATTCATGTGCTTTCACACACATCAGTACATCAGAGGATTTGATGCTGATTACAATATTATCAAACCCATATTCTTCTAATATATGCACCTTATCAAGAGCACTCTCCACAATTCCTTCGGCAGTTACACCATGATATTTTGCAACCAGTTCCTTTTCCAGAGAACCGCTGTTGACTCCCACACGAATCGGCACATGATAAGCTTTTGCAGCGTCTACTACTTCTTTAATTTTATCTGTGCCACCGATATTTCCGGGATTAATGCGTATTTTGTCCGCACCATGCTCCATAGCCATGATTGCCAGCCTGTAATCAAAATGAATATCTGCCACAATGGGAATATGGATTCTCTTCTTTATCTCTGAAAATGCTTTGGCAGCCGCTTCATTATTTGCAGTACAGCGGATGATGTCACAGCCTGCTTTTTCCAATGTCAAAATTTGTGTGACGGTTGCTTCCACATCTTCTGTTTTTGTGTTTGTCATGGATTGAATCAGGATGGGATTTCCTCCGCCAATCACTCTGTCTCCGATGTGTACAACCTTTGTGTGTTCTCTCATACTGTTACCCTCACATGCTTCCGTTTCTATCCTCTTACATAAACACTACCACAGGCAATTGCGAAACTCAAAAAAGTAGATATGCGTTTGTGTAATATACACAACTTTGCGACAGCATTAGGAACGTTAGCCGAGCAAAGTTATTGTATATTCACCATACGCATAGCAAAAAGTATATGTTTCGCAAATGCCTAAAACACTACCATTTTATAATCTTAAAAATATCCTGGAACATTACAACTACCATTAATCCAACTAACAGTATAAACCCAATTGCGTTAACCAGCGCTTCCTTGTCTGCCGGCATTTTTTTCCTGAAAAACGCCTCCACCAGCAGTAAAATGGTTCTTCCGCCGTCTAGTGCCGGGAAAGGAAGAAGATTCATAACTCCCAGGTTTGCACTGAGCATAATACAGAAATTTACCATATTCAGAATAACATTGATAACTGCAATAGAGGCGTCTCCTTCTGCACTCTCCTTCGCCTCGTCAATGGTATCGCTCATCATAGACACAATTCCCACCGGACCCGACAAATTATCAAATCCAAGCTTTCCACTTACCAGATATTCCAGACTTAAAAAAGTGGTTTTAATATAGTATCTAAGCTCTAATGCACTGTATTTTAAAACTGTAAGTGCATTTCCTTTTTCCCTTGCGCCTGCATATATTCCCATCAGATAACCACTGTCAGTTTCCATAGGACTGAACTGGTATTGCAGCTCCTCCCCATTTCTATCCACGGTAAGTGTAATATCTTCCCCTGTTTGGTTAAACTGGGTATAAACCAAAACCTCACGGAAATTATATATTTTATGACCGTTGTAACTGGTTATGATATCGCCAGTCTGTATACCAGCCTCCTTTGCCGGACTGTCTTCCGAAAAGTCACTAATCTTGGGCGAATCGTAGCCACAGACAGCAATCAGAATAATAGAAAGAAGAAATGCCAGAATAAAGTTAAATATCGGACCTGCGATTACCACAGAAATCCGTGCCCATACCGGCTTTGTACTAAAGGAATGTTCATCCTGCACATCTTCATCTTCTCCAAGCATTATACAATAACCGCCCATTGGAATCAGCTTCAAGGAATACTTTGTTTCTTTTTTCTTAAAAGAAAACAGTGTTGGTCCCATACCCACCGCAAATTCATTTACATAGATTCCGTTTTTCTTTGCCAACAAAAAATGTCCCAGTTCATGGAAGAAAATAATTGCACCAAACACAAGTAATGCAATAATCACATTAATAACTGTACTCATGATATCCACCTGCTCTCAATCGTTTCATATACCCACCGCTCTGTTTCCAAAATATCCTCCACGGTTGGATTTTCAATTACTGTATGCCGATCCATACATATTCTTATCATTTCATAGATTTCCAGAAATCGTATTTTTTTATTCAAAAATTTGGTAACTGCCAGCTCATTTGCGGCATTTAATACCGTCGGCATACTTCCCCCGGTTTCAATCGCCTCATAGGCATATTTTAACCCAAGAAATGTGTCCAAATCCGGTTTTTGAAATGTAATTTCTGTTAACTGTGAAAAATCCAGGCGTTTGCCATCCAGATATACACGCTTTGGATAATATAAGGCATACTGTATCGGGAGACGCATATCTGGTGTTCCCAGCTGCGCCATCACCGCGCCGTCTTCAAATTCTACCATGGAATGAATGATACTCTGTGGCTGT
>ULOF01000090.1_pt1 | contig 16744 bp, 13 predicted proteins | sample 1952371 | NCBI WGS metagenome assembly ULOF01 (sample SAMEA4835597, study PRJEB28245) | human gut metagenome | biome: gut microbiome; material: fecal sample | place: Denmark | collected 2008 | reverse complement strand
ATAGACACTGCCGATAACGTCATTCCATGAGTGGCATCTGTATAAGCACCCACGGCCTGCCCAATCATATGTACCATCCAGTCTGTAGTTTTTCCCTTTGCCACCAGCGTATTCAAGGCCCAGGTTGCTATCCACATAATATTGCTGCGGGCCTCGTAATCCTCCGGATTTTTCACCGCAATTCTCGTACTGTGAATCAGGGAGCGCAAAAGTCCTTCCATGATATAATCAGAGGTATTGTCATCCTCCCCTGAAAAATACTGCTCTAAAATATGGCTCATTATATCAAAAAAGCCTGCTGTCATCTGGTATTCCGGCAACGTATAAGTAAACTTCGGATTCAAAATAGCAAACTTCGGAAATACATTTTCTCCAAATACATGCCCTATTTTCAGCTTCGTCTCATGATTTGTGATAACGGCTCCGCCATTCATTTCCGAACCGGTTCCCACCATGGTCAGTATACAACCAACCGGAATAATCCGGGTATCCGCATCCACATCCTCAAATTTCAGATAATATTTCTCCCATGGCTCTTCCTTGCAATGGGCAGAAATAGACACAGCCTTTGCATAATCACAGCATGAGCCGCCGCCAACTGCCAAAATCAAATCCACATCATTTTCTTTTGCGATTCGGCAGCCTTCATGCAGCTTCTCCACTGTAGGATTTGGCATAACCCCTGCATCCTCCACAATATTTTTACCCTCTGCCTTTAAAATCTCTACTACCTGCTCATAAATACCGTTCTTTTTAATAGAACCGCCACCATAAACCAGCATGACATTCTTTCCATACTTAGAAAGCTCCTGATTCAGATACGAAAGAGAATCCTCTCCAAAATATAATTTTGTAGGATTCACATAGCTAAAATTCCCTAACATAATGTTACCTCCTTTTATTACTTGACTTTTTTTTGTTTTGTGAATACAATATATTTGCAAGTTCATCGAAATTATATAACTTAAAGTTAGCTTTAAGTCAAGAATATTTTAATAAAAATTTTTTAGTATTTCCCTATCATGAAATACTAAAAGGAATGGAGATTATTATGTTATATACGGTAGGAGAAATGGCAAAAAAATTAAACGTGGCACCTTCCACCCTTCGTTACTACGACAAGGAGGGGCTTCTGCCCTTTGTAGAGCGCTCTGACGGTGGAATCCGCATGTTTAAGGATGAGGATTTTGAATGGCTGCACATTATTGAATGTCTGAAAAAGACAGGTATGTCCATTAAGGATATTAAAACCTTTATTGACTGGTGCATAGAAGGTGACTCTACTATTGAACAGCGGCTCCAGTTAATTGACCGGCAAAGAGAAGCCGTACAGAGCCAGATTACACAAATGCAGGAAACCTTAAAGACACTGGATTATAAGCATTGGTATTATAAAACCGCAAAGGCTGCCGGAACCTGCAAAATACATGAAACAATGAAGCCGGAAGACATTCCTGAAGAATTTCGGTAAGAGCAACAGGGGATGAAACATTTATTTCATCCCCTGTTATCCTTCTTTTTCTTCAATCAGCATGGCTCTTAAAATACCGGGACACTCATATTCCCTCTTTCCGGCGCCAAGACCTGTCTTTTTAATAATAAATTTCAGCGGCAGGCTTCCCGAAGTCTGGATTGCCGCCACAATTGCCGCACCGGTCGGTGTCACCAGTTCACCGGTAATGTCTGTAATCTGAACCGGAAGACCATATGCCTGCATGATATTAATAACCGCCGGTACAGGAATCGGCAAAATGCCATGCTGGCATCGCACTGTTCCTTTTCCTTCCCACAATTCCGGGACAATTACATTTTTTATGTTGAGATTATCCAGACACACTGCCACTGCCACGATATCTACGATGGAATCAACTGCCCCTACCTCGTGAAAATGAACCTCTTCCACCGGTACATGATGCGCCTTGGACTCCGCCTCCGCCAGTATGGAAAAAATACTAAGTGCAAGTCTGCGTGCACCCTCTGTCATATCTCCCTTTTCAATAATTTCCCGTATTTCCTTCATGCCTCTGTGTGCATGACTGTGGGTATGCTGGTGTTCATGCGTATGGGAATCTGTATGGCTCTGTACAGCTTCATGGAAATGTTCATGGGTATGGCTGTGTACAGACTGTTCCCCATGGGAATGGGCAGCTTCCCCGGCTTGGTACGCATGCTCCCCATGATGCAGATGCCCGTACAGATATTCCATATCATGGTCATGGTTATCATTCCCTTCCAGAATGACATTGAAATCACAGGCATCAATGCCTGATTTCATAACCCTGTTTATCTCTATCCGGAAGCCCTGTACCGGAAGGCTGTCTAACACATGGCGCAATACCGCTTCATCAGCTCCTAAATCCAGCAAAGCGGCTACCGTCATATCCCCACTGATACCGGAGTAACACTCCAGATATAATGTCTGTTCCATTTCCTGTCTCCTTTTCTTATATCATTTCTTAATTCGTATGTATATCCATACTGCCAGAGCGGAATCCCTCTAAATCCATAGTAATATACTGATATCCCAAAGCCTTTAAGTAATTTATGATATCCTTTCTGTTTCCAAGCAGCTGATTCATGTCCGTATCATCCACTTCAATCCGGGCAATATCACCATGTACTCTCAGTCTGACATTATAAAATCCCATGGAACGAAGGAATTGTTCCCCCTGTTCCACCCTTGCCAGCTTTTGCCTGTCCAGAAATTCTCCATATGGAAACCGGGTTGCCAGACAGGGAGCCGATGGTCTGTCTGCCGCTGAAATTCCATACTCCTTTGCCAGCCTTCTAACCTCTTCCTTGGCAAATCCGGCTTCTCTTAAAGGACTTTTTATCCCTAACTCCTCCACTGCCCTAATCCCTGGCCGGTATACCAGCATATCATCTGCATTGGTTCCCTCTAATACCGTTAAAGCCTGCAGCTCTTCTGCTTTTTCTTTTATCTTGCCAAACAGGTATTTCTTACAGCGGTAGCATCGGTCTAACGGATTATTCTGGATATCTGCCTGCTCTAACTCCTGCAGTTCCAAAACAATATGGACAGCACCAAGCTCCTCTGTAATCTGCTTTGCAATCTGCATATCCTGTAATGCATGTAATTCTGTGTCTGCTGTGACAGCATACACCTTTTTCCCCTGTTCCTCTGCATACATACCCGCCATTTTCAACAGAAGGCTGCTGTCCACTCCTCCTGAAAAGGCAACCATTACATTTCCTTTTGCATAGGTTTGCATAAGCTGTCGCAACACTGTACATTTTTCTGAATATGAATTCCCGGTCATTACCTGTCTCCTTGTGCCAGCCGGTTAATCTGTGTTGCCATATACCCTGCACCATAGCCATTATCAATATTTACAACTGCTATGCCATTGGCACAGGAATTAACCATGGTTAATAATGCAGAAAGTCCGTTCAGGCTTGCACCATATCCCACAGAGGTGGGCACGGCAATCACCGGATTCCTGACAAGCCCTCCGATGACACTGGCCAGCGCCCCCTCCATCCCCGCTACCGCTACCACACAATTGGCATTCTGAAGCTTTTCCGATTGGGAAAGAAGCCTGTGTATTCCACTCACACCCACATCATAGATACGCTCCACTCTGGTTCCAAAAAATTCTGCCGTCTGTGCGGCTTCCTCTGCAACCGGAATGTCTGCTGTTCCTGCGGTACAAACTGCAATATTACCGATATGCTGTTTATCTGATTTTTCAATTTTTAAAATATGCGAAAGAGAATCAAAAATAAGCCCGTTAAAATGCGGCTTTAAAGCGTCATACTGTTCCTTTGAAGCTCTGGTTCCGAGAACCTCCCCTTCCTCCCGGTAAATCCGCTCGTAAATGTGCTGCAGCTGCTCTACGGTCTTTCCATTGCAATACACAACCTCAGCAAAACCGGTTCTGTGCCTGCGGTCCACATCTAACTTGGCATATCCCATTTCCTGGTAACCGGAAATCTGTTTTTTGGCTTCCTGTGTTGACATTTTTCCCATACAGACTTCTTCCAAAATCTCATCTAACGTCATGCATCTAACACCTCAACCTTCAAATGGCTTATTTTTTCTGTGTAAACAATGCTGCCTTTACAACACCCTTTGGGTCTTTCACAAGCAAAATAACCAGCCAGATTACCAGTCCAAGCGCTACCACTGAGAAGCCAAGAAATGCATCATTCAGCATATCTACTGGTGCTGGTGTAAAAAATTCTGACTTCAGCTGGCCATATTCAAAAACAGCATCTACCATCCACATCAGGGACGCTCCCCAATACATCAAACACAGTGTATTGATTTGTAAATCATCCGTCGGTGCTTTTTTATACCAGACCGCCGTACTAATCGCAGCTGCAAAAATTGTAATCAATAATGTCATTCTGTATTTCTCCTATTTTTTTATAGGCTGCGGAGCTTTTTCGGCACCCTTTTCCATTGTTCTGGTCACAAGCACCATAATACCCCATACAACCGTTACCAAAACTGCCATAGAAACGCCTACTGTTGACATTTCGTGCAGCATCGCCGTGGCTTCCTCTGCATTTTCCATTGCTGTCAAGAACGGGAACCATGGTACCACTTCACCATGCCATACATGCTCAAATGCAAGCAAAGCAGAGCCACCCCATAACATCTTATTCAGCCATGATAATTTCCTCGAAAATGGAAGCTTTGCCTTTACCACATCTCCTGCTTCTTCCGTATCAAGCTGCAATGTTTCCTCTTTTTCTTTTGCTCGAAAAGCCTTCGTCATAACGGTTGTGACGATTGCCTCCGCTGCTGGTACTATAAAACATGCCATACTATACATCCTCCTTTATATTACATTTGATTTATATTATATCATTAAAGCTTACTTTCATGTCAATACTTATATGCTATTTTCTCCTGCTTTTGCCGTTACCTTATTCCCAACCAGCATAAACATGAATTTCTACCAGTTCATTGCCGTAGGTACGAACAAAAATAACCGCCTACCTTTCGTTCAAGATAAGCGGTCCAAAAATTCCATGTATGCGATTATATTATTTATTCATTTATACCCGAAAAGCTGCAACTGTTTCCTTCAACTGTTCACTCATCTTCGTCAGCTGCTTAATCTGTTCAAGAACCGCACCTGAATCATTCTCTGATACGGTAGCTGCTTCACCAATGCTGACCATATTTTTAGTAATTGCCTCCGTCATCCCATTAATAAATGTAAGATTTTCATTAATAATACTCATGCTGGCACTCATCTCTTCAGAAGATGAACCTAAATCAGAGGAAATATCATTATAAAATACGGCATCCTCCTCATATTGTCTGGCAATTGCAATCATATGCTGATAATCTGCAACCACCTTCTCATTCATAAATTGTAACAATTTATCGGAATGCATTGCAAGATTATTAACACTGGTTACGATTGCTCCGGTAACGGTTTGAATCTTATCAACCGCTTCCTTTGTATTATCTGCCAATGTACGAATCTCATCCGCTACAACAGCAAATCCTTTACCTGCTTCTCCTGCACGGGCAGCCTCAATCGAAGCATTCAGAGCAAGAAGGTTGGTCTGCTCACTAATCACCAATATTTCCTCTGTCAATAATGAAATCTCTTCTACTGCGTGGCTTCCAGCAATCGCTTTTTCCAATTCCACCTTCGTAGTGTCGTAGATTTCATTTGCCTGATTGCTGGAATCAACAGATTCATTGTATAATTCCTGTGCACGGGTCATAATATCAGAAGACTGCATTGCTGCATCGGAAGCTTTCTTTGCAACAGAATCAATCACGTGACCCAATTCATCACCTGTCTCATGAATCTGTCTGGTCATATCCGCTGCCTGTCCGGTCTGTTCAATAATATCGTCCACAGAGGAATTGATTTGAGACACATTCTGGTTCAAGTTAGCCATCTGCGTTAAAGCATGCCCACTAATTTCCTCAATATACTCAGATTCTCCCTTCGTTGTCAGAATAATCTCCCGAATCTGCTCCTTCACACTGGAGGTAGCCATCATAATCTGTTCTGTTTCATCTTTATACTCTTTTGGAATGGAGGTATCTACAATTGCATTTTCTGAGAAGTCACCAGAAGCAAACTGCTTTAATGTCTGGATTGGTGCTAACATACGTCCAATCACATTCGTCATAATCACGGCAACACAAATCACAGCAATAACCGCAATGATAACCGCAACCATTACCATTGACATTACAACTTTATTCACATTCTTAGTAGGAATTGTGATACCTAACTGCCAATCACAGCATTCAATTAAAGAAGTCGCAAAATAGGTATCCACTCCATCATAATCCGCATCCCGTACAATCCCACTGCCCGGATTGCCCAGTAATGTATTCAAGCCCGGCATCACATCGGAAACTGCTGTTGCAGTATCTTCTGTAGGAAGATACTCTTCATTCTTATGTGCAATATAGTTACCACTGCTATCCACCATGAAACCATATACATCCGTATCATAATCAATACTGTTAGTCAAATCTGTAACCGTCTGTAATGTCATATCAATAGCAAGAACCCCCGCTAGTTCACCATTAATATATACCGGACACGCAATGGTACCACACATTTGATTCGTCAATACATCCCAATAAGGATCTGTCACAATCGTCTCGCCTGCCTCGGCTGCACTTTGATACCATCCGCGCTGCACCGGATCATATCCATCCGGAATAGCTGCCTCTCGATTTCCCTGATAAAATTTACTATCTGCTGTACCAAAATATAGATTCAGTAATTCCTCTCTGCCTGCATAATAAGTATCCACTACATTCTGCAGCCCAGCTTCGCTCATATCCCCTGTACTTTCAATACTTTTTGCTGCACCGGTTACAAGCATTTTCTCTGTAGCAATCCACGAATTGACCTCCTGTGCATAACGGTCTGCCTGCAGCTGCAGCTCATCTTTTTGACTATTCATCAGTTTACTGCCTGCAATGCTGACAATTCCGATAGTAATTGCCACAATAATTACAATTACGATTGCAATTACACTAATGGTTAGTTTTCCCCTGATTGTTTTTCTCATATGTTGAATCTCTCCTCTCTCCATTTTACTCTGAAGACATGCAATAAACCTACGCATGCTTTACATATAATATTGGGTTGGCTTTTTCAATTTTACCATAAAGAAATAGAAAAAAGCAAATCTTTCACTTCTACCGATATATCTGTTACAGACGGAACCTTGAAGTAATATCTGACAATTGCCGGGCAGAAACCTTGCCGCCTAATGTCTTGTCAAAAGCCTCCGCTGTAAGCCCGACCACATCTGTCGTCTTCTGGGCAATATCAGAGATTCCCATGGTACAGTCGCTGATATTGTTGTTGACTTCCGATATGGCGTCCGCAATCTCATCAATGAAGCGTTTCAGTTCCATAACCTCCCCATTGGCCTGGTTCATAAACTCCTCAATTGACCTGGTTGCCCCACTGTATTCATCACTGGACTGCATAAACTCATTGTAGTCATTCATTACCTTATGCTCAAGGAAATTCAAGGCATCCACAAGACAGCCTCTCAATGTCTCCACAGACGAATTGACATCATCCACAATCGCCACAATATCGGCTCCGGTCTGGGTAGCCTGAGCCGCCAGAGATGCAATCTCGTCTGCCACAACGCCAAATCCTTTCCCTTCTTCCCCTGCCCTTGCTGCTTCAATCGAAGCATTCAAAGAAAGCAGATTGGTCTGGTCTGCAATGTCTTGAATGGCTTTTGCAAGCTCATTGATTTGAGCTGCCTTCTGCGCTTTTACAATCGCTTCCTGCGAAGTTTTCTGTATTGTATCGTACACCTGCAAAGTCTCCTCCCGGGAAGCGCTTGTTTTCTCATAGATAATTGCACTCTTCTGGCGTGCATTTGCCGTAAGCTGCGTTCCGGCGTTAATATGCCCGGCAACGGCAGCCGCATTTCTGTTCATATTTTCAACGTGGACCGTAACGGATTCCATGGACGCAGAGGTCTCCTCCATGGCAGCCGCCATCTTGTGGTTAATGGCAGAATTATTGGTGGAAGCCTGATTCACCCCTTCCGAAATCTCATAAAGGGAATCTGAGTCCTTTACCAGTTTTTCCGAAATATCGTTGAGTTCCGAAACAATTCCTGATAACTGTTCCTTCATATGAACGACTGCATTTCCCATTGTGCCCACCTCATCATGTGTTGCTGGAATAACACTGCCGCTTTGCATGTTCAGTTCAGAAATATCATTGATTACTGTGGTTAATGCCACAATAGGCCGCGTAATCATCTGTGTAACTGCCATGCCGATGCCCAAAGCCGCCAAAAGCAGTACCAGCCCAATCACAGCGCATATCGCAGATATGGTATTGACCGGTTTCATGACATCCGATTTATCCGCCTGGACAAAAATAACCCAGTCATTGACCGTACACATGAAAGCAATGTAGACTTCCCTGCCATCTACCGTACATTCCCTGACATCCGCCGTTGTAATCATACCTGTCTGCAAGGTATCCAAAACACTTTGAATAACTGTATTTCCCTCAATCTGCTGACCTATCATATCCGCATTGTCATGATACAGAAACTTCCCCTGCGTATCTACCAGATAAGCTCTGCTCGACTCCATGGTATTAATCCCTACATTATTCAAAATATAATCAAGTCGTCCAAGTCCCGCATCCATGTTGTCTCTCTCAGTATCGCTGTAAAAACATTCATACAGGGTATCCGAGGCATGGACACAGGTATCGTATAAATAACTCTCACATAAATCTGTAATATTCTTTTTATTTACCATATAAGATACAGTTAATATTCCTGCAATCAAAATGATGGAAGTGGCTGTAATTAGCAGCGCAATTTTACCGCGTATGGATTTCATTTGTTCTCCTTTCCCTCTTCATGTGATAACGCCTTTTCGGATGCCCAGATTTTTTTCACAGATTCTACTACTTCTTCCCAGGTTGTTTCCCCCTTGCAATACGCATAGAGCGAATTTCCAAACTCTACCTTAAAACGCTGGCTTGGAAACGTTGTAAAGTCCCAGTTCACCGTTTTCTTAGAGGAATCAGACATATCAGAGACTATCTGTCTTGCCAGAGGGTCATTGGGGCTTTCCTCATAAGCAAAGGTGTTGAATGGAGAAATAAAGCCCAAGGAATCTGTGACATATTTCTTGCCCGTCTCAGAGCCATACAGCCATTCCAAAAAAGCAATGGAAGCCTGCTGGTCTGCCTCGCTGGCAATACTGTTCACACAGATATAGCTTTCCGTGCCAATGCACAGTCCCTGTTCTTCCTCACCGCTTACACCTGTATAAATTGGCAGGAATTTCACATCTTCCTCTTTTACCTGGTTGCCGTCAATCTGGGAAATCTGGTTCCATGCCCAGTTGCCGTTCTGCACCATCGCCGCTTTCCCCATGGCAAACTCCTCCATGGAATCATTCACCGTCTTGGAGCCAATCTCTTCACGGGTGGTGCACGAGTTATTTATGTACAAATCAAAAATATTTTTAAAGTTCTCTTCATAACTAAAATCGAGTTCTTCCTCATCCGCAACTCCCTTTTCAGAAAATTCGTAATAAACAGGCATATTCGCCAAATGCGTTTGCCAGCGCCAGTCTTCCCCCTCACTGAAAGAAGTGGAGGCAAATACCCCTTCAATACCGAGTTCCTCAAGATGCTGCGACATATCCTCCACCAAGCTCCTAAGTTTGTCAAAATTGTTGACTTCATCCATGCTCCCAAAATCTGTCTTCCTGGAAGGCAGTGAAAAATATTTCTGCATAATACCATCATTGTATATAATGCCATATCCTTCCACCACATAAGGAATCCCATAGACGCCGTCTCCATTCCCAACCGCCATGTCCGGTCGGGTTAACCAGGAATAGAGCTTCGTATCGCTCAAATCCCTACAGTAATTCTTCCATTTCTCGTAGTCCACCGGACCATTAATCTGGAATAGCGTGGGAGGTTTCTGCTTTGCAATCTCGGATTTCAAAGTCTGCTCATAACTGCCGCTTGCAGCTGTCAGTATCCTTACTTTTATACCTGTCTCAGCCTCGTAAGCTTTGGCAATTTCCTTCCAGCTATCCGTCGATTCTGGCTTGTAATTCAGGTAATATATCCTGGCCTCCTCCGCTTTTTGCCCGCATCCGGCAAGCATCCCCAAAACCAGACAGAAAAGCATCCCAAATACAATCAAAAATTTTCTTTTCATCTGTAATCTCCTTGTTTAAATATACAAAATTATTTATAACATATCACATTTGACAAAAAATTATCTGTCACAATAAACGCTTTTGCCCCAGATGCAGTGCTGCCAATTATCTTTTTACATCTATTATGCATTATTATACAATCTTTCACCAAATCGCACCCTATACTTTGGTATAGTTTTTTCTTTCTACAATTTCTTCTGTCAAACAACCTCATCATCCCCGGCGAGATCCACAACGAATTTTGCGTCGCTGACGGCAACCGCCAGCTGGAGTTTATTTTTCAGGTTCGTCTTTTCCAACATATTTGTCACATGATATTTTACAGTGAATACACCCACATTCAGCTTATCCGCAATTTGGGGATAGGTCATTCCCTTAACCAGGAAACGCAAAATACGCATCTCCGTCTTTGTAAAATCCGTGCTCTTTGCCGTGCCAATCCCAACAACAGGCGGTGCATCAGGAAAAACGTGCTCCCCTGCCATCGTACGGGAAACAACCTGCATCAGCATCGCTTCGTCCGTATCCTTATACCACAGACTGTCCGCCCCGGAACTTTTCGCCTGCTCCAAAATACCCGCATCCACTAGGGAAGTCACCACAACAATCCGGATATCCGGATAAATCTCCTTAATCTTTTTCACTGCCGCAAGACCATTTTCTCGATGTGCCGTCTGCACATCCATCAAAATCAGATGAATTTTTTTTGTCTCGCAGATTTCACACGCCTGCTCAGCCCCCTCCACAGAAGCAACCAGCAAAAAATCAGCAGCTTTATCAATATATTCCTCCAAAATACTTCGTATCATCTTCTGGTCTTCCACAATCATCACATTTTTCATAAGCAGTCTCCTTTTTATAAAATTTTTCGTGCAGGCAGAGTAACCGTGAGTACAAAACGGGGACTGTCTGTCAGCTCCATGATACCGCCTGCCCGCTCTATGCAGCGGCGCAAGCCGGAAAGCCCGCTTCCCTCGATGACTTCCTGCTGCGGTGCCCTACCATTGTTGGTTATCGCACATTCTGTCTGTTTCCCATCATCTGTCACCTCTACAAAAACACGGTTTCCTTCTGCATGACGCACACAGTTCGTCACACACTCGCGAATGGCAAGAAGCAGCAGATGCCGCACAAACTCATCCTCTGGCAGTACTCCGTCAAATATAATTTCTACCCCCAGCTTCTGTGCACGGTTCCGAACTGTCTGCCATTCATCCTGATCTACAGGCATATTATTAGCCCGGTAAAGCAAATCCACAGCTGTTTCCCACAGGACAGCATTCTCCCGAATGACTGCAATATCCTGCTGCTGTATCAGAGCCTTTTTTGCTGCCAGGATGCTGTGTCCGATATCATCATGGACACGAATCTTCATAGACAGTGTTTCTTCCTCCCGTACAATGTCGCTCATATTGTCCAGCATCCACTTCATTCTCCTGTTAGCATCCGCCAGACGCATATTTTCGCAGTTCAGCTCCTCCTGTTTTGCGTATAGCTCTGTTACATCCGCAGCAATCACCTCTGTGATTTTCTTCCCATCCCAGTCCACAATTGCAGACTCTGTAAATCGATGAACCGTTCCATCTGGAAAATAATACAGTGCAATCTCCCAGTCAAGACATTCCACATCAGACTGCGGACAAGACAGCGCACTGTGCAGCTCATCAAGCGTCTGTATTTCCTTTCCAAACAACATCATTCCAATCGACATCATTTTTTTATTAATCAGCCTGATGGTGCCATATTCGTCAAAAAAACAGATTCCATCAGGCAAATTATCACTACCCTCTTTGATGGATTCCCGCGACAAGGAATAGCTCATCCGCATCCTCATACGGATGTACCTGAACATGGCGTAAATGAACAATCCTGCTTCCAGCAGCCAGAGAAATACGACATCAGCCACAAAATCACTCATACCGGCAATTCCTTCCCTAGCCTCCAACAGTGTTTTTGCACAAATGAGCTCAGCCATCAGCAGTACACTGTCCAACACAGCAAACAAATGCCTTTGGCCTGCCACATCCTCAATGGCAACAAACAGCTGTAACAGGGCAGTTCCCATCAAAAGCAATATCAGGACTATCTGCTGCAGATTTCCGCACGCTGCAAAAGAACTCATAGACTGATACCTCCCTCTTCAAACTCTCTGTTCAGATACCACAATCCATCCTCATCCTGCCATACGGTAGTCTTTGGAAACGTCTCTGTGAGGATAGTCAAATCCTCACTGCAATCAGCGCAGATGGTAAGCAAAAGACGGTTCCCCTGCACTGCCAGACAAAGCAGAATGGCTGAAATCGTATCTATGCCCTCTTCTATGACTGCCTCAAAAGCATCATACACAGCGCCTGCTGTTTCTGTCAGGAATCTTTCACAATTCAAAATCTGCACAGCACATTCTATTCCATAAAGCTTGAGATTTTCTGTAAATTCCTTGATGCCGAGAAGCAGATCTTCCTTGCAGATACTCTGTTTCTGACCGGAGACAAGTATAAGGTCGCTACGGCGTTTAATATATGTTCCAATAATCACGATTTTTCCAAGCAGGCATTTTGCCTCATCCAACTCCTCTGTCTGCCGGAGCTGTGTTGTCAATTTCCGAAGCATGGCAACCTGAGATGCCGTCTGCGTCTCCACCAAATCATAAAGTCTGTTTTCCTCTTCCAAATGCAGACGATATGCTTTTTGCTCTGCCTCAGCTTTCAGAACATCTCCTGTATCACAGAGTTCCTCCCGCGTCATCTCCAGCTCCTTCTGCACAGAAAGAAGCTCTGATACATCCTCCTGCCAGTAAATATGACCGCCGCGGATTGCCGCCCCTGATAACCGGACAGACTGCTCCAGCATAACCGGCGCCGTATCCGCCTGCACCAGTATTTCCTTTGGAACCTTCCTTGCGCCTTCTGAAGTATAACAGACCTGATGTTCCTGGTCAGCAAGCTGCACGGTAATGACAGCGCTTTGAAACAGGTTTTCATAAGTGATATTTGTTTGAAACAACCCGCTTTCTATCACCAATTCAAATAAAACCGCCACCATCAGACAACCGAATGTGGTCATGTCATTCAGATAATTGCGAACGATACTGCCATCCACAAAATACATGACTCCATAAATAATCATAAAGAGCACACACAGAAACGGCAGCGGTGTAAACTTTTTCCGTTTGGGAATGCGGCATTTGTGTACTATGATTGCACTAATCGCAATGGCGCACAGTGCAATCAGCGCCATAATCAGATAATATCCTGCTTCATGGGTACAGGACGCATTCGTCCATGGGACGCCCTTCGGAAATGAAAAAACAATCTGATGCAAGTCATTGGTCAAGACCAGTAAAATCAGCGCCGCTCCTATTCCAAGAAGAAACCATCCCACTTTACCCAGACTGACATTTTCACCCCCGCCTGCCATGATAGCTATATTCAGACCCAGAACAGCAAGCAGTATCTGAGGGATATAATAGGCATACCACAGATACCGGACAATTGTGACATTATTCATGAATACCAAATGCTTACACATACTCACAGCAATCCAGAATACAAGGAGCATAGAAACCCAGCCAAAACAGCGTCTTGTAACCTTTTGAACGATACCATGGCAGACAATTCGTCCCCATGCGTAATACATTCCCATATAAATAAAGCTGCGAATCAGACTGAATAAATAATATTCTGAATCTTCCGGCAATACAAATTTACAGGCCAGCGCAATACCTACGCCGGTAAATGCCAGCGTCCAGACACAGATGACCCGCCGCTTGATATTATATTTCTGAGACATGCTGTACAATACTAAAATCAGACATTCCAACAGTATGTAGGCGATTGACAAAAATTCAAATCCCCGGGGGTGAAATTGTTCAACCAGCCAGACTATAATATTAATAAACACGGCAGACAACAAAATGATTCCCTGAACAGGAGCAGAAACCTTCTTTCTTTTTATAGAAAAGACGATAACAGCCAGCATTGCCGCAAAATATAAAAACAGATAAATATAATACAATATATGAAGTGGACCATATTCTCTCACAAGCAGAGCCGTGCCATTCACAATTTTAAACGAAACCGTCTTATAATACACAGTCAGATATCCGGGGCTTGCGGCAAGGACAAGGACAACAAATCCAGCAGCAAACAATATCGTTGGAAGCCATCCTGGATAATGCACCCTGCAAAGCTTTAGGATAATCATCAACATAAAAAAGGGAAGAAAGACATTGCCAGCATACACAATCCTGTTGGACAATAGTGCAAATTTAAGCGTTTTTGACACAGATAGCAAAAAATACCCAAGGTTTGCAACAAAGACTGATGTAAATAACAGCCGCAGCCAGTTCTCTTTTTTTCTGTCAACAATAATACAAGCACCGAGCAAAACCAGTGCAGTTATGCTAATTACACCATATGTCAGAGACATCCCTCTACCTCCATAGCACAATTCATTTACGATATATACTGCACACTGTTTTCTGTCCGCAATTATCTTCTTCGGTCAATACCGGTCATGCGATAATACTCGCTCTTTTCCTGATACATCAACCTCTCCGCTTCATCCATAATCTTCTGCAGATTGTTTTGAAAATTCCCCTCCCATACCGCACCAATCGCCAGCACTACCGAATTTTCAGCAGCACTTTCCCGCAAAAATGCTATACGTTTTTGCAGGGTAGCCTCATCAATACCCACACAGATGGCAAGCAGTTCATCTCCACCGATGCGGAACAGCCCATATTCCCCAAAAATGCTTTTCAGACTCTTGCAGGCTCGGCAAATCAGTTCATCACCCTTTTTGTGTCCCAGCGTATCGTTGGTTTTTTTCAACCCTGTAATGTCACAATATACAATACCTAAGCTTTCGCTGTTTCCAATATTACAGATATACTCGTCCATAGCATATCTGTTCCCTAATTTGGTCAACTGGTCATGCAGGCTCATTTCCCGAATCTGGTTTATATAATCTCTTTTTTTCAGCATGGAGCTAATAAAATATCCCACGATTTGAAGCATGTCAAGTGCATAACCCAAATCCTGCTTTGGAGGATTGTCTATTCCGTAAAAACCCATGACTACATTATTGCCATAAAGTGGAACGACAACGATAGAATGAATATTCTGCCGTTTCAGATTCTCGTACTGCAGTGGGTCATCCTCCCGCATTTTCTCTATGTCATCAAACAGGATATTTTTATTTCCGCTAAAATAGTGGTACCAGTTTTCACAGATTTCCGGAGGCAGGTTCTGAAGGTTATCCTTTTCAGGTGTCACACCCGCTGCAACCCATTCATAGGTATTATCATCTCCACCGGATGAATTTTTCTCAAAAATATAAGCCCTTTCCCCTTTTAAGGTTTTCCCTAGGAATTCAAGTATGATGTCGATTGATTTATCCGGATCCGGTTCACAGGTTGCATGTTTGATTCCCTCATTCACAATGGATTCCAGATTCCTGTACTTGTCCGTTGTCTGTCTGTAATCCTCATTCTCGTTAATATCAATAGCAATCTCAAAACGACACCTGCGCCCATTTTCATTTGTCATGGCAGCCATAAGCAGGAAATATTTATTACAGACAGGGTTGAAATATTTCTTCTTTTCAAATTCGTTTTCTAAAAGCTGTTCATTATTGCACATTGCACAAGGGGAATGGTTCCCGTAAAGTACTTCATAGCACTTTTTCCCCTTTAATTCATCAACTGAAACAATACCGTATGTTTCCAGCGCTTTACGGTTCATATATAGTATTTCATGATTATCCATATCGATTGCATAAGCACACTCATTTATGTTCTCAAAAAAATCCCATAAGTAGCTCATTCGTCCTGTCACATTCCTTTACTTTTTATTTTTATATTACCGGCTCTTCCTGAATATCTAAAAATCATCTGTCCGAAAAGCAGAGTTCTCCCGATGAGACGGCATAAAAGACCTGCACGGTATCATCACATCCAGCACAAAATACCCGTTTTCCGTATAGCACACCATGTCCCCTGAAAGCCGATCCACAGCATCCTGCATGGAACACAGTCCATAGCCGTGTCCCCGTCCCTCCTTGTCCGTTTCCGGCAGCTTTCCCTGCTCCACATAACGTCCTTCCCGGCAGCGGTTCTTAATGCGGATTAGCAAGCAATCCCTGTTGTACTGCATATGCACTGACATTTCCCGTTCATCCTGTGCAAGCACGCTAAGCTCATCACAGGCGTTCTCTATCCCATTCGCCAGTATTCGGCACAGCTCTATATGGGGCAGGGCTTCCTCCCCTGCCCGGATGTCAATCCGACGCTTTGCATGGAGTTCCTCCAGCTTCCTGTCATAATAGGCAACTGTAGCATTGATGTAAGGGTTCTGGCAAAACTGCCCCCAGCCGGAATCCATCTCCTGCTCCATGTCCCGCAGGTAGTCCTTTGCCTCCTCCGTCTTCCCCACCGCCAAAAGCCCCGACAGGGTTGCAGTATAGCCTTTCATGTCATGCTTCATCTTCCGGATGCACTGCTGGTTTTCCAGCCGCATCTCCAGCGTGTTCTTCTGCTCCCGCAGCATC
>ULOF01047042.1_pt1 | contig 16748 bp, 15 predicted proteins | sample 1952371 | NCBI WGS metagenome assembly ULOF01 (sample SAMEA4835597, study PRJEB28245) | human gut metagenome | biome: gut microbiome; material: fecal sample | place: Denmark | collected 2008 | reverse complement strand
GCAACGGCCTGCATAGCCTCTTCGCTTACGGATATTTTGCCAAACTTATTCGAAGTTGAAAGCGACATATCTTTTCCTTTTCTAAAATATTACTATATAAGATAATTTTTTGCAACTAAATCACAAATTTTATGCAAATCAGTTGCAAAACCTATTTATATTTGTTAGAATATCAATCGTTCAAATTAGGAGGTACAGTATATGTCCAGAGTTTGTAGTGTATGCGGAAAAGGCAGAATGAGCGGCAACGCAGTCAGCCACAGCAACAGAAAGACCAGACGCAGTTGGGCTCCCAACGTCCAAAAAGTCAAAGTCAATACACCGACCGGCGGAGTTGAAGATACATATGTTTGCACACGTTGTCTTCGTTCCGGCAAAGTTGACCGTGCGTAATTCCTTCTGAATAATGTAGCAATCAACGTTAGCCTTCCGAAAGGAAGGCGTTTTTTTTGTTGTAAATTTATTTGAATTGCGAAACACTTATTTCGCTTTATTTATTCTCTTTCTCTTTATCCTTCTTGACGAAAAGTCGCAGTATCGCTTTGATGAATTTGGGCGGATTGACGCAAATGATTTTGTTCATACTTCACCTCGTTTTTTTACAAAGTATGACGTTTGAAGACTTTGTGTGACACAAAAAAAACGAACCGATTTCGATTCGTTTCTTTCATTTATTGGTATTTTATACTATCGAGTAATTCAAACGTGAAGAGCCTTGACGGTTTGCTCGGGATTTGCGGATTTGAACACTGAACTTCCTGCCACGCAAATATCAACGCCTGCGGTCTTTATCATAGCGATATTGTCCTCGCTCACACCGCCGTCAACTTCGATGAGATATTTATAGCCGTGTTTTTCACGCTCGATTGCGCCGAGTTTCGCTTTTTCAAGGCATTCGGGTTTGAAACTCTGCCCGCCGAATCCTGCCTGAACCGTCATAATCACAAGCATATCGATTTGGCTCAAATACGGCTTTACCACGTCAAAATTTACGTCCGCATTGACAACGAGTCCACACTTCTTGCCTTTCGATTTTATCGTGTTTAGCGCACCTTGAACGTCGTCCGACGCATCGGGATGAAACGTGACGATATCCGCGCCTGCATCGCAAAACTGACCGACGTATTTTTCGGGTTTGGTTATCATAAGATGAGCGTCGATAGGCAGATCGGTGTTGCGCCTAAACGCCTTTACCATCGGCATACCGAAAGTTATGTTTGGCACGTACACGCCGTCCATAACGTCGCAATGCACGATATCTGCGCCCCATTTTTCGATATTTTTCACTTCACTCGCCATATTCCCAAAGTCGGCGGCAAGCATTGACGGTGCTACTAACATATGACCTCCGTGGTGGTAATGAATAATTAATAATTACTAATCGTATTGCTGTTCTTTTCTTTCTACGAGTTCTTTATATATTGTTTTGTATCTTTCGTATCTTCCCTTGCCGATTTCATTGCCAACGTGCGCTTTTACTGCGCAATCGGGCTCGTCTATATGCGTGCACATATTGAAACGGCACTCTTTTCTGAACGCTTCCAAATCGTCGAAATACAGCCTTAAATTTTCGGGGGCTACGTCAACCGTTTCGAGCATAGAAAAGCCGCAAGTGTCAACGAAATAAGTCGAATCGCCGATATGGAAGATTTCCGTCTTTCGAGTGGTGTTTTTGCCTCGTTTTATCTTCTTGGCAAGTTCTCCGACTTCGAGCAAATCGCAATCGAGGATATTGTTCAAAAGCGAACTCTTCCCGACTGCCGATTGTCCTGCGAAACATGCGGTTTTACCTTTTGCAAACTCAACGATTTTCTTAACGTTGTCGCCTGTTTGCGCACTGCACTCGATTTGCTCCGCGACTCCGTCGTATTCGCTCGTATCGATAGGCTTCAAGTCGCATTTATTCTTGACGAGAACGGGTTGAATCCCCTCGACGAGGCAATTGACGATAATCTTGTCGACGAGTAAAAAATCGGGTTCAGGCTCGGGTGCGATGACGATAAAGCAAACGTCAACGTTGGCAACGTACGGACGAATAAGGCGGTTTTTGCGCTCGCTTACACTTTCTATGACGAAACTGTCGCGTTCTTTTGCGATTTCAACGTAGTCGCCAACGTAAATCAAACCGTCGTTTTTGAGTTTTTTGCGTGCAAAACAAACCTTGACGCCGTCCTCGGTGTCAACGAAAAACTTTGACGCAACCGCTTTTATAACTCTGCCTTTGTACGTTTTCATATTGCTTTTGTCTACGATTTATTCCGCTTGTGCTTGAGATTGCTCGACGTTTTGAAGATATCTGCGCCTTAGTTGTCCGCACGCCCCTTCTATGTCGTTGCCAAGACTTCGACGTATGGTTGCCGACACCCCGAGTTTTTGAAGTTTTTGCAAAAACTCTTCCGTCGCGTCAACGCTCGGCGCTATGTGGTTGCGCTCCTTGACCTCGTTCAAGCGGATAAGGTTGACGTGTGCGGGAAAACCTTTGAGCAATCTTGAAAGTTCTCTTGCGCAAGCGTCCGAGTCGTTCTCGCCTTTTATGAGAGTGTACTCAAAAATTACTCTGCGCCCCGTGTTGTCGAAGTAATACTTTGCGCTGTCAACGAGTTCTTTCACGCAATACGCCTTATTTACGGGCATAAGAGCGCTTCTCAAATCGTCAAAAGGCGCGTGAAGGCTGATTGACAGCGTGACTTTGTGTCCGCTCGTTGCAAACATGCGGATTTTGTCGCAAAGTCCCGACGTTGAGAGCGATATGTTACGCTCGCTGATATTGATTCCGTCCTCGCTCGAAACCTTGTCGAGAAAATCGAGAACGTTGTCGTAATTGTCAAACGGTTCGCCGCTTCCCATAAGCACGAGATTGGTGACCGCTCTCGATTTTGCACTGCCGCCGTTGTCGCGATTGACGCATATCACCTGTCCGAGCATTTCCGCACTCGATAGATTGCGAACGAGTCCGTCGAGCGTAGAAGCACAGAACGTGCAACCCATTCTGCAACCGATTTGAGTTGAAAGACAAAGCGTATTGCCGTAATCGTGCGGCATATAGACGCCTTCGATAAGATTGTCGTCGGAAAGGCGGAAAAGATACTTTTTCGTGCCCGATTTTCCCGTAAATACTTCGAGAATTTTTACGGGATTCGCAACGAAATTCTCTTTGAGTTTTTCTCGCAAGTCCTTTTTTAGCGACGTCATTTCGTCAAAATCTTTGCCGTCAAACAAAAAAGCGCGAATTTGCGACGCAGTGTATTTCGGACAATCGGGCAACAAAGAGGATATTTCCTCTTTTGAAAGTCCCAACAATACCTTTTTATCCGTGCAGTCGCTCATTTTACTCTCCTAATTTTTGCGATGAAGAAACCGTCGTATTCATCGTGCGGAAGAATTTGAATCTTCCCGTCGTTATCGGCGTACTTGCCGCCGTCGATATGTTCTACTCCGCTTATCTTTTCAAGCGAATAGGATTGATTTTTTGAAATGAAATCGTCAACGACGTCGCCGTTTTCTTCTTTGAACAACGTGCAGGTAGAATATACCATTGCGCCTCCGACTTTGAGATATTTTGCGGCGTTTTCAACGATTTTCCTTTGCGTTGCGGCAAGTTCGCTCACGCATTTTTCGTCCTTGTTCAAAAACACGTCGGGATGCTTTTTGAAAGTTCCCAGACACGAGCAAGGCGCGTCGCATAGTACGAAATCGAAGGTGTCTTTCCACTCCTCGCTGTACACACACGCGTCTGCTTGCACGGCTTTGACGTTTGGCGTGTGCATACGATTTTTGTATTTCTGTATGAGTGCGACTCTGTGAGGATGAAGATCGCAAGCGGTGATTTTTCCGTGCGGACAAAGTTCGCTCATATAAATCGCTTTGCCACCCGGTGCGGAACATATATCGAGAATCTGCGCCCCGTCTTGAACGCCTAACGCCTGCACCGCGAGCATGCTCGATGGAGATTGGAAAGTCACCAATCCTTTGTCAAACATACGCTTTACGCTGTCCGTAGCCTTGACGATATATCCGCCTACGTCGCTCTTGCGGTAATCCGTTTTGCTTTTTTTAAGCAGGAATTCTACGTCCTCGCTCGTCGCCATACGAGAGTTGATTCTGATATGTTCGAGAGCGTCGGATTTTGCGGATACGATTTGCAAAGCAACGTCTTTTCCGTATTCCTTTTCGAGTTTATCGCAAAACCACTTCGGCTTCGAGTACGTCACCGAAATATAATCTTCATCGCTTTCTTTGGGAAGCGTGAATTGTCCGTCGGAAACCTTTTTCAGCACCGCATTGACAAATCCGCTCGCGCCGCCCTTTCCGTTTGACTTTGCAACTTCCACGCACTCGCTTACGATTGCAAATTTCGGCACGTCGGTGAGATTCAAAAGCGCGTAAGTGCCGATTTTGAGCAGTACAAGCACGGATTTTTGCGGTTTTTTTGCAATCAACTGCGCAAGGATATAATCGATTTTGACGTTTTCTTCGAGCGTGCCGTAGACGAGACGCGTACTCATATCGCTCACGCGTTCGCCTGCGAGAGCCATATTGCTGTACGTTCCGTCCTGAAACACCTTTGAAAGAATTTTGTATGCGCTGTCTATATGTTCTCTCATACGTTTGCTATCGTTGATTTTTTATTTTTCAATGCGATAAAAAGATGGTTTTTATCCCAATTTAGTGCCGACTTCAACGTTTCTGCCAAGCAAAAACGCAGTGTCCGACATACGTTTTCCGCCCTCGAGTTGAATCTCTTTAAGGCGCAAAGCGCCGTCTTTCACTTTGACGATCAAACCCTCTTTTGAATTTGATTTCACAACCTGACCGTTTTCAAATCCGTTGAGCAATTGACCTGAAAATTCTTCTTTTTCGACTTTGAAAACTTTCAGTGTTTTGCCAAAAACGTGCGTAAACGCCGACGGCCACGGAGTCATTCCTCTCACGAAACAGTCGATTTCGTGTGCGGATTTTGAAAAGTCGATATTTCCGTCCTCTTTTTTTATCATCGAGCAATGCGTTGCTTGCGACTCGTCTTGCGGCGTAAAGACGGCTTTTCCGCTTTCTACAAGCGATATTGCTTCGCAAATCGCTTCGCCGCCGAGAATTGCAAGTCTGTCAAAAAGTTCACCTGCGGTTTCGTCTTTTCCGATTGAAGTTGATTTTTCAAGCAAAATATCGCCTGCGTCGACCGCTTTGACGGTGCGCATAATTGTGATTCCGCTCTGCTCGTCGCCGTTGATGATTGACCACTGAATCGGAGACGACCCTCTCAACTTTGGCAACAACGACGCGTGCACGTTGAGAACGCCGTATTTGGGAATGGAAAGGAATTTTTCGCTCAAAATCTGACCGAATGCCGCCGTGACGACGACGTCGGGATTGAGGTTCTCAATATCTTCGATGCCTTCTCTCGACACCTTCTCGTATTGCAAAACGGGTATGCCGAGTTCGAGCGCCTTGACCTTGAGCGGTGACGCTTTGAGTTGATATCCGCGTCCGACGGGTTTGTCGAGCCCCGTAACCACACAGGACACGGGATATACCGAATTGAGTTTTTCAAGCACGACTGCCGAAAAGTCGGGCGTGCCCATAAACACTATTTTCATACTCACCTACGTTTCGATAAAAGTGATATTCTAATTGGGTTAATTGCGCTTTTTAGTCTTGCTCGTCAATGAGCTCTTTGCACTTTGACGTGTAAACTATGCCGTCAAGATGATCGATTTCGTGACAGAACGCTCTTGCGGTGAAACCTTCGACTTTGTATTTCTGTTCCTTGCCGAATCTATCAAGAGCCGTGACTTTGACTTTCATAGGTCTTGTGACTTCGCCGTACTTCTTTGGCACGGACAAACAGCCTTCGAGTCCCGTTTGCTCGCCGCTTTGAGAAGTTATGACGGGATTTATCAGTTCAAAGTATCCGTCGTCGGTGTCCACGACGCACACTCTTTTCAGAATCGCGACTTGAGGTGCGGCAAGTCCTGCGCCGTTTGCCGCTTTGACGGTGTCTTTCATATCGTCAAGCAACGTCCACAATCTTTCGTCGAATTTGTCGACCTCTCTGCACTTTTTTGAAAGAATCGGATCGGGGACTTTGACAATCAATCTTTTTGCCATATTCTATTCCTTTGTGCTCAAATCAAACTCTGCGGATTGACTTCAACGAACACGTTACATTTTTTCGATTTGTTTTCGTCGGCGATCTTGTAGATTTCGCCGATAATTTGCTCAAATTGTTTTGGCTCGATTCGTGCAAGAACCTGATAGCGGCAAAGTCCGTTCATTCTCGTTACGGGCGACTTGCTTGCGCCCATATATACGAATTTTCCGCTCTGCGCTTGCAGATTTTGCATGGATTTATACACGTTTCTTGCAGCGTCAACGACGTCTTGCTCGTTCACCGAAGACATAAGGATTCGCACGACCTTCGTGAACGGCGGAAACTTTGTCACCATTCTCGTGTTGATTTCCTTTTTCCAGAAACCTATATAGTCGTAATTTTTTCCGAAACGGAAAACGTAATGCTTCGGAGCGTAGGTTTGCAGAATTACTCTGCCCTTTTTGTCCGCTCTGCCTGCTCTGCCTGCAACTTGAGTGATGAGTTGGAAGGTGCGCTCGCTAGAGCGATAATCGCTAAAGTACAGCGCGGCGTCCGCTTCGAGAATTCCCACGAGCGTTACGTTGCCGAAATCGTGACCTTTGGCAATCATCTGCGTGCCGACGAGTACGTCCGCTTCCTTGTTTCCGAACGCCGAGAGAATCTTGAAATAACTGTCCTTTCTCACTGTGGTGTCGTTGTCCATACGGAGCACTCGCACGTTCGGGATAAGATTTTTGAGTTCTTCAACCACCTTTTCCGTGCCGATTCTGCCCTGTTTTATCTCGTGACTGCCGCAATTGGGACATTTTGTCAAGGCGTGATATCTACGGCCGCAGTAGTGGCATTTGAGTTCGTTGTCCTCTTTGTGATAGGTCAACGAAATATCGCAGTCTTCGCATTTTGCAACGTAACCGCATTCTTTGCAACGGATAAACGAAGCAAAACCTCGCCTGTTGAGAAAGAGCATTGCTTGTTCGCCTTTTGCAATGGTTTCCTTCAAAGCCTCTTGCAGTGCAAGCGAAAACAAACTTCTGTTGCCCTGTCTAAACTCGCTCGTCATATCCACGATTTCCATTTCGGGTAGAGCGTGCTTTGATATCCTTTCGGAGAGAGTTATCAAGCCGTATTCGCCGTTTGTGGCTTTCAGATAGGTTTCCATATCGGGCGTTGCAGAGCCCAAAATCAACACGCCGTCGTTTGCTTTTGCTCGATATTGCGCAACCGTCTTCGTATCGTAGCGCGGATTAGACTCGGACAAATAACTCGTGTCGTGCTCCTCGTCGATAATGATGACTCCGATATTCTCAAGCGGAGCGAATATTGCCGATCTTGCGCCGATTGCGATATGCGCTTTGCCCGTTTTCAATCTCTTCCACTCGTCGTAGCGTTCGGACGCATTCAAGCCGCTATGCAAAATCGCCACGTCATCGCCGAATCTCGCCCTGAACAAACCGAGCATTTGAGGTGTGAGAGATATTTCGGGAACGAGCATAATCGCGGTTTTGCCTTTGGCAATCATACGCTCTATGACGCACTCGTAAACTTCGGTTTTTCCGCTTCCCGTCACGCCGTGAAGAAGATACGTTCCTTTTGCGCACGAGAGCATGTCAACCGCACTTGCTTGCTTTTGCGTCAAAACCACTCGCTTATTTTCACGCTGAAGAGTTTTGAGCGGCGTCGAACGCTCATGCACGTCGCTTTCGACGACGACGTTTTTCTCACGAAGTCCGTTGATTGCGCTTACTCCGAACTTTGCGTTGAGAAAACTCAAAAACTGACCGCCGTTTGCCGCAATATAGTCGAGAGCCTGCTGTTGCTTTTCTGCTCTTTTGCCAATGATCTCTTTGAGCTCGGCAAGCGGACGAGAGTTGTCTGCGGTGAGAAATTTTCTCGTATATTCGGGATCTTTTTCATCGCGCAATTGCTGTGGAACGAACAATCTCAAAACGTCGATATAACGGAGATTGTAAGTCTTGCGCATAAAGTTCATAAGTCCCAACTGCTCGGGACTTATGGGAGAATCTAAATATTGTGCTTTTTTAAGATCGGAAAATTCGGACTTATCTTTCTTTCCGATCACGAATCCGACAAGTCGTTTTTTTCCGAATTCAACGGCAACTCGACTTCCGATCGGCACGTCGTCGCCGAGATAATCGAAAGTTCTGTCCACGTCGCTATTGGAAATATTGACGATGACTTCCAAAATCATAGAGCAATCACCTTGTCGAGAATGATATCCGCAAGTGCGCTCTTGCTCACTTTTCCGCTTTCGAATCTGTTGCCGTCCTTGTCGATAAGCGTTGCCACGTTGGTGTCCACGTTGAATCCCGCACCCTCGACGGTGACGTCGTTTGCAACGACGAGATCGGCGTTTTTCTTCTTGAGTTTTGCGGTTGCGTTTTCAATGAGATTTTCCGTTTCGGCAGAGAAAATCACGAGTTTTTTGTCGCCTTTACTCATGCCCAAAGTCATTGCGATATCGGGGTTTTTGACAAATTCAAGGGTGAGATTCTCGGACTTAATCTTGTTTTCAAACGGTTTTTTGAGTCTGTAATCGGCAGGCGCTGCCGCCATAATCGCCATATCGCAACCGGGAAATTCGCTTTGGCAAGCCTCGAGCATATCTTGAGTGGAAGTGACGTGAATTGCCTTTTCGACGCACTTTGGCACGTCGACTTTCACGTTGCCGTACACAAACACTACGCTACCGCCTCTTTGTGCAATCGCTTCTGCAACGGCTTTGCCCATCTTGCCGCTCGAATGGTTGGCAATCACTCTCACGCCGTCAATCTTCTCTTCCGTACCGCCTGCGGTGACAAGCACGCGCTTGTTTGCAAAGTCCTGCACGGGAGTGAGATAGTCAACGATTTTCGCAACAATGTCGCAAGGCTCTGCCATACGCCCTTTTCCTACGTCGCCGCACGCAAGAAACCCTACAGTGCTGTCGCAGAACATTGCTCCTCGTTCGCGCAAGGTTTGCATATTCTTTTGGGTTGCGGCGTCCTCGTACATATTGCAGTTCATAGCCGGGCAAATGAGTTTTTGAGCGTTCGACGCAAGATACGTCGTCGTGAGCATATCGTCGGCAATGCCTTCGGCAAACTTCGCTATTACGTTTGCCGTTGCGGGTGCGACAACCAAAATATCCGCTTTTTTTGCAAGTGATATGTGGTTGATATCAAACTCTTTCACAGGCTCGAAAGCGTTGGTTACGACTGCGGATTTTGCAAGAGTTTGGAACGTCAAAGGCGTGACGAACTCACGGGCATTGTCCGTCATAATAACGTCAACGCTCGCTCCGAGTTTTTTGAGTCTAGATACGATTTCGCACGCTTTGTACACGGCAATACCGCCGCTAACTCCCAAAACAACGTTTTTTCCGTACAGCATAATAACCTCGCTATCCGACAAGTGAGAATCTCAAATCAAAGTGTAACAATCAGTCGCGAACGATTTTGATTTTGTCCTCGTACACTTCCTTGCAAGCAAGAGAAATGGGCTTCAAGCCGCTCTTTTCGAGATATGCGCTTTCTGTCGTGGCGAGTTCACGCGCACGCTTTGCGACTGCGACTGTGAGTGCGTATCTGCACTCTGCGTGTTTGATGAGTTTGTCGATTGGGGGATCGATCATCATAGTTGTTTCCTCCGATGAGTTTATACAAATATTTTTTATCGTTTTGCGCTCTTTCAAGCGATTTTTCCTTCGTTTTTTTTGCGCTCTGCCGTCAATCGCAAGCGGAGCGATTTCAGGCGTTATCCGCGCATTGCGGCTCTTCTCGATTCGAGATAATCGACGATTTTATCCGCACAAGTTTCGGCAACGTCGTTTACAACGACGAAATCGTAATACGGTATGCTTTTGCTTTCAAATTCGATTTCGTCAAGACGTTTTTTGAGCGAATCGGGAGTTTCGCTTCCTCTGCCGATAAGGCGTTTTTTCAACTCTTCGAGCGACGGCGGATTGATAAATATCGTCACGCAATCGGGATACGATTTTTTGATATTCATTGCGCCAACGCTGTTGATATCGAGCAATACGTCGTAGCCTTTGCCGCATTTGTCCTCCACCTCGCATTTGAGCGTGCCGTAGCAGTTGGTGAAAGTGCGGGTGTATTCCACAAATTCGTCGTTTTTGACCTTTTTGACGAACTCTTCTTCGGTGATGAAATAATAATCTACGCCGTCCTTTTCTCCCGTCCTCGGTTTTCTCGAAGTGCAGGACACCGAAAACCTAAGATTTGGCATCTTTTGGAACATTTTTGATATAACAGTGCTCTTGCCGACTCCGCTGAAGCCCGAAACGACTATGAGCAATCCTCGATTTTGCATACCGTTTTTCATCTGCATAGTCAAGACTTCCTCACTCGATATTCGCGGCTTGCTCGCGCATTTTTTCAATCTCGTTCTTTATGGCAAGAACTTCTTTGGTGATTCGCATATCGTTGGCTTTCGAGCCGATCGTATTGGTTTCGCGATTGAACTCTTGAACGAGAAAATCCATCTTTCTTCCGACGGGTTCGTTTGCCTCGAGAAGCGAGCGCATATTGACGATATGAGTCGAAAGGCGAGTGATCTCTTCGTCGATTGCGCAGTGATCTGCAAACAAGGCGACTTCGGTTGCAAGGCGTTGCTTGTCAACGAGCGACGGCTGCACGACTTCGGCAATTCTTGCATCGAGCAAGGCTCTGTAATCTTCGACGACTTTCGGAGCAAATTGCTTTATTCTGCCAAGGCAATCTTCGATCGTATCGAGTTTGCACGCGATATCCGCTTTTTGCGACTGCCCTTCGCGCTCGCGCATAACTTTGAGATTTCCAAGCGCAGCGCCGACGGCTTCGAGAGTCATTTCCGCAAGCAAATCTTCGTCCTCTACCGCTTGTTGTCTTGTCACTATATCGCCGACTCGCAAAAGCGTTGAGAGCGTAACGTCGTTTTCAAGCCCCGTACCTTCGCCGAGTTTCTTGACGGCGGCAAGATAATTGTTTGCAAGATCGAGATCCACCGTATAAGCGCCCTCGTCCGTCGAAGTCTGCTCGTAGGTGAGATAAAGATCGACGTGACCTCTCGAAAGAGCGGACGATACCGCCTTTTTCACTCTGTCTTCAACAAACAAAAAGTTGCGTGGAAGTTTGATATTGCAATCCAAAAACCTATGGTTTACGGTTTTAATCTCTATGGTTATCGTCTTTCCGTCACGTTTGGAAACGCCTTTGCCATAGCCTGTCATACTGTACATATGCGCGCGTCCGCCTAATAATTTTTTGATATTATATCACAATCGCGAGGCAAATACAACAAGTTGTGGCAAGTTTATAATAAAAATAAAAAGGCACAGGTGCCTTTTTAAGCGAAAAATACAAAATTTATCGTTCATCACAGACCGAGCATTTGCTTGAATTGTTGCTCGTCGATGATTTTTATGTTGAGTTTTTGTGCTTTTTCGAGTTTAGAGCCTGCGTCCTCGCCCGCAAGCACAAGATTCACCGTCTTTGAAACGCTTGCGGCAACTTCTCCGCCGTTGTCTTCGATGAGTTTGGTCGCCTCACCTCTCTTGTAAGTCGGAAGCGAACCGGTAAGCACGACTTTCATTCCGCTGAACACGCCGCTCTTTTGCTCAGCCTCCTCAAACGTAATGCCGCTCTTCAAAAGCCTGCCAACAAAATCGACATTGTTAGAATCACGGAAAAATTCAAAAACGTTGTTTGCGAGTATCTCTCCGATACCGTCCACTGCGCCGAGGTCGGCAAGCGACGCGTTTTGCAAGGTTTCAAGCGTTCTAAACCGCTTAACCAAATCTTTTGCTGTCTTTTTTCCTATTCCGTCGATGCCGAGCGCAAAGATAAATCTGTCAAGCGTGGTATGCTTCGATTTTTCGATTGCGCCGAGCAAATTGCCAATCTTTTTGTCGCCGAAACCTTCGAGTCCGAAGAGGTCTGTCGCATTCAGATTCATCAAATCCACTGCGTCCTCGACGTGCGTTTCATTGTACAAAAGTTCGGCGGTTTTTTCACTGAATCCGTCGATATCCATTGCGTCTTTCGATGCGAAATGATCGAGTTTCGAGATGATTTGCGGCGCGCAGTTATCCCCCGTGCAATATAGGAACGCCCCCACTTCCTTGACGGGAGCGTGGCACACGGGACACTCGTGCGGTTTTTGAATTGCAACTGCATTCGGATTTTCGATTGCAACGCCCATAATTTCGGGAATAACGTCGTTTGAGCGGCGCACGAAAACCTTGTCGCCTATCTTCACTTTCTTTTTGAGAATATCGCCGTAGTTGTTGAGCGTGGCTCTCGACACCGTAACACCGCCGATATCGACGGGCTCGAGTATCGCAATAGGATTGAGTTTTGCACTGCGTGACACTTGCCATTCGACGTCTTGGAGCGTCGTGGTCATTTCGTCTGCCTTAAACTTGTACGCAACCGCCCATTTTGGGAATTTTTCGGTGAATCCTATCTCATCTCTCAAATGTACGTCGTCAACTTTGAACACCACGCCGTCGATGAGATAATCGAGTTTTTCACGTTTTTCACCCGTACGGTCGGCATATTTCATAGCAGATTCCGCATCGTTGACTTTTTCAAAGTCACCTTCGGTTTCAAAACCTTCGGCTTTCAAAAATTCACGCATTTCGGTCTGCGTGGCAAAAGTTTTATCGCTATAACCGATATTGTATGCAAAAAAGGACAAGCCTCTTTGTGCGGTGACTTGCGGATTGAGATTGCGAATTGCGCCTGCCGCACCGTTTCGTGCGTTTTTGAGCGGCTCGCTTGCGGTAAGATTGTATTCGTTGAGCCTTGAAAGGCGCAAAATACCTTCGCCCTGAATCTCGATTCTGCCCTTATATTCAATGGTTTTGGGAAGTTTTTGTATCGTATTGACTTGCGCCGTGACGACTTCGCCGACTTCACCGTTACCGCGCGTGGACGCTTTGACGATTTTTCCGTTTTCGTAAAGGATATTGAGTGTAAGTCCGTCGAACTTGTATTCACAAGTGAGCGTCGGCAGATATCCGACCGTTTTCACGATACGATTGCACCAATCGTAAAACTCTTCTTTTGACTGACACTTGTCAAGGCTGTAAAGGCGCAAAATATGCTTTGATTGCTCGAATTTGCCTTTGGGTGCGCCGCCTACTCTGTGAGTCGGACTCGTAGGCAAAGAATACCCCTCTTCTTTTTCGAGATTTCGCAACTCGTCGTAAAGGCGATCGTACTCCGCGTCTGCAACGACGGGAGCGTCCTCTTCATAATATAATCTTGCCCACTCGTTGAGAGTGGAAACAAGTTCTTTCATTCTTGCGAGTTTGTCCATACTTTGTCCTTGCGATCTTCAAACGGATCGTATATTTTAGAATAAATCAACCGCTCGATTTTGTCAATATCGGTTGTCGAGTTAAGAGTTTTTTTGCATATCTAATGCGGTCAAATTAATTTTTTTGTATTTTCGTTTGCTTGACGAAAATTATTCCGTCCACTCTTCCTCGTTCTTTCCCACGACTTTGAGGCTTGCCGCCGCAATGGCGAGCGAGAACCTTTTTACGCCAAGTCCTTTGAACGCAATTGCCGCAATCTTATCCTCTCCGTCGCCGCTGGTCTGAATTATTATGCCTCTTCCGAACTTCGTATGCTCAACTATCGTGTCCTTTTTGAACTTGGAATAATCAACGTCGGACGCTTTTTTCGGCGTTTCGAGAGAAGATTTTGAGAATCCGTTCGACAATTTATTCTTGAAAGCGGCGGTTTGCGGATTGTTTACGCCGAGTTTTATGCGGTCTTTTGGGTCAAAAGTCGGCGTCGAATACGACGAGTTGGCATATCTCATCGAAGATTTGAATCCGCTCATTTCGCCTACGAATCTGCTCTTTGGCAAATACTCCGTGCGGCCGAAACGATAGCGTTGACGAGCGTTGACGACGAACAATTTTTTGCGTGCGCGCGTTATGGCAACGTACATAAGCCTGCGCTCTTCCTCAACGTCGCCTGCGGTGATTGCGCGTTGCGTCGGGAAAATTCCGTCTTCGAGTGCTACGAGGAATACGTCGTCGAATTCAAGTCCTTTCACCGCGTGTATCGTGGCAATCGTGACGTAATCTTCCGAGTTCATCTCGTCGGTGTCGGATACGAGCGCGACGGATTGCATAAAATCGGAGATGCTTGCGCCGTCGTTGTCTTGCTCGAATTGTTGAACTGCCGATACGAGTTCTTCGATATTTTCGAGTCGGTTGGCGTCCTCGGGTTCTTGACTTTGCGAAAGAGCGCTCTCGAGTCCGCTTCGACGAATGACGTACTGCACGAACTCCACTGCTTTCATTTGCTTTGAGAATTGCACCAAATCAGTTGCTATTTGCGTGAACGGTGCAAGTTTCTTGGCAGTATTCGGAGTGAGCCAATCGGGATTCAAAATCACCGAAAACAGCGAAGTGTTTTTTGCTTTTGCAACGTCGACGAGTTCCTGAACGGCGGTGTTTCCGATGCCGCGCTTAGGATAGTTGACAACGCGCAGAATGCTGTCGTTGTCGCTGGGATTGATCGCAAGACGAACGTATGCGAGCGCGTCCTTGATTTCCTTGCGTTCGTAGAATCTGAAGCCGCCGAAAACCTTGTAGGGTATGCCGTGGAGATTGAATTCTTCTTCAAACTGACGAGTGACGGAGTTTGCTCGCACCAAAACAGCAACATCGCTGTAATTCTCGCCGTTTCTGTGCAGCGTATTTATGCCTCTAGCAACCCACGTCGCTTCGTCACGGTCGTTGTACGCCTCGTAATATTCGATGCTGTCGTCGGCTTTTATCTCGCTCCAAAGGTTCTTTTCGTTGCGGTTTGAGTTGTTTTTGATGACGTTGTTTGCGGCTTTGAGAATGGAAGTCGTGCTGCGGTAGTTCTGTTCGAGTTTGTATACTTTTGCATCGGGAAAATCCTTCGGAAAATCCAGAATATTGCGGATTTCCGCGCCGCGCCAACTGTATATCGACTGATCCTCGTCGCCCACGACGAAAAGATTGCCGCTCTTTTTCGAGAGCATCTTGACGATGTCGTACTGAAGTTTGTTGGTGTCCTGAAACTCGTCCACGCAGATATATTTGAATCTGTTTTGATACTTTTGCAGGACCTCGGGACAAGAGGTAAACAATTCGACGGTTTTAAGCAACAAGTCGTCAAAATCCATGCAATTGCAGTTTTTAAGTTCCTTTTCGTATCGAGCGTAAACCTGATAGATATTGTATGCGTCGTTGTCGTCGTTTTTTATTGCGTCGTAATAATCTTCGGGTGACAAAGCAAGCGTCTTTGCACGGGAAATATGCCATAAATAATCGCCCTTGTTCTTCGGGTCGGCTTGCGGATAATCCTGCAAAACTCGCTTTACCACTCTTTCGCTCTCAAGGTCTGTGTAAATGGTGAAATCCTTTGAATAGCCGATTTTGTCGGCGTCAAAACGCAGTATGCGAGCGCACATGGAGTGGAACGTGCTCGTCCAAACGCTTTGCGAGCCGAGATATTTTTCGATACGTTCTTTCATTTCGTTGGCGGCTTTGTTGGTGAACGTGATTGCCAAAATATTGTACGGATCAACGCCCGTCTCGATGAGATGGCACACTCTTGCCGTCAGAACGCGCGTTTTTCCGCTTCCTGCGCCGGCAATAACCAAAACCGCTCCCTCTGTGTCGTTGACGGCGGCAAGTTGTTGTGGATTGAGATTAAAGTTGTTCATTCGCGAATATACCGCCTTGTTCGATTTATCGTCGCAAAATATCTATTGACACTATACCACATATTGTGCCGTTTATCAATTTTTTGGAGAAAATAGCACAAATTTTTCATAAAAAATCGTCAACGTTATTGATTTAAGAAAACAAACATGATATTATATTCATATCTTGGATTATAGAGGAGTTTTTTTATACAAAAAATTCTTCTGTTTTCCGCGCGGAGGAATTTATTTTTATGGTAAATTTTGATGAAATCAAGTTCTTGGAAAGCGAAATAGTTGACGACGATCCCGACGCTCCCGTCGGTTCTTTGATACATATCGCCCCCGACGGTAAAATCGAAGAAGTTGCAAACGAAACTGCGACCTCTCAACCCGTCGTTGACGAAAAACCCGTTGAAGAAGTTGCCGTAGAAGACGATTCCGCAACGCAGAATGAGGACGAAGCCGTAAGCGAAGCCGTCACGACCGACGTCGAAAATGAGAGCGAAGAGCAAAGTCTCGAAGAAGAACTCCCCTCCGAGCCTGTCGAGCAAGCAAGCGAAGAGGAAGTCGCAACGGAGCAAATCGACGAGCAAGAAAATGCTATCGAAGAAGCGCCGATTGCCGAAGAGCAACTGACAGAAGAAGAACCCGTCGCTGTCGAAGAGCAAACTCAACCCGAAACCGACGAGGTCGCACCCGAAGTCGTTGAAGAAAACGAAGCGCAACAAGCAGAATCCGAACAAATCGTCGAAGTGACTGAAGAGACCGTAGAAGAACCCGTACAAACGGATACCGCAACGGAAATCGCAACCGTCGAGCAAGATATTCAAGAAAACGCTCAACCCGCTGAAAAGGCAAGCGATACCGTCGAAGCACCGCAAAGCGAACCTACCGTCGAAACCGTCGAGCAAGCGCAAGAGCCGATCGCAAAAGAAGTTGCGCCTAAGGCAAGAAAACCGAG
>ULOF01030636.1_pt1 | contig 16794 bp, 17 predicted proteins | sample 1952371 | NCBI WGS metagenome assembly ULOF01 (sample SAMEA4835597, study PRJEB28245) | human gut metagenome | biome: gut microbiome; material: fecal sample | place: Denmark | collected 2008 | reverse complement strand
ATACTGCCGCTGCTTCAGGTGAAACCTTTAAAATTGGTGGAATCGGTCCTGTGACCGGTGGAGCTGCTGTTTACGGTCTTGCTGTCAAGAATGCAACAGAGCTTGCAATTAATGAAATCAATGCTGCAGGCGGTATCAATGGTTATCAGGTAGAGTTTAACTTCCAGGATGATGAGCTTGATAACGAAAAATCTGTAAACGCTTACAATAACTTAAAGGACTGGGGAATGAATATTCTTGTTGGTACTGTAACAAGCGGATGCTGTATCGCAGTTGCAGCAGAAACCAAGAATGATAACATGTTCCAGCTTACTCCTTCCGGATCTTCTGTAGATATCATTAATGGAAATGATAATGTTTTCCAGGTATGCTTTACCGACCCGAATCAGGGTATTGGTGCAGCACAGTACATCGGACAGAACAACCTGGCACAGAAGGTAGCCGTTATTTATGACAGCTCTGATGTATATTCTTCCGGTATCTATGCTAAATTTGCAGAAGAAGCAGCAAACCAGAATTTCGAAATCGTATCTGCTGAAGCATTTACCGCAGATAATAAAACAGACTTCTCTGTACAGCTTTCCAAGGCTCAGGGAGCAGATGCAGATCTGGTATTCCTTCCGATTTACTATAATGAAGCATCCTTAATTCTTGCTCAGGCAAAAGCTATGGGTTATGCACCGAAGTTCTTTGGATGTGATGGTCTTGACGGTATCCTTGGCGTTGAAAATTTTGATGCTTCCTTAGCAGAGGGTGTTATGCTGTTAACACCTTTCGCAGCAGATGCACAGGACGATGCAACCAAGAATTTCGTATCTGCATATGAAGCAGCTTACGGAGATACTCCGAACCAGTTCGCAGCGGATGCTTACGATGCCGTATATGTTGTGAAGGAAGCTATTGAAAAGAGCGGTGCAACACCTGCTGATGGAGTATCCGGAATCTGCGATAAGTTAAAGGGTGTTATGACAGAGATCACATATGACGGTCTTACCGGTTCTGCAATGAGCTGGGCTGCTGACGGTACTGTAAACAAAGCACCTAAGGCTATGGAAATCAAGAATGGAGAATATTCCTTAATTCAGTAGTTTTACTTAATAATTTACTTTAATAAAATCAGGAATGAATCCAAAGAGGGATGCCACTCGCAGCATCCCTCTTTTTAAATACAAAAATTTGTTGATTAACAAATTACCATTTTACTCTTGCAAAGCATTAAAGTAATTTGCTATAATATAATGTATGCTATAATATAATACTTTTATACTTTCACATAAGAAAGGACAGGATCTGTTATGAGTTTTATATCCTACTTAATCAATGGAATCAGTTTAGGAAGCGTATATGCAATCATCGCGCTTGGCTATACCATGGTTTACGGCATTGCTAAAATGCTGAACTTTGCCCATGGTGATGTCATCATGATCGGTGCTTATACCATTTTTGCAACTGTCAGCATGGCAGGATTACCGCCGGTACTTGGAATTTTACTTTCCGTTGTGCTCTGTACATTACTTGGTATTGCAATTGAAGCAATTGCTTACCGTCCGTTACGTCAGGCATCCTCCTCGCTGGTTGTTCTGATCACTGCAATCGGTGTCAGTTATTTCCTGCAGAATATTGCATTACTTATTTTTGGAGCGAATACCAAGGCATTCACTTCTGTTGTTAACGTTCCAAGCCTTTCCCTTGCGGGAGGACAGATTACCATTAGTGGAGAAACCATCGTAACCATTTTGTCCTGTATTGTCATCATGATCGGCTTGACTCTATTTGTAAATAAAACCAAAGCAGGGCAGGCCATGCTTGCTGTTTCCGAAGATAAAGGTGCCGCGCAGCTTATGGGGATTAATGTAAACGGAACCATTTCCCTGACCTTTGCAATCGGATCCGCATTAGCTGCCATTGCCGGTATGCTGTTATGTTCCTCTTATCCGGCATTAACCCCATATACCGGCTCCATGCCCGGTATCAAAGCCTTCGTTGCTGCCGTATTCGGCGGAATCGGTTCAATACCCGGTGCACTGATTGGTGGAATTATTCTTGGAATCATTGAGATTTTAAGTAAGGCATATATTTCCTCACAGTTATCCGATGCCATTGTATTCATGGTATTGATTGTCGTTCTTCTGGTGAAGCCTACCGGTATTCTTGGCAAGAAGATTCAGGAAAAGGTTTAAGGAGGAGCAGAATATGAAAATCAAAATGACGAAAAATCTTCGTGAAAATTTAATCACTTATGGAATTGTTGTCGTTGCTTTTATCATTGTAGAGATCATGATATCAACCGGTAGCATTTCAAGCCTTATGAAAGGGCTCCTGGTTCCTCTGTGTGTCTATGTGATCATGGCAGTTTCCCTTAATTTAACCGTTGGTATTTTAGGAGAGTTAAGCCTTGGGCACGCAGGATTTATGTGTGTCGGTGCATTTACCGGGGCATTTTTCTCCAAATGCATGGAGAACGTGATCACTGTAGGACCGTTACGTTTCTTCCTTGCCCTCCTTATCGGTGCCGTATCTGCCGGTTTCATTGGTTTCTTAATCGGCATGCCGGTATTACGGTTAAAGGGCGATTATCTTGCCATTGTAACCCTTGCTTTTGGTGAAATTATCAAGAACATTATCAACGTTTTATATATTGGGAAGGATGCCAATGGATTGCATTTTTCCATGAAGGATGCGCTTTCTCTCAATATGGAACCGGATGGTCAGATCATCATTAACGGTGCACAGGGTATTACCGGTACACCGAAGGATTCTAATTTTGTAATCGGCTTTGTTCTGATTCTGATTACCTTATTTATCGTATTAAATCTGATCCGTTCAAGAGATGGTCGTGCGATTATGTCCATTCGTGATAACTTGATTGCAGCAGAATCCGTTGGAATCAACATCACAAAATATAAGCTGATGGCCTTTTCCGTTTCCGCAGCTTTAGCTGGAATCGGTGGTGTCCTTTACGCACATAACTTAAACAGCCTTATGGCAACTCCAAAGAACTTCGGTTACAACATGTCCATTACGATTCTGGTCTTTGTTGTACTTGGCGGAATTGGAAATATCCGTGGCTCAATCATTGCAGCCGTTGTATTGACCCTGCTTCCGGAGCTGCTTCGTGGACTAAACGATTACCGTATGCTGATTTATTCCATTGTTCTGATTGTTATGATGCTCTTTAACTGGAGTCCGAAGTTCATCACCTTACGAGAGAAGTATTCTCCAAAGAATCTTTTCCGCAAGAACGCAAAGGAGGAAGAATAAAATGTCCACATTATTAGATGTTAAAGATTTAAGTATCTCTTTTGGCGGTCTTCATGCTGTAGATGATTTCAATATCTCCATTAAGAAGGGACAGTTATACGGTCTGATTGGACCGAATGGTGCCGGTAAGACAACTGTATTTAACCTTCTTACCGGTGTTTATAAGCCTGATGAAGGTAAGATTTTATTGGATGGCGTGGATATTACCGGAAAAAATACCATAGAGATTAATAAAGAAGGAATTGCCCGTACCTTCCAGAATATTCGTCTGTTCAAGGATTTATCCGTACTGGACAACGTTAAGGTCGGACTTCATAATCATTATAAATATTCTACAATTGAAGGAATTCTTCGTCTGCCCAGATATTATAAGACGGAAAAGGCAATGAATGAACAGGCTTTAGACCTCCTTAAGGTATTTGACCTGGATCAGGAAGCAGCTTTTCTGGCATCCAACCTTCCTTATGGTAAACAGCGTAAACTGGAAATTGCAAGAGCACTTGCAACCGAACCCAAGCTTTTATTGTTGGATGAGCCTGCAGCAGGCATGAATCCGAACGAAACACAGGAATTAATGGATACGATCCGTTTTGTCCGTGATCATTTTGATATGACGATATTGCTGATCGAGCATGATATGAAGCTGGTATCCGGAATCTGCGAGGAACTTACGGTTCTTAACTTTGGCCGGGTTCTTGCACAGGGTGCAACCAGTGATGTTTTGAATAATCCTGAAGTAATTACCGCTTATCTCGGTGAATAGTCTTACCCAGATTCAGAATTTATGAACAAACGGATACTTAGATGAGGAGGATTTTAACATGTCCATGTTGGAAATCAAGGATTTAGAAGTATATTACGGCATGATACAGGCGATTAAAGGTGTTTCCTTTGATGTAAATGAGGGAGAAGTAATCGCATTAATCGGTGCAAACGGTGCAGGAAAAACAACTATTCTGCATACGATTACCGGATTGATCAATGCCCAAAAGGGATCTGTATGGTTTGAGGGTAAGGATATTACCAAGGTTCCCGCCCATAAAATTGTTTCTATGGGTATGGCACATGTTCCCGAAGGCAGAAGAGTCTTTGCCAACCTTACGGTTCTGCAGAATTTGAAGATGGGAGCCTATACGCGAAAGGATAAAACAGAAATAGAGCAGACGCTTGATAGCATCTATAAAAGATTTCCCCGTCTGATGGAACGTCAAAATCAGCTTGCAGGTACGTTAAGCGGTGGCGAACAGCAGATGCTTGCTATGGGCAGGGCTTTAATGTCTCATCCGAAGATTATTCTTATGGATGAACCCTCCATGGGACTTTCACCGATCTTTGTAAATGAAATCTTTGATATTATCAAGAGCGTCAGTGCCAGTGGAACCACCGTATTACTGGTGGAGCAAAATGCGAAAAAGGCATTGTCCATTGCAGACCGTGCCTATGTTCTCGAAACCGGTAAGATTGTTTTATCCGGAAAGGCCAGTGATCTGCTGAATAATGATTCCATTAAGAAAGCTTATCTTGGAGAATAAACGACTTATAATTTAATACATAACGTTTAATATTGAGATAAAGTAACTATTCAGTACAGGTCGAAGCATTTACTGCCAAGACCGTAAGAAAATGCTTCAGTAATGCAAAATTCCATCGGCGAAGCCGATTTGGAACGGATTTTGCATCGTAACTGTGAAGGTGCTGAACAGTTATGAGATAAATATAAATTTGGAGGGTGAATGCGATGGAAAAGAATATTGTAATTACAATTGCAAGACAGTATGGAAGTGGCGGACGTACCATTGCCCAGATGTTATCCGAGCGTTTGGGAATTCACTATTATGACAAGGAGTTGTTGAAGCTGGCTTCTGAAGACAGTGGAATTAATGAGGATCTGTTCCGTAATGCGGACGAACATGTTAAGACAACTCAGCTTTTTAAGATTGCACATAGTGTCTATAAGGGTGAACTGATTCCTCCTGAGAGTGATGATTTCACTTCGATGGAAAACCTGTTTAATTATCAGGCAAAGATCATTAAGAAGCTTGCAGAACAGGATGAATCCTGTATTATCGTTGGCCGCTGTGCAGAATATGTATTAAAAGATTATGACAATGTTTTAAGCGTTTTCATCCATGCACCACATGAATATTGTATGGAGCAGGCTGCAAAGAAGCAGAGCATGGGATCCAGGGAACTGGAGCGTTATATCCAGAAGATCGACAAGCATCGTGCCGATTATCACAAGTACTATACCGGTCTGGACTGGACGGATGCCCGGAACTATGATCTGTGCCTCGACAGCTCTAAGCTCGGCTTCGAACGCTGCGTACAGGAGATTATGTCTTATATTAATGTGAGATTCAGCTAGACAGCTAATGATCACAACAGGAATCAGGTTTTCAACTTAACATAATGGTAACTATTCAGAGCCATATAATGAATAACAGGAAGATATATGATATCTATAAAAGCACATCTTTATCCCAAAATAAATTTACGGATAAAGATGTGCATTTTATTTTATAGAATTATATATTTTAGCATTCATTATAATTCTGTTTATTTGATTATGTACTTACTGTTCCTTATATTATTTCCTGCCATACGATGTATTTTATTTCATAACACGGAAAACACCAAATACCTTACCTAAGATCTGACAGTCATCTACAATAATTGGATCCATTGTATCATTCTCCGGCTGGAGACGGATATGTCCATCTTCCTTATAGAATGTCTTCACAGTAGCTGAATCGTCAATAAGTGCAACCACCGTATCTCCATTATGCGCGGTATTGCAGGCATTCACAAAGATCTGGTCTCCACTGAAAATTCCGACGTTAATCATGGAATCGCCCTTCACCTTCAAAACAAAAGATTCTCCCTGCGGAACCAGTTCTGCGGGAACCGGAAAATAACTGTCAATATTCTCCTCTGCAAGAATTGGCGTTCCGGCAGCAACCTGTCCGACAACCGGAAGACTGACCATTTCGGTACGAACCATTTGAAAATTATCATCACAAATCTCAATAGCACGCGGTTTGGTAGGGTCACGGCGGATATAGCCATTCTTCTCAAGAGTCTCTAAATGAGAATGTACTGAAGAAGTGGAACGGAGATTCACAGCCTCACAGATCTCACGTACTGCAGGCGGATAGCCGCGCTTTAATATTTCTTCCTTAATATAATCTAAAATTTCCTGTTGCTTGGCACTGATCTTACCGTATCCCATCAAAAACCTCCTTAATAAAACAAACCTGTAGTTAACTTAGTTAGTAACTATTCAGTTACCTTAATTAATACTATATCACAGATAGACGCCCAAGGCAAACATATATTCCGAAAAAATGTTCGATTATTTTCTCTTAAAATATTGACATACGAAAATATGTTCGGTATAATTCAAATATAGATGCAGAACGGTTGTTCGTAACAGATGTTCGAACTGAACAAACAAAGAAGAGAAGAGGAATCCGGTATGAACACATTAGACGAAAGAAGAAGCGAGAGAAGAATCCGTGTCAATCACATGAAGAGAAGAAGAGAACTCCGCAAGCATATTCTGACACTTGTTCTGACTTTCGTACTTGTCATTACCTGTTCGATGATGTTCTTTACTGTGAAGACGAAAGCTCAGAATCGTGATGAAGCAGTTTATTATAAATATTATAAGAGTATTACCGTAAGCAGAGGAGACTCTCTCTGGACATACGCTGCTGAATATGCAGATGAAGATCATTATGACAGCTACCAGAACTATATTGATGAAGTTCTTCAGATGAATGGATTATCCAGTGAAAGCATTACCGCCGGCCAACACCTGATTGTTCCTTATTACAGTGCAGAATTTGTTAGTTAGAAGCGGCATTATGAACTTATCATATTCAGATTCAGGAACAATATATGAACAGATCTTATGTGAATTATCAACCTATTCATGTAATCCGGGATTATAATGTTCCCTTAATTGTACTGCATTAGCCGCACGACGCTTTCTGGCATCCTCCTGCGCTGCATAATGCTTCCGGGTAGTATTAACGTCCTTATGCCCAAGGACATCGGCAACAAGATAAATATCGCCGGTTTCCTGATAGAGGGCCGTGCCATATGTACTGCGCAGCTTATGAGGGGTAATATGTTTCAGGGTGGTTACCCGTGAAGCATATTTTTTTACCAGATTTTCAACTGCCCGGACTGTAATCCGGCGGTTCTGTAAAGATAGGAATAGTGCTTCTTCATGTCCCTCACATGGAATAACATGGTGACGCTGTTCTAAATAATCCAGTAAAGCATCTTGTACTTCATCTCCAAAATAAACAACCGTTTCGTATCCACCTTTTCGGCGGATTTTAATTCCATTATTTTTAAAATCCACATCATTCAAATCAAGGCCAACACATTCCGATACACGAATCCCTGTTCCCAAAAGAAGGGTCAGTAATGCCACATCACGAATCCGCGTTTTCTTATGATATACCAGTTCCCGTTTGGTCAGCTTATCGCCATCTTCCACCTGATCCAGCAAAGTTGCAACTTCATCCGCATCCAGACGTATGATTTCCTTTTCATGAAGCTTGGGAAGTGGAACCAAAGCCGCCGGGTTGGTTTTGATCTGCTCTGATGTATAGTAATAGTTATAAAAACTCTTTAAGGCAGATAATTTACGTTTCTTGCCTCGTTCATCATTGGTAATTTCTTTACCATCCTTAATATACAGAGTCAGATAATCCATATATTCTTCGATATCTTCCCTTGAAATATGATCAAGAACAGACAACGGAAGTTCTGTAATACCTACTTTATTACAATAAGGATTATTCTCATGCATAAACTCAAAGAATACTCTTAAATCGTAAGCATATGCAAGACGCGTCCGGGAAGAAGTATAATCCTGGATTCCCCGGAAAAACTGCTTACAAAAAGGAGGAAGAGTTGTAAGAACCTCTCTCATTTTCAAAGTGTTCATATTATTTTGTTCGTCATGATAATTCTTGTTTTTTTCCATAAGGCACCATTTTTAATCATTCATCTATGAGATAGTCATCAAATCCATTTAAAATAGCAGTAAACATCCGGTCCTTCACTCCCGGATTTTCACGATTAAGGCTGCGTAAAAGGTTCTTGATATATTCCCGACGGGTATAGCCATCCGCAGGACAGGGACTTTTAACAACCGGAATCCGGTTCTTATTGACATAGCCAATAACATCTGCTTCATTCATATAAATCAAAGGACGAATGACCGTCAGATTCATCCGATCCAGATAGGTTACCGGTGAAAAGGTATGAAATCTTCCCTCATAAATTAAGGACATCAACATCGTTTCTACAACATCATCCTTATGATGGGCATATGCCACTTTATTACAACCAAGCTCCTTAATTGCCTGATTTAATGCACCTTTCCTCATTTTGGCACAAAGAGAACAGGGATTAGACTCTTTTCTCTTCTCAAAAACAATGGACGCGATCTCCGTGGAAACAACTGTATAAGGAATGTCCATGTGTTCACACAGCTCTTTAATTTTGCTCAGATCCAGATTATCAAAGCCCAGGTCTACCGTAACTGCGTGAATTTGAAATGGATGCGGATAAAACCGCATCAGTGCATGGAGTCCGTTTAATAAAGTAAGACTGTCTTTCCCTCCGGAAATTCCAACCGCAATCGTATCCCCATCATCAATCATATGATAATCGTCCACAGCCTTACGGATTGGACTTAAAATTTGCTGTAATGTCATAAGCAGTTCCTTTATTTTATATGTTGTATCATTCGTTATATTCTTGTTAAGAATACTGCAAATGGGATTTGTGATATATCATGTTCTTACGCAGCCAGATAGCAAATGTTCAGCTTCGTAAGAACTGTAACATATATTTTACCATAAAATAGCTGCAAACCATAGTATATTTATTGTAAAAATGCTATACTAATATTATTAATTATTAGTAACTATTCCGTACAGACCGAGGCGTTTTTAAATGGATTTTTGCATCATAATCGTAAAGGTACTGAATATTTACAATTATTGATAAGTATATTATCAGGCAGGAGAGAGAATACATATGAAGATTAAGTTTAACAGAAAGATGATTATGACCGGAATTATTGCATTTCTTGTGATTGCAGCTTCTATCTGTTTTTATTATCTGATATTCCGCAGTGAAGCATTTTCGGCGAAGATCAATACTTTTATTTCTATATTAAGTCCGGTCATTTACGGAATTATCATTGCATATCTGTTAACGCCAATTGTAAATTTTATTGAGCGCAGAATGCTCAAACCATTATTTACAAAGAAAAATCCGGAAATGACGATTAAAAAGAAGAAATGTATGCGTGTAATTTCCGTTATTCTTTCTCTGCTTCTGATCAGTTTACTGCTTTATGCATTTATCAGTGTCATTGTCCCGGAAGTAAGCCGCAGTATTATTGCTATTTCCTACCAGTTTCCATATTATATCCGGAATCTTACTCAGTTCTCCAATAAACTGTTACAGGATAATCCGACATTGAATGATTTATTTATTCAGTTTGTAGATGATTACTCCGGAGAATTTTCCAATTTTTTGAACAAAACCATTATTCCCCAGACACAGGAAATCCTGAAGCATATTTCCCTGAGTCTACTAAGCTTTTTAAAGACGTTGTGGAATGTGGTTATTGGTGCAATCATATCTGTTTATGTACTGTTTAATAAAGAATTGTTTGCCGGACAGGCAAAGAAGATTGCATATGCCTTATTAAATACTGATCATGCCAATACTTTCATTAAAGATATTCGCTTTACCAGCCAGACCTTTATCGGATTCTTAAGTGGAAAAATAGTCGATTCCATAATTATCGGGATTTTATGTTTCGTTGGATTATCCATTTTAAAGATGCCATATGCCATTCTGGTAAGCGTGATCGTAGGTGTAACAAATATTATACCTTTCTTCGGCCCTTACCTTGGAGCAATTCCCAGTGCATTACTGATTTTACTGGTAAATCCGCTGAAATGCCTGTATTTCATTATTTTCATTCTTGTTCTTCAGCAGCTTGACGGTAATGTCATCGGTCCTAAGATTTTAGGCCAGTCAACAGGTTTATCCGGCTTCTGGGTTATTTTCTCCATTACTATCTTTGGTGGATTGTGGGGAGTAGCAGGTATGATCGTGGGCGTTCCTTTATGGGCTGTAATTTATGCACTTGTAAAACGCACCATTGGTCACAAATTAAAAAATAAAGGTCTTCCTGTTGAAACTCAGGAATATTTAAATGTAGACAAAATCAAAGATAAAGAATTTATTATGCTGGATCCTGATACATCAAAGAGATCAAAAAAGAAAATTAAGCAAATGAATAAAAACTCAGATACTCATAAATCAGCAGATGCTCCCAATGAGGAAACCAGACAGGAAGTCCTGTCGGAAACTCCTGTTATGGGATCTGAATCACTTGAAAATACAGAAGTTATAAAAGAAGAGGATTCCGAAAAATGAAATTTGTAATTCAAAGAGTAAGCCAGGCAGAAGTAGTAGTAGAGGAACAGAGTGTAGGTAAAATTGATCAGGGACTTATGGTTCTGGTTTCGATCTGCAACAGCGATACGAAAGAAATAGCTGATAAACTGATCAATAAGCTCATACATTTAAGAATTTTTGAGGATGAAAATGGCAAATCCAATTTAAGTGTTCAGGATATTCATGGTAATTTGTTAATCATTTCACAATTTACATTATATGCAGATTGCCGTAAAGGAAACCGCCCAAGTTACACCAATGCAGGAAATCCCGATCTGGCGAATGAATTATATGAATACATCATTGCACAATGTCAGAAAGAATTTCCAAACGTTCAGCATGGTATTTTCGGTGCATATATGAAGGTTTCTTTATTAAATGATGGACCTTTTACGATTATTTTTGATTCCGAGCAAATGTGCTGATTAATTGAATTATTTTGTGATTTATTATTATTTATTTTGCTTATTATTTTAGAGGTTTCTATGAAATTACTGATAACAGTTATTGTCGTGTTTATAATCATTGTATATGGATACACCTATATTCATTATAAGAAAAAACGCAGACAATCCATGGATCATGTACAAGAATTCCATGAGAAGTATAAAATTAAAAAGTCGAATATAAATGAAACTGTATCAGATCGTCTGTCATCCGCAAATACAAATACAAATGCCGATACCAATACATATCAGTCAATTGATTTTATAGATAAGGATGAATTTGTATCAGATATCCGGTCTGAAGTCCGTGAGCACTCAGGAAAGAATAATAGCCAGACTGTTCCAAGGAAGAAATTGCAGTTCTAAGGGGATTGTTGGTTGACATAAATATATTACGTAAACCTTTGGATCTATTCGTTAAACTTGTGTTTTGCGAATAGTTTTATGTGCGTTGCAAAGTGGTTCTCTTTGACAAAATTTCCAGCTCCCAACGTTCTTCAATTACTCCGTCTCCCCATTCTGATTTATCCTCTGAACAGACTTTATAAAATCCATGAGTTTCATACACATGTCTTGCAATAACCTGTGCTGTGATCGTTAAGAGAAACACTTTTTTATATCCCTTGTCACGGCAAAACTGTAATGCCATATCCATAAGCCGGTTTCCAAACCCACGCTGCCGCATTTCCGGTTCCAGCATAAAAAAACGAAGCTGTGCAGTTTCGTCATCTGCTTTTGCAATGGCAATACTCCCTGCAGGTGCACCATTGCATTCCAGGATATTCAGGCAGTCTGTCTGGGGATTAAACTGATGCACAAAACTATATACAATCTTATCTACATATGCAGAAAATGTTCCGCTCAAATGCCGTTCTGCATAATACAATGTCTTGTGTCGTGAGATTACATATTCAATGTCACTCTGCATAAAAGACCGGATCCTGATCACATCATTGGCATCGCTTAATTTGTTACGAATCATAATAATTGCATGCCATATTTCCACTTGATCCTTTTCACTAAGCTTATTGAAAATGGACCCTAACTGTTGGTTCTGAATATCATTCAGCTGATTAATTTCCCTATGTCCCGACTCGGTCAGTCTGATATATCGAATGCGACTGTCTGTCTTGGAATGCGTCTTTTCTATGAGTTTCTGTTTCTCAAATTTTGCAATCATACGGCTCATATAACTACGATCAATATGTAACTGCTGTATCAGAATATTCGCTGTACAACGTTCCGTTTTGCTTATTTCAAATAAAACTTCCTTTTCTGTCAAAGTATATCCTGCTTCTAAAATTGCAGAATCCATCTGCTTCATTAAATTTTGATATACCTTATTAAATCCCTGAATATCAGCAATCTGATCCGCTGAAAACATTCCTGCCTCCCATTATCTTCGTGTTTGGAGATACCTCATTCCAAAGTGTAAAGCCAAGAATTAAAACTCCACCTGCAATCTGCCAAATTGTCATTTTCTCTCCCAGTATTGTTACAGAGATTAAAACAGCAACTAGTGGATCAATATAACTTAGAATAGCAGCTTTCTGTCCGGGAAGTTCTTTCAATGATGAAAAATACATACAGTATGTCACTCCGGTGTGTACAAGTCCAACGATCAACAGATTGATCCATCCAACTGCATTCATTCCTCCCAGAGACATTCCTCCCGATAGCATAACATAAGGGATCAATATCACAATGGCAGAAAGAAACTGTAAAAATGTTCTTGGAATTCCCTCTACATTTTTGATAAATTTATTTGTTAAAATTACCGTAGCATAAAATACCGCTGCACCAAGTCCGAATAAAATTCCTATAAAATCACTTCCACTTCCTATATCTCCGATACCGGTAATCATGACAAGCCCTATCGTTGACATGATAAAACAAAGAATTTGTTTTCCTGTTAGTCTTTCATGGAATAATACAGGACATACCACAGTAACAATCACCGGGGCAAAATAATAGCTTAATGTTGCAAGTGACACGGTTGTATATTTATATGCTTCGAATAAAAGAATCCAGTTTATTCCCATGGCAATTCCGGATAATAACAACAACGGAACTTCCTTTTTGATCTTGGTAAATGAAATTCTCTGCTTTGTTATTATCAAATATACTGCTATTAACAGAGCCGCAAGTATTGCCCGATATAAAGCCAATTCTCCGGACGATACCGGAATATTTCTCACAAAGATTCCCAATGTACCAAATATGGTCATTGAAACAATTAACATCAATCGTGGATTTATCACCTTTTTCATATAGGTACCTCGTCTCATCATATATTATTGACTCGGTCCATTATATCATTATTAGTTGACTCATTCAACTTTTTATAAACACATAATCATAAAAGATATTTTCTTCAGAAGTCTATTACATAATCATAACTATACGTGTGAACATAAAGCTTTCCATCCTGTTCTACAAGTAGATCCGGCATCTTTTTCAACTCCAGCCGGTCCAGAATTTCCCCTGTATTGCGATTGATCTGATATAGATAATCTTCCTCAGAAGTAAAACCATAGCCACACAGGATCACATCGCCTTTTACCACAAAATTCATGGAATTATAGGACTGGTCTGCACTTCTCCACAGCAGCTTGTCCTGCTCCAGATCATAGGCAAACATAAAGCAGCTATCCGGCCCGGCATATCCGTTTGTCACACTAGCCCCATAAAAGATTCCGTCCTTCAGCCAGGCATTGTTTCCATTGATATACCATTTGTCTGTCGGATACTGTAAGACATATAAGCAATGTGTATCAGAATTTGGGATCTGCCTGTCGAAAATGTAAAGCTCATCGTCTGCCCAAAGATATTCATAAGTATCATCATAAAAATGGTTCCACTCATTCCCAATCATGGGCAGTGACAAATTTTCTCTCTCATACCAGTCATTCGCCCAGTCGATGTTATTGTACTCCTCCGATATGATCTGCAGCTTTAACGGCTCAACGGCTTCTCCCTCTATGTGTGTTTCCTTTACTCCGGACAAATCGATTGTGATATATTTTGGTTCGAACGCAATCTCTTCTTTGGATGTATTCTCTTTCACATCTTCTTCATCTGCTTCATCGGAAAGTGCATTTTCATTCCTAGAAGCTTCTTCCTCTTCCGGTGCAGGATTCTCTGCATCTGATTCTGCTGTCAGATCATTTCCTTTCTTTGTCTCATCCACTATGTATGTATCCTTTGCTGTTTCTACTGTTGAATTAACATCTGAATTCACTGTTTCTCTGCCACAGCCAATCAATGTAAGACATAGGGCTGCTATCCATAGATACTGTAAGTTTTTCATCATAGACTCCTTTTAGTTTCCTCTTTAAATGATTTCAATCTCATTCTATCATAAACAAACAAAATTCGTTAGATAAAACTTATTGAGTCATTAAAAAAGCTTCTTCAGCCAGAAATAAAAAGGGCATCTGATCCTTTAAACAGATACCCTTCCAATTTCATTTTTCTTATACTTTTCAGCGATTTACTTCCACTTCGGCTCGAGTGCATACTTCATAAACATCGGGAAAATGGAACGATATCCTTCCTCCTTGATATGCATACCTTCAATCGTATAATCTGCACGGAGATTTCCGTCTGCATCCTTTAACGGAGCATTGATGTCAATATACCTGGCCTGATGCTTCCTGGCAAGCTCTGTGACTGCCTTATTCGCTTCATTGATCCGTTCGTTGGTACGGATGAGAAGGCAGGGCTTCATTTCTTCGGTTGCCGCCTCATAATTGATCGGGAAATATGCCATCAGATAAATTTCAATATTGGGAATGGCTTTTTCAATCCGGCATAAAATTTCATCATATTTCTTCATCAGACCATCAATCGTAACGTCCGGATTGCTTAAGTCATTCGTTCCGATATTGATAAAAAGGCGGGACGGCTGCAGGTCGAGTACACAGACATCCAGATGCTCTAACAGTTCGTTTGTAATATAACCGCCAATTCCGCGATTATAGATGATGGTACCCGGATACTCTTCTTTTACGAACTTCTCAACCGGAAACATTTCCATTAGGGAAGAACCGGCACAGAGAATCTGTCCCTTCCGGATGTCCTGATTCATTTTTTGAAAACGTGCTACTTTTTCTTCTTTGGTCATTGTATTGTCCTCCATAGTTAACTTTCACATTTTTGAATTAATAGTTACAATAGCTTTAAAAAATAAATTCCATTCATACCTTCTGAATGAATCTAAACCTGCAGTTGAATAGTCCTCACCATATTGCAAGAAATTCCTGTACTTCTGCAGGAAGTCTTTCTTTTCTCCAGGCAAGAAGAATCTCCGTGGTCAGATCGGCATCAATGATTTCACGGCAGACAACCCTGCTTGTCAGTTTTTGCATGGATGCCGGTAAAACTGCCACTCCAAGCCCATTTTCCGCCAAAGTCAACGCCGTTCTGGCATCCTGACATTCACAGTAAATATCGCAGAAAATTCCTTTTTCTTCGAATGCAGAAAGAATATACTGACGATACCGGTGTGAAAGAATAATCTTATATTGAGAAAGAGCTTTAATAGTGAGCTTCTGAAGATCCTGCTGCATGATCTCATGGGTTGGAAGCGCCATTACCAGTAGTTTTTCCTGTGCAAGCGACCTCGTCTCACATCCTTTTAACATGATCGGGGTACGCAGCGTTGTAATGTCTACGACCCGGTTCTCCAACTGATCCTTCAGCGTAAAGGTCGATCCCTCATGAATGTCAAAATGAACCTCCGGGAACTTCTTTGCAAACCTTGCCAGATACTCTGACATCATGGATACTGAAGAAGGCGTCATTCCAATATGGATCGTTGCTGCAGTCCCGGCCTTAAATACTTCACGCTTCGTAATGTCAGCCATTTTTAGAAGGCTTCCGGCACGCTCATATAATGCAGCCCCGGCTTCTGTCAGGGTGATTTTCTTCATTCCCCGCAAAAACAACTGTACCTCAAGCTCCTCTTCCAACATTTTCATCTGATAGCTTAAAGGAGGCTGCGTCATGTGAAGGGCTTTGGCTGCGCCACTGATCGTTCCCGCCTCAACAATCGCACAAAAGTACTCCAACTGCTTCATTTCCATCGTATTCTGCCTCCCTTCTTTCCATTTGACATTTTCTTATTTCATGACAGAATGCCGTTTCATACTACTCTAGCATTACCATCTCATAACAATGCAGATGGCAGGTGGATAAAATTTTTACTATTCTGTTTTTCAAAATGTCCTTAATAAATTACAAACCATATAATATTTATCATAATATATAAATTTTATTTTATTAAGATATAAATACCATAATTTACATATACACTATCTCATGCTATACTAAATGTCAAGCGAAAGATAAAAACATCTTTTCTTAGAATTTTAAACTTATGAATCTCAAATTAATAAGGATAAGTTTAAGATTAAAGTAACCTGAAACAGAAAAAGGAAAATATAGAAAGAATTATGAAACGAATTGATTTTGAACACGGAACGATTACAAGTAACATTTTAGGTGCTGCACTTCCAATGCTGGTCGCACAGATTTTAAGTCTTCTTTATAATATTGTAGACCGGATTTATATTGCGCGAAT
>ULOF01005567.1_pt1 | contig 16840 bp, 13 predicted proteins | sample 1952371 | NCBI WGS metagenome assembly ULOF01 (sample SAMEA4835597, study PRJEB28245) | human gut metagenome | biome: gut microbiome; material: fecal sample | place: Denmark | collected 2008 | reverse complement strand
CGCCGGTACCGGCTTTGTAATTGTAGATGGCGGTATCCATCACATAAATTATTACGGACAAATGATGGGCATGAAAAAGCCCTATATGCAGATTATACGAACCAAGGATACCCCTGGAAATGTCGGAAAATGGACCATTTGTGGCTCACTATGTACTGTAAATGATGTGCTGGTCCGGCAGGCAGAGCTGGATGTCTTCGATATCGGTGACATTTTAGTCTTTGAGCGCTGTGGTGCCTATGCTGTAACAGAGGGTATGGCACTATTTTTAAGCCGGGAGCTGCCACAGGTGCTCTTAGTTGACACAGATGGAAATATTCAGATTTTAAGAAACCAGACACAAATTAATGTATTAAATGGAAGAATGGAGGAAACAGAACATGGAAGAATTAATTGAAATTTTAGAGGAGCTTTTACCGGGAGAAGATGTGGCAAACTGTACCACACTAATTGATGACCACATTTTAAATTCTTTTGGCATTTTGTCTCTTGTATCAGAAATTGAGGATGCATTTGATATCGAAGTGTCTCCGGCTGAGCTGACGCCCGACAATTTCAATTCCGCAGCAAAGCTCTGGGATATGATTAGCCGGTTAAAGGAGGAAAATTAGATTGGAGTATCATTTACTGACCTACAGTCTGTTGTTTCTACCTGTTGTAATTCTTTTATATCAGCTTACACCAGCCCGCTTCCGCTGGCTGGTGCTTCTTACTGCCGATTATGTGTTTTTCTGGATGGTCAGCAAATGGCTGATTCTATATCTGTTCATAGCAACATTTGCCACCTATGGCACAGGCAGGCTTCTTGCCTATGTCTCTGAACATGCATCTGTAAAAGGAAAACAACTGACAAAAAAGAAACGTTATATTCTTGCCGGCGGCATTGCGGTTACACTTGGAATGCTGATTGTATTCAAATACTTAAAGGTATTCGGACTTACTCTCATTGCCCCTATTGGAATATCCTACTATACACTGGAATCCATATCCTATATGACAGACGTATACAGAGGAACTATCACGGCTGAGAAAAATCTGGCAAAGGTTGCCCTGTTCTTAAGCTTTTTCCCACAAATCATGGAGGGGCCCATCAGCAAATTTTCTGAAACAGCTGAGCCCCTCTATGCCGGAAAGAACATTGAATATAGCAATCTGGTATCCGGATACCAGCGGATTTTGTGGGGTCTGTTCAAAAAAATGATGGTTGCCGACAGACTTGCCCCTGTAATCTTCAAAATCTTTGGAGACTACGAAAAATACGATGGTTCAGCAATCGCTGTTGCAGTAGTCTGTTATACCATTCAGCTCTATACAGAATTTTCGGGATGTATGGACATCATACTGGGAAGCGGCGAAATATTCGGTGTGAGGCTCCCGGAGAATTTCCGCCAGCCATTTTTTGCCAAAAATGCCTCTGACTTCTGGCGCAGATGGCATATTACCCTGGGAAGATGGCTGAAAGACTATATATTCTATCCACTCTCCCTGGCAAAGCCTGTTAAAAAGCTTGCCAAAAAAGTGAAGGGTGTCTGGGGCATTGGCATCAGCAAATTTGTGGCACCAATTATTGCATTGTTTTTTGTATGGCTTTCAAACGGTATCTGGCATGGAGCCGGATGGACATATCTGTTTTATGGCATGTACTATTTTGTATTGATTTTTATTGAAAATATAACAGAAGCGCCAATAGAAAAATTTATTGAGCGAAAGAACATACACACAGAAAAAATGGGCTGGCGTCTTCTTACCGCATTAAAGCTTTTTATAATTGTTAATGTGGGGGAATTATTCTTTCGTTCCAGCAGTATTACCCAGGGCTTCCACATGCTGGGAAGGATTTTTACCAGCTTCCATATTTCTGTGCTGAAGGAAATGGACTTTGGTTTGGACAACTATGACATTCTTCTTTCACTTGGAGGAATATTAATTGTACTCATTGTGGACATTATTCATGAAAAGGGTATTTCCATCCGGGAGAAAATTGCTTCCTTCAACCTTCCTCTCAGATGGAGCTTCTGGTATGCCGTTATTCTCTGTATCGTAATATTTGGTGCCTATGGCGCTGGTTATACGGTAGTAGATATGATTTATGCCGCCTATTAGATACCGGCTGCTTTAATGGAGGAATCAAACATTGAAAACACACAGGAATTTATTGAAATGCACAGGGTTCTTACTTGGCCTTGTTATACTGCTTATTATAATTTCATTCTTTTTTCAGCGAAAGGATGGTCTTTATGTATATGACTCCCTTTCTGTCAGTGTAAAAACCGCAGACATAAAAGCAGAGCCTGACAACAGTCTGGATGTACTCTTTTTCGGTGACAGTGAAAGCTATGCCGCTTTTTCTCCCCGGCATTTATACTCCAAATATGGCTATACATCCTATGTGTGCGGTACAGCGGCACAAAAAGTCTGCGATACCTACGCAATTTTAAAGGATGTCTTTGAAACCCAATCTCCAAAGGTTATTGTACTGGAAACCAACTGTCTGTTTCGCGATTTGAAATCAAAGGAGGAGAATCCGGATTTAGTCATGAACTATTTAACGGACACCCTTCCTGTATTTGCAAATCACACAGCCTGGAAAAAGGCTGCCCGAAAGCTGCTGCCAAAAAGCCGGGATGAGCGACGCAGAAAACAAAAAGGGTTCATTGTAAGAAAGAATGTAATACCCTATAAAGGCGGCAAATATATGAAAAAAACTAAGAAAAAAAAGACTGTCAAGAAGGACATTTCTTCTTATCTGGAGCAAATCATTACCCTTTGTGAAGAAAACCAGGCAGAGCTTCTTTTGGTAAGCACACCATCGCCAAAAAACTGGAACTACAAAAAGCATAATGGTGTGAAAGAGTGGGCAGATTCCCACAGCATTGATTATATTGACTTAAATCTTGACAAAGGAATTAAAATAAATTGGAATAAGGATACCAAGGACGGAGGCGACCATTTAAATCTCAACGGTGCAAAAAAGGTGACAAGCTTCATGGGGGAATATTTCCGTGCAAATTATCCACTGGAGGATAGGCGCGGCAAATCCGACCATTAAATTCACTCCACCACAGACAACAATTCAACCTGGGAATGAACGGAGTACGGGCTGCTGAAAATGAAAAGTTTATCATGAAAATATTCAAAGGAAAGACACTCATAATTCAGATTTTCAAATATGCACTTTTCATTTTCGGTTTCCCAATCATACCGGTACACCCCATCATTCCGCAACAGATATAAACAGTTCTTTTCACAACAAAAACCGGCAATCTGCTCTCCTTCCTGGACTTTGTAAAGCATTTTACATTCTCCCGTCTCCGGAAAAAATTCATAAAAGGCATCCAGAACCTTAAAATCCTTTGTGGGGTTTTCCTGATATCCTGGAGTCCCTTTCCCATATTGTGCTATCATATATGCATGGTTATTATAAAAACCAATCTGGGATGCCGATAATCCTGCCTCAGCATAATCATAATCTGTCTCCACAATCTCCGGAATTTCCTCCTCTATACCAAGATATCTGCAGGTTACATCAAAGCTCAGTCGAAGATATTTCTCCTGTATTTTAGCATAGGTATTATATCCATAACAGGAATATTGAAAACCATCCGCATGTTCCACAAAGACAAGCTGTGGATTTTCTTCCCCTAACCAATGGTCTGCGGCGATATCGTACCCCTCAAACTCAAATATCCCATAATCCTCCGTGGTATTTACTTCTGTGTGTGTTGCTGCCCATTCACTTACATTAATACCTTCTTCACTTCCGTGGTAGTATATTAAATCATATTGATAATCCTCTTTTCTTCCATTATTCCCATCATTAATTCTTCCGGACACAAAAACATCATTGTCATGTGCTTTCATACCGATAATTCTATATTCGTCGGTAATAAATGTATTTTTGTTTTCTGAAAAGCTATAGCTATACAATTCTCCTCCCTGATTCGCCGTTGCGTAATATAGTACATCATTATTACAAGCCATAAATTCTAAATCTTCTACCTGTACTAATTCCTCCATTGAATCATAATCACATATTGCGTTGTTATGATAAACATATGTATTCGTACTATTTTCACAAATAAAATTATGCGAGCCCAATGTTCCATCCACTGAGAATACATTACAGTTAGTCGTGACACCAGCCATGTCGCCATGGGTGAATTTATTTAACAATGTGTCCGCATATGTGCATCCTTGTAATATCAGTATTGCAACAATACACAGGCAAAGGAGCAGCTTATTTTTGTATCCTTCCCGTTTGAATCGCCTAGTTTTCATCCAGCATTTCCTCCTTATACGGCTATCTTTTATGATATAATACCCTATTCTTTTATAAAATGAGGATTTTGTGGGTGAATAACCAGTTTTTCAGACAGATAACCAGTTTCAGAAAATAGGAATGCATAATACAAGCAGTCAAAATTCCCTGTTTGTAAAATAATATACTAGCTACGCATCATAATCCCTGAGTGTTACCTTTAATTCCTTGAGCTTATCTCTATATTCGGCCGCCATCTCAAAGTTAAGCTCTGCCGCCGCCGTCTCCATTTTCTTTGTATATTTCTTAATCTCTGCCTGCAGCTCTTTCTTGGTCATAGATTCAATGTCCTTCTCCTGCAGCTTCGCATTCAAGGCTTCAACATCCTCATCTGTTGAAGTGGTAATCAGGTCACGGATTGATTTCTGTATTGTGGTTGGAGTAATCCCGTGCGCCTTATTATATGCATCCTGAATCTGACGTCTGCGGTTTGTCTCATCAATCGCCACGCGCATGGAACGGGTAATCTCATCTGCATACATGATAACCCTGCCTTCGCTGTTACGGGCAGCACGCCCAACCGTTTGTACCAGTGAGGTTTCAGAACGGAGAAATCCCTCCTTATCCGCATCCAAAATTGCAACCAGTGTAATTTCCGGAATGTCCAGACCCTCTCTCAACAGATTGATTCCCACTAACACGTCAAAAACACCCATACGCAGGTCACGTACTATCTCAATCCGCTCTAAGGTATCAATATCGGAATGGAGATATTTTACCTTAACACCCTGGTCTCGCAGATAATCTGTCAAATCCTCTGCCATCCGCTTTGTCAGGGTAGTTACTAATATCTTATTGCCTTTTTCTACTTCCTTGTTCACCTCAGACAGCAAATCATCCACCTGTCCCTCCACCGGTTTCACCTCAATCAACGGGTCAAGAAGCCCGGTTGGCCGGATTAACTGTTCTGCCCTTAACAGTTCATGCTCTGCCTCATAATCCGATGGTGTAGCAGATACAAACATAACCTGGTCCAGCTTCTCCTCAAATTCATCAAACCGCAGCGGGCGGTTATCCATGGCAGAGGGAAGACGGAAACCAAAATCCACCAATGTCTGCTTTCTGGAACGGTCTCCCGCATACATACCCCGGATTTGCGGCACCGTTATATGGGACTCATCTATAATCATCAAAAAATCATCCTTAAAAAATTCCAGCAGCGTATTCGGAGTTGCCCCCGGCTCTAATCCAGCCAATGGTCTGGAATAGTTCTCAATACCGGAACAAAAACCAGTCTCCTTTAACATCTCCATATCAAAATGTGTCCGTTCACTGATTCTCTGTGCCTCAAGCAGCTTGTCGTTTTCTTTGAAGTAGGCAATCTGCTGTTCCAGCTCTGCTTCAATCTCCTCCACAGCACGCTCAATCTTGTCCTGTGCCACAACATAATGGGATGCCGGAAAAATAAATGCACAGTTAATCCCTCTTTTTACCTCACCGGTAAGCGGATCAAATTCCACCATACGGTCAATCTCATCTCCAAAAAACTCAATGCGGATGGCATCCTCAAAGGTGGAAACCGGAAGAATCTCCAGCACATCCCCATGTACCCGGAAGGTTCCCCGTTTGAAGTCCATTTCATTCCGTTCATATTGAATATCAATCAAATCTGAAATCAGCTTGTCCCATTCATAGGTCATTCCGGTCCGGAGCGTAAGCATCATTTCCTCATAATCCTCCGGCGAACCAATACCATAGATGCAGGATACCGAAGAAATGACAATAACATCCTTCCGTTCAATCAGCGCTGCGGTTGCCGAATGCCGCAGCTTATCAATCTCATCATTGATAGAGGAATCCTTCTCAATATAAGTATCGGTGGATGGCACATATGCCTCCGGCTGGTAATAGTCGTAGTAGGAGACAAAGTATTCCACTGCATTCTCCGGAAAAAATTCCTTAAATTCGCTATATAGTTGGGCAGCCAGCGTCTTATTATGGGCAATAATCAACGTCGGTTTGTTCAGCTGTGCGATTACATTCGCCATGGTAAAGGTCTTTCCGGAGCCAGTGACACCAAGAAGGGTTTGAAACTGGTTGCCTTCTTTGAAACCTTTTACTAATTCTTCGATAGCCTGGGGCTGGTCGCCTGTAGGGGCGTATTGTGATACTAATTTAAAATGATTCATTCTAATAACCTCTTCAGAAAAATTATAACATTACCTAAAGCAATACCCGCTCTACTTTGCCAGGGATTGCTCCTGCAATTTATCAAATTCCTCCATACACTCATCCACCGTAGCTCCATTTAACAGTTTCCTCACAATCAGGCAGGTATTTCCCCATTGCTCCACTCTCATTCCAGCATTGGCTCCCAGAACATAAACATTCTCCTGAATCCTGTCATTCAATGGCTGTAAGGCAGGAATACAATCCACCTCCACGTTTTTAGACGGAGAAATCACTTTATTGGTTTCTGCATAGACCTGAAGCGCTTCATCAGAAAGCGTCACTTCCAGAACACGCATGGCATCTTCCTTATTCTCAGCATCCGCTCCAATCCCATACCCCGTCATGGGCATTACCGGCATCTGTCCGCGACTGCTTGGAAAACCGATAACCTGCATATTAAAATCCGGATTTCCATACGCCGTATCCGTATTAGCAGCTCCCCAGTACGCCATCACAATAGGCGTTTTCTGTGCCAGGAAATCTGCACCTTCCCCCTCAATCGCTTCACTCACATAAGCCTTCTTTGCATCAATATAGCCACAGTCAATCATTTCCTGCAGAAACTCAAAACCGGCACGCATATAATCACTGTACTTGCTTTCTCCAGAATTAAGCGCTGCAATTTCTGCTTCCGTATTTCCTCCATTGTATAAATCTGCATATGCCTGCGCCAGGACGAATGTCTCCAGCCACCAACGGTTTGCTCCTACTGGTGTCTCGATTCCATTTTCCTTAAATACTCTACAACATTCCAGGAATTCCTCCGGCTTCTCCGGCAATTTCAGATTGTACTGGTCAAACATATCCTTATTAATAAACAGACCATAAGCCACTACCTCCTGAGGAATTGCTACCAGTTTTCCATCAATCGTATTGGCTGTTTTAACCACATCCCGCAGATTTTTTACACATTCAAGTTCTGACAGATCCATCAGTTTCCCCTCTTCACCCAGAGTCCGGATGGTATCCGGATTAAGCAGATAGAGATCATCCATATTATTACGCGCCCTGCTCAGAGTCACATCATCATAGGTCATATCCTGATAATCTTCCGCAGTATAGGTTATATAATCTACTGTTAAATCCAGTTCTTCCTCTGCCATATGAATCGTCTTATCGGCAGCACTTCTCGCCACATTCTCCGCATCCGGGTCTGTCTTTTCCATGGGACTAAACAGCCGGACACAGCGGCCGCTGTTTTCTTCGGAAACCACTAAATTCACATCAGCATCCTGTTCCTTCCCACATGCCGTTATTAAAAACACCAATGCTCCCAGCAGGCATACTGCCGTTATCCTCTTATATCGTTTTCTGCCCATTTGAATTATAATGTCCTTTGTATTCTTCATTTACTTTTCATCCTCCTTATAAACATACTGCTTTACCGCCTTTTTTAAGGCATCCATATCAATTGGTTTCGCTAAATGAATATTCATTCCTGCCTGCAGCGCCTCTTTCTCATCCTCCGCAAAAGCGTTAGCTGTCATTGCAAAAATAGGTATCTCAGCGGCATCCTTCCGCGGCAGTGCCCGAATCGCTCTGGTTGCATCATAACCGTTCATGACCGGCATCTGGACATCCATAAGAATTGCATCAAATTTCCCTTCTTCAGACTCTATAAAGCGTTCCAGTACTAACTGGCCGTTTCCTGCAACTTCACAGCTTGCACCCTCCATCGATAAAATTTCAAAAAGAATTTCAGCATTGATTTCATTATCCTCCGCAGCAAGAAAATGCAATCCCTGCAAAATATTTTCTTCCCCTTGTTCGGAAGCGATGCCTTTTCCAGACTCTTCTGCCTGTATTTCCATGACTTTTTCTTTTAGATCTGACACAAAAACAGGTTTTACAATATCTCCCGTATATCCAAACTGGAGGATTTCTGCCATATCATCCATAGAATCTTCATTATGGTCTGTCATCAGCAGAAGAATGGATGTTTCTGGCAGAGTTCTTCTAATTCTTTCCGCCATCTGTATATAGCCAGCATCCTGCGTCTCCCAATCCAGCAGCACCAAATGATAGCTCTGCTCCATACTGCCGGCATCTTGTATCATCTTCAGTGCCTCCTCCGCATGAATCGCAGTATCTGTCAAAATGCCCATGTCACCCATCAATGTCTGTATATTTTTGATTTCCTGCACGTTTTCATCCACAATCAAAATGCGGCTTATCCCGCTTTTTTTCCAAAACATCTTATCTGCCTGGCTTTCCGATATTCTGAATTCGATTTCTACCCGAAAAAGACTACCCTTATCTATTTCACTGAAAACATCAATGGTACCTCCCATCAGTTCCACAATATTCTTAGTAATTGCCATACCAAGCCCAGTGCCCTGCACCTTATTCGTCGTACTATTTTCCGCCCTGGTAAACACATCAAAGATGGTCTTTAGATATTCCTGCGTCATCCCATATCCGTCATCCTCTACTTCAATACAGATACGCTCAAACTGGCTGGCATGTTGTTTCCGTCCAATAAAACGCAACCAGATATTCCCCTTCTCCGGTGTATATTTGACTGCATTAGAAAGCAGATTAATCAAAATTTGATTGATTCTCGTCTCATCCCCCAGCAGGCACTCGTGCTTCACATCCATAATTTCTACATGAAATTCCTGACCTTTTGCACTTGCCATCGGACGGATAATGGCATCTATGGAAGATATCAACTTATTTAGTGCAAACTCCTCCTCAGCAAGCACTACCTTCCCGCTTTCAATCTTGGAAACCTCCAAAATATCATTAATCAGGCTGAGCAAATGCTGTCCGGATGCCATGATCTTTTTCGTATATTCCCGAACTTTATCTGCATTTTCCGCATCTTTTTCCAACAAGGTAGTGAAGCCAATCACTGCATTCATCGGTGTACGGATATCATGGGACATATTGGACAGAAAGGTCGTCTTAGCATTGCTGGCAAGCTGTGCCGCATGTAATGCCTCGGTCAGTTCTTTGTTATAACGTTCCCTTTCTGCTTCTCTCTCCCGCATAACTCTTCTCTGCTGCCTCTGATTAAAGGAATATAGGAGGCAACAGAGTATAAATGCCCCCATCATCACAGCCACAACAATGAAAATATTGTAATTGACTGTCTTGCCCTCCTGCTGAATGGCTTCTGTTGGTACATAGCCAATCAGGCAGATTGTATCATTGTTTACCATCCACACAAAATTCAGTGAACTTTTCCCCCGGATATCATGATAAAACATGATATTTTCCCTGTTTTTCACACAGTTTTTAATCTCCGCACGGATGGACTTTTCATGAATATTATTTGCCCTGTAAAAATCCTCTAAATTCAGGTGTCCTGCACTCCGCTCACCCATGCCCTTCGGTTTTAAGACAAATCTCTCTGTTTTCGCATCCATAATATAGAGCATGGCTTTTTTGTTATAAAATCCATCGGGAAGGGATTTATCCAAAGAATCATACGTATATTCTACATAGAGTGCCCCAATTTCCCTGCCGTCTTTTACCACTGGACATTTCATAGTATAAGCCCATGCTCCCATATAATTGAGATAAGAACTGGATACTTCCATCCCCTCCATAATCTCACTCCAGACAAAGCCCATTTCCTCCTCGGAAAAATCTTCTCCGGTATTAGAAATTCCTTTTGTTTCTCCTGTGGCAATCCACGATATCATTACCATGGTCTGGTTCTTCTGGCGGGAACGTACATAGCTCTCCGGATCATCTGCCATAGCAACCTCCTGTGCCATTAGCTTCTGAAATTCCGCTTCTTTATTCCAAATAGACTCTATGGTACATTTAATCAAATTTAAGTTTTCGCTGAGATTCTGAATTGCCGCCTGAGACATCTCCTTTGAAATTTTTTCCGACACAAAAAAAACGATACTACCCAAAATACAGAATACTAATATAATGGATAGTGGCAATATCACTCTTTTGTTCGTACTGTTTCTCATTCTTTTCTCTTTCATATACATCACCAATGTCTCTGCTGCCAATTGTTGCATGGTTTACTTTCCAGCCATTATTATAACAGAAAAACCTGCAAAATACATCTCCTTTTTCTATCCCAAAATCCCATTCCTTTTCCCATTATAACAAGACACAGTTATTCTTTACGAATTCTCCTTTTTCATGTATAATACTTAAATAATGTGTTGCTTTTTGGTAAATTTATACATTATATGGGGAAGTTACAAACGGAGGTATCCTGCTATGAACAAACAAAACAACAAACTGGCACTTTCTGTGCTTGCTGCTCTCACAACCGGAATTGCACTAATTTATACACTGATTCTGTACCATGACATTATTTTTGCTGTTGCCGGAATGAGCGTTCTATTTTTAATAACTGCATTTATTCTGACACAAAACCTGATTGCCCTTTCTACGATGAAGAGCAAATCCTCAAATGTCCATATTAAGGAATGTCTCGATGATATTTCAACCCAGCTAGAGGCAATAAATAGTTCCCAGTCACAGATAGGGAAGGCCACTTATCTTTATACAAAGCAGACTGCAGAGGTAATCACACGGCTGGAGGATAACTATGCAGAAAGTCAGATGACATTGTATAAGAATCTTTCCTCTTTATCCAATCTGCAAAATAAAGCAACCAAGTTAATCATAAAATATGACCAGAACAACACTACGAAGCTTATCTCCACTATCAAAGATTTGCGGAATCAGTTAAGTGAAACCCTGATTCAGGGCTTTGACCAGATTCAGCCAAACAATGCAGAGATTATTTCCGTACTGGAAGATATTGTTGCTTATTTAAAATCCCAGCCAAACGGAATCAATGAGACAATGGGATTACAGCTCAATAATATAGCCCATGAGCTTCAAAATGTTTCCAGCAGCATCAAACAGGTTCAGATTCCGATGCCGGAACCGCAGGTGTTGGAAGAACCTATCCTTTCGCCAAATATTGATGCCGATATTCCTGCCGATGACCTGGAAGAACCAATTATTTCACCAAGTATTGATGCCGATATTCCTGCCGATGACCCGGAAGAACCGATTATTTCACCAAGTATTGATGCCGATATTCCTGCCGATGACCCGGAAGAACCGATTATTTCACCAAGTATTGATGCCGATATTCCTGCCGATGAGCTAGAAGAATTGATTTCTCCATCTGCATCGATGCAGACAGAAACCACAAATGATACACTTGACCAGATAACTGCGGAATTATTGGAGACAGAAGATACAGCCGGTCTGGAAAACGATACCCCGTCTGTTTCCCTTCCGCCAGACAAAAATCCGAATGATATGTTATCTCCAGACGAAATTGCTGCCCTGTTTGCTGCTACCGAACCAACCCCGGATAAGAAGGAAGAAGCTTCCTTTACTCCAACCTTTACTGTTGTTGGAAAATCCGAACCAGAAGAAGAGATATCCTTTGAGACCAATATCCCTACCGATATTAATACCTTAGATGAAAATCCAAACAAGCAGCTCTCACCAGATGAAATTGCCGCATTATTTGCGGCTGCCGACCCTGCACCTAAAAAGGAAAATCCAAAGAACACAGTGGCAGCTGCCGCAAATCCTTCTGCTGATTCAAATAAAAATCTGTCTCCGGATGAAATTGCTGCATTATTTGCATCTTTGGGATAAAAAAACGAATTTATTATCCGTAACTATACCTTATGCCAGGTAAACGGAAAAATAAAAAAGCTATGCAAAAGGTTCGCCGATTGCATAGCTTTTTTATTTTCTTTCAGCGTCAAATAAAAACTTTTTAGCACTTTAATGGAATGTATGTAAGGAGGGATGACAATGAAGCGTAAAAAAAAGGTGATTGCAGGAATTGCAGTGTTGGTTATTATCGCACTTGCTTTCGCAGGGTATAACATCTATCGTTATCCGGCAATGCTTAGGAACTTATCGGATAATTCTCTGAACGATTCACAGGTTGAGGAGGTGAAAGAAGAAATCCTTTCCGGGTCTGACATTAAAGTACTGGTTGCTTATTTTTCCTATTCCGGTACAACAAAAAATGTTGCGACTGCTTTGAGCGAAAAAACCGGAGGTGACTTATTTGAAATTGCAGCTCAGGATGGCTATTCCGACGTGTATCAGGAATCTAACCGTGAAATCAGAAATAATGACAGACCTCTGCTCACCAATACCGTCCCCAATATGGACGAGTACGACATTGTGTTTGTGGGCTATCCGGTATGGTGGCACGCAACACCGGCCCCTATCAACACGTTTTTGGAAAGCTATAATCTGACTGGAAAACTCATTATTCCGTTCTGTACCAGTGGCGGAAGTGACATTGACGAGACAATGCCGACATTCCTTAATTCCTGTGACGGTTTAGCGGTATATGGGGAAAGACGGATTAGTGGAACAAGCCAGCTTGACGAATGGATTTCGGAACTTGGTCTATTGGAAAACGTAAAAACAGCGGCGGAACCATCGATGACCGAATCTACAGAAGATAATTTAGGAGCAGACAAATGGGGATTTGTTTGAAATCGAACCGGTAAATCCATATCCTACCGATTACGAGGAATGTGGTGATGTTGCTTTGGTGGAACGTGATGAAAACGCCCGCCCGGAGATTGCCAATCTGCCGGATTCCATTGAAGAATATGACACAATCTTTATCGGTTATCCCATCTGGTGGCATACGGCTCCGATGATTATCGGCACTTTTCTAGAAAATTATGACTTAAGCGATGTGGAAATTTACCCCTTTGCACAGTCTGCTTCTATGGATACAGAGCAGTTTGAAAATTCCATGGAATTTGTACGGGAAAATGCTGTGGACGCAAATGTCCATGATGGCCTATTTACGAAGGCATCTGATACAGAGGGTATTCTCACTTATCTGACAGAAAATGGATTTGTAGAATAAAGAAGGCTATTATGGAGCAACCATAAATGAGAAAGGAGCTCAGACTGAAAATGAGTAAAAAAGTATTAATTATTTCATCCAGCCCGCGTAAGGGCGGCAATTCAGACACACTTTGCAATCAGTTCAGGAAAGGGGCAGAAGAAGCGGGTAATCTGGTGGACAAAATCCGGCTCGCAGAGCTTACCATTGACTATTGCTCCGCCTGCTATGCCTGTAAAACAAAGGGACATTGCGTGAAACAGGACGATATGAAACAGGTCATTGCGAAAATGCGGGATGCAGATGTGATTGTGCTGGCTACTCCCGTATATTTCTACACCATGTGTGCACAGATGAAAACTATGATTGACCGCACTTTGGGCGGCGCTCAGAAAGCTGGTCTGGAAAATAAAGAATTTTACCTGATTGCTACTGCCGCCGATGGGAAAGCCGCAATGGAACGAACAATTGACGGACTGCGCGGTTACATAGAATGTCTGCCGGGAGCGAAGGAGAAGGGCATTATCTATGGCGCAGGAGCCTGGCAGCTTGGCGATATTCAAAGAAATCCTGCCATGCAGGAAGCATACCGGATAGGTAAAAGCATCTGTTGAAATATAGGACAATAAAAAGTAAAGGAGCAAAATCATATGAAAAAAATAACAGTCTTATTTCTTTCTGTTATGCTGGTGCTTTCTCTGGCAGCTTGCGGAAACAATAATCAAAATACTGTGGAGAATACACCAGCAGAAGCAGAGGTTGGGATTTCGATAACGGAACCCGGAGACAGCAGTACCGAAAGCACAGCAGAACCCACAGATGACGGGACAGAAACTCCGGAGACAGCAGAAACAGGAAACAGTAATATTCTGATTGTTTATTTCTCCGTCATGGAAACGGACGGTGTGGACACAGTATCCGGTGCGAGCCGTGTTGCAGTGAACGGCGAGGTTTTGGGCAATAACGAGTACATTGCGCAGATTATTCAGTGCGAAACAGGAGGTGAACTGTTCGCTATTGAAACGGTACAGGAATATCCCACAACACACAGTCCCCTTTTAGAGTTTGCCTATGATGAAAAAGCGGATAATGCCAGACCGGAGCTTGCAACGCAGATTGAAAATCCCGACAGCTATGATGTGATTTTCTTAGGTTATCCGAACTGGAACGCGGATCTTCCGATGCCGCTGTATACTTTTCTCGAAAAATATGATTTCAGCGGCAAAACCATTATTCCATTTACCACCCACGGCGGTAGCGGCTTTTCCGGAACGATTCACACAATTTCTGAATTACAACCGAATGCAACTGTTATTTTTGATGGACTTTCTATTTCGCGAAACAGTGTATCAAAAGCAGAGAGCGAGGTTGTAAATTGGGTAAATAGCCTGAATTTGACATCAGAATAATGACAACAGGCAGACACTTATTTACAAAACTGCAAAGGAGAGGAATGTTTTCAATGAAGAGAAAATTTATATGCAAAATAGTCATTGATATAATAATGACGGTCTTATTATTATTTCTCATGGCACGGCAACTCACTGGGGATTCTGCACATGAATGGCTCGGAGCGGGTATGCTTATTTTATGGATTGCTCATCATATTCTGAACCGAAACTGGCATAGCCATCTTTTCAAAGGGAAATATACTCCTATGCGTATTTTGCAGGCAGTGATAAATTTCACTCTACTGCTCTCCATGTTCGGTTTAACGGTGAGTGGAATCATTCTTTCCAGAAAAGTTTTTGCTTTCCTGCCGATTTCCGGCGGTATCGCTTTGGCAAGACCGTTACATGTGCTCTCTGCATTTTGGGGGTTTGTGCTGATGGCCCTGCATCTTGGCCTACACTGGAATATGATTCTTGGCATGGTGCGCAAAGTCACCGGACCAGTTGCCTCAAAACTGCTGCGAATCCTTCTTCGCATAACTGCGGCCTTGGTTGCCGGATATGGCCTTTATGCTTTCCTGAAAAATCAGTTTCTGTCTTATATGTTTTTGACATCCTCCTTTGTATTTTTTGATTTTGAAAGACCTGTTCTGCTCTTTTTTGCAGAGTATATCGCTATCATGGACCTGTTCATTTTTCTGGCACATTATACCTGGAAGGGGATTCAAAAATTGCATGACAACTGAGAAACCGGCGTGATATTCGCCACGCCGGTTTCTCCGAAAATTTTATTTACTTCCCTATGAGGCTCCGCCTATAGGAGACAGTCCTTTTATATTGCCCAAAACAGTTATATTATCATTTCTTATAGAAGGTATAAGAAACGGAACAATCAGAAGATATAGAAGAGGTTGTAACAGTAGTATCCTTTGTGTCCCCAGCATTCCGATATGTCATTGAAAATACTGTATTTCCAGACTTATTCTTTGATATACTGTTTACCCTGCTAAACGAACCGGTAAATTTATTCTTATAGAATACATAGACTGTGGTTGGCTTATAAAGAGAAACACTATTACTAGAGTATGAGTAATAAGGAGAATTATATGTATTCGACCTCCTGCTCTTATTCACGCCATAATTGATTTTCTTTTTATTATTTACTATTGTATATACCGGTTTTCCCTCTTTGTCATAAGTCAGCACCAGAATACTTGTTATACTGTAATTCTTATCGGCTGCCTTAACCGTAAGCTTGCCGCTGCTTCCGGATAAAAAGGCTCTGCTTGAGGAAGAAGAGTAGCTGTAAGCGCTGTTACTGTCAGCTCGGGTCAGCTTTGTTTTTCCTAACTGTACAGAAGAAATTGCTTTGTTTGTCTTTAACACCTTATACTGCCTGCTATAAGTAGTTTTAATCACATTACGGGGCTGGCAATAAACATACTGTTTTTTATCTGCCCCTGTTTTAATTGTGGCAGCCACACAGCTCCAGCCATCAACCGAAGTATCTGCATAAATCTTCTTACTGGAAACTCCCTGATAATAGGTATCCCCACCGCTGGTCTTCTTTTCCTCATATAATTCGCTGCTCTGCTTTCCATCATTATCCGTTAATTTATAATAGGAAACGGTTTTACCGTTTACCTTTTTGCTGGTCGAATAATTCATGTCCAAATCTTCTTTTTCATACTTTACCCATGAAACCGTATAGGTTCCCGCCTTTAAAAAGCGCAGAGTATAATCGTTGCTTCCCAGGTATTTCCTTGCATTGGTAGTTGCATTTCTATAGTCATCATACTGTACATACGCATCACTATCTTTAAAGTATGCCTTTGTCTGGTAATAAAATGCGGATGGGTCTGTATCTGTGACAACTGTTTTAATTTTTTTCTTATACTTTTTGACAGACTTATTGTTAATCTTAAGCCCGGCAACATTATATAACATGCTTTCATCACCTACGGTGTAGCAGACTTTGTCCTCTGTAACCTTCTTATTAATGGTCTTAGCTTCCGAAACCACGCCTGGAATTACCATGGCTGCTGCCAATGCAATCACCATGGCTGACAGCTTACATTTATTTGAAAATTTCTTCATTCTCTTCACCCCCTGTTAATACTGCCATAAAGT
>ULOF01039865.1_pt1 | contig 16924 bp, 17 predicted proteins | sample 1952371 | NCBI WGS metagenome assembly ULOF01 (sample SAMEA4835597, study PRJEB28245) | human gut metagenome | biome: gut microbiome; material: fecal sample | place: Denmark | collected 2008 | reverse complement strand
GCCGGCTGTAGTTACAGCAGAAGGAGCGGGGGATGACAGTCCGGGCACAATGCCGGACAGCAGTGGGGAAGCGCCGGTTTATCATGGGATATCTGGAAAATCCTATGACCATATGAATCCGGATTGTACTAATTTAGAGAATTTGGAAAAGAAAGATTTTGAATAAAATTTACAATGCCGTCAATCCTATAAAAAAAGGATTGGGGGCATTTTTTGTGACCAGAAAAGCGAAAATCAGTTTTTTGATATTGGTTTGGAGTATCGTGGCAATACAAATTTATGTGAACTATCAGGAGCATGAGAAAAATGCTACGCAGGCAGTGACTGCATTTTCTGTTGTGGATGACGATGTAACGGAACAGTGGATTAAAGGCTATGGTAATTTTGGCAGCATGGAAATATCCAGTGAGACCCGGAGAGAAATGCTTGAAAATCTGGCATTGAAATTGGGAATTACAGACGGATATACCTTTGCTACGGGAAGTGGAGATGGTTATGAGAAAATGGTTCTGACCAAGAAGGGTAAATATGCAGACACCACGCTTCAAATCATCAGTATGCTGAAGGAGGAAGAGGAACCGGAGCAGTATATTGTAATGGAAATCCAAACCAGTGAAGCAGTTGAGGATGGATTTTCCCTTTATGAAAGGGTAAAGCGTATATATGAGGAGATTGGCGTAAAAGCACAGGTGAGCCTAGAGCTTGAAATGGAAAAAGAGGGAAACTATACCGAGAATGAAAAAAATTTTTTGGTTGAGGAAATATTTGACCTCGCCAAGGCGAAGGGGGTGGACTCCATCAATGAAAATGGTATCCATACGGTATATGGATATACCCGGTTGGAGGATTCTTTTTTGACCTTAAATGAGAAAAAGGTAAACATTCAAGTTGTTATGACTTATGCAGAGCAGGAGAATAAAACTTATGTCAAAATAGGAATACCTATCGTAAATTCCTCCTATTAGCGATACTTTAATAAAATTGAAAAATTTTTTTGTCATATGCCATAGTTTGTCAGGGTCCCATGGTAATCTGTTAAAAGACAGAGAGAAAACAGTGCTGTCTATTACAGCAGGATACCTTTAATGATATGGGATTACGAAAGGAAATGGTGATTATGATGAAACAAATAAGAGAATTTATGAAAGATGCATGTGTTTATATTATCAGTTTGATTTCAATAGCGGTATTTTTTGGAGAAATTTTTCACTGGATGCTCTATATGTAAGAAAAAAATAAAGGAATTTCACTTTCACTTGAAAAATAATATAGCTGAGAGTACTGCCAGCAAATTATCATAACAAAAAGTGAAAGTGAAATTCTTTAATTTTATCCCTTCAGTAAAATCGGGAAAGCAGTAATTTATAGCTTGGAATAGCCATAGCTGTTTACGATTGCTTCAATCTTCTTTCCGGCCTGGCAGTATGGGCATTGATTATGCGGATATGTCTTATATTCCGGAATATCTTCTATCTTAAATAAAGTGTGGACTTCCTGTCCGGCGATTACCTTGTTTGCAGAGAAAATTGCTGAAATACCGGCAACGATACCTCCGTAATAGGATAGGCATTCAAGGCTTCTCTCTATGGTACGTCCTGTGGTTGCGGATGCAAGTAAAAACAACACATGCTTGCCCTTAATCATAGGCTGGAGATTATCGCGGAAAATCATTTGTCCCACAGAGTTAAATTCCGGAGTAACTACATAAATTGCTTTGTGCTGGTTCATAGACATAATTCCTGAATTGGTCAGTTCCTCTGCAAGGTAGGAACCAATTACCTCTGTACCATCCATACAGACGATGGTGTCCACAACAGTAGTTCCCACATATTCACTGGCAATGGATTTTGCAGCTGCATGAGCCATACTTTGACGGGATTTAAGAACGGTCATATCAATATAGTGGGTGATATGAGAGTGATTTGTAGCAAAATGTCCCGGGATAACTGTGATTTTAACGTTATTGTTGTAGCTTGAGTTAATTGATATTGCCTGATGTTGAAATTTCATAATAGGCCTCCTTTTCAAACTTTGCTAATACTAGAACACTGGTATTATTTTATCGTCTTTTGGCATTTATTTCAAGTGTAAGCCATGTGAAATAGAATATGGAGCAGAATCATAATACAGGATGTAACAAATGCGTAATAAATTCGACAGAAAACAAGGGAGTAAATTGCAAAAAACAGGCGAAAAAGTAGTAGAACTGGATGCAGGTTAACATAAATCAATTAATAGGGGTTGACATAATGAAAAAAGTATGCAATAATGTTACAAAATTGTTACAAAACAATTTCATAAAAATTTCAAGAAATACATGAAAATGTAACAAATAAAAAGAAAGGAAGCGATGGATTACCCTAAGAAGGAATCCGAAATTATCATGAATTTAAAAAAAATAGTAACCGTAATTGTAGCTGGATTTGCATTATGTCTGATGTTTAGCCTACCTTGTGAAGCAGCTGCTACAACTAAAGCTACTACGAAAGTTAAAATTACTACAAAGACACAGTCAATTCCAAAGGCAGAAAAACCGAAATATACAGAGAGCGAATTACGTTATATGACAAGTATTATTTACTGTGAAGCAAGAGGAGAATCCTATGCGGGAAAAAAGGCAGTGGGAATTGTTGTCATGAACAGGGTAAAAAGTAACAAATTTCCGAACAGTGTAAAAAAGGTTATTTACCAGAGCGGTCAATTTTCACCTGTCCGTAACGGAAGTCTTACAAAAGCGTTAAAGGAATATGATAAGCAGAAACAGAAGGGAAAAATGAAGGGCGCTATGAAATCCTGTATGAAAGCAGCGAAGGAAGCATTGAAGGGTTCCACCACTGTTAAAGTAAAAGGTAAGAAAAAGCAGATGAAAAAATATCTCTTTTTCTCCCAATATATCCCAAATGCCAAATACAGCTTGGGAGCGCATCAATTTAAATAATAGGTTAAGAAATACAGATTTATCCGTTGTGATAGGTCTGTATTTCTTTTTGCATTAATATATATAGAGTAGAAATAGTACAGTAAAGGACAGAAAGTAAGACAGGGGATGTATTGTATGAGACGATGCCGGTATATATTTCTACTTACCATGTTTGGTGTATTTTTGCTGGCTGCTATGACCGGATGCCGCCTTGAGGAGACCAACGAGAAAAAAATCAAGGATTTGGATTATACAATCTGTGATGAGAGCAAGCTTCCAGATGCTTTAGTAGAGCTGATACAGGAAAAGAGAAAGGAGCCATTTAAACTGACATACCGGACAAAGGATTATTTGTATATTGTGGTGGGTTACGGAGCACAGGACCGGACGGATTTAAATGTCACTATGAGTGAGCTGTATCTTACAGAAAATACAATTTTTGTGGATACGGATTTGGTTTCCGTGGATAACACGACTCTGGGAGACAATATGGTGTCCTATCCCTGGATTGCTGTGAAATGCGAGCTTTATGATGTACAAGTTAATTTTCAATAGGAGAAAGGTTCTATTAAAGAAAAACGGTGCATATAATGATGGATAGATGGAATACAAGTATTTTTTAGGAGGCAGTATGGAATTTATAAAACGGGAAATTCGTAATTTTTCATGGAAGATAAAAAATGCAATGCAGTTTACAATAGATGATACGATTAATATTCCGGAAAACCTGATGGATATGGAGCGGCTGGTTTTAGTAAAAGGCAATGTGGTGATTGATGAAACGCAGGCAATGGTAGACCGGTTTCAGGTTAAAGGCAGTTTGAATTACCAGATTCTATATAGTGCAGACAAGGAGGGGACGGCATTTGACAGCCTGACGGGTAAGGTTCCTTTTGTGGAATATATAAATGCAGACGGAACAAAGGAGGACGATTACATAGAAGCCCATTTAAGCCTGAATGATTTGACCGTTACAATGCTGCATTCCAGGAAAATAAGTTTAAAAGCATTAGTGGGAATTGATTATCAGGTAAAGGAGAATGAGAATTTTGAGGCGGTTACCGATGTAGAGCAGGGTGAGAATACGGAGGTCTTAAACGGTACGATATCTATGATGAGCCTTCAGATGCAGAAGAAAGAGAACATGCAGGTGGAGGAGCAGGTAGAAATTCCAGCAAATAAACCCAATATTTACCAGGTAATATGGAAGAGCATGGCAGTTACCCGGATTCAGATTAAACCTGCAGACGGCTATCTGATGGCAAGCGGCAATCTGAGTGTCTTTTTGGTCTATACAGCGGAGGAAGACAGCATGCCTCTGCAGTATTTTACAATGGAAGTACCCTTTGAACAGAAAATCACGGAGGATACTTCCAGCGAGGATATGATTTCTGGAAGCTTTTTAAGTCTTAACCAGTACCATATTACGGTAGTTCCAGACGAAAACGGGGAAGACCGCTTAATTGATTTGGCGGCAGAATTTACGGTGGAAATCAAGCTTTATGGAAATGAAGAAATGCAGCTTGTGAGAGATGCATATTCCACAGATGTGGAGATTCAGCCCCGGTGGAAGGATTTTACAGTGCAGCATCTGCTGGTTCGTAACTGTGCCAAGACAAAGGTGTCAGAAATTGCAGAAATGCCAAAGCAGCAGCCTGTTTTACAGATTTGTAATGTGGAAGGCTCCGTGTCCATTGACGATACTGAGCGGACTGCAAGAGGTATTATGGTAGAGGGTGTGGTGGGAACCCAGATTACCTATCTCAGTAAAGAAGAGAACAGTGCATTGTGCTCTACTACTTTTGATATACCATTTTCTTATGAGATTGAGATAAATGGTATGAAGGATGAAGTGACCTATTCCATTGTACCATTTCTTGACCAGATTAGTGCAATGCAGCAAAATGAAAATCAGATTGAAATTAAGGCAGAGGTCTCTCTTGAGGTATTGGCGTTTACCAATGAGCAGGCGAGAGCAGTGCTTGACATGGAGGTTACACCGATTAATCTGGAACGGAAAAAATCCCTTCCTGGTGTAATTGGTTATATTGTGAAAAAGGATGATACATTGTGGAGCATTGCCAAGGCTTATTATACCACCGTAAACCGCATTAAGGAAATGAACAGCCTGGAGTCGGATGAAATCTGTGCAGGAGATAAGCTGGTTATTTTAAAAGAATAATTTCCAATATGGTGGTTACACATGGTTTTTGAATTAAGGAAATAGGAAAAGAGCGTTACGGGAACGGAATATAAACTGTGTATTCTGTCCTGTGGCGCTCTTATATATTAAAGAATGGCAATGATATTAAGCTCCGGATAGCGTGTTAAATCCAGATATTCCCCATTCACTAACAGTCCGGGTCTTGAAACGGCAGTCTTGTTGGTGACAATAATCTCGCCTGTTCGTCCGTCATTTAGTAAAACCGTGTTGTGCAGATAGGTATCGGATATACCCTGTAAGAAAGGAAGCAGATATTTCGGGTCATATTTGGAGTAGCCCTCCTCCTCATACATGCGAATCACCGCAAATGGACAGATTCCCTTTCGGTAACAGCGGTCTGCTGTCATTGCCTCATAGATATCAACAATTGTAATCAGCTTTGCCAGATTACTAATCCGGTCGCCTTTTAACCCTAATGGATAACCGCTTCCGTCACATTTTTCGTGATGCAGAAGTGCTGCATAGCAGATATTTTTGTCTACATTTTTTTCTTTTAATAGTTTATAGCCTTTTGAAGAATGTTGTTTGATTATTTCAAATTCTTCTTTGGTAAGGGAACCGGGTTTTTTGATAATTTCCAGAGGAATTAAAACCTTACCAATGTCATGGAGCATGCCGGCAACTGTCAATAGCTTTAAATCGTGCTCTTCCATATGCAGCCAGCGCCCTAATATATTCGCAAGCATGGCGACATTGAGAGAGTGGGCATAGGTGGAATCATCAAAATAGCGTATATTGCTTAAGATATCCATTAAACGGTAGGTATTTGTCTCACCGGACATTATTTCGTTGGCAGAATCAAATAAAATGTCAATGTCCACATCCTTGTTTCTGTTGGCAATATCATTTAATTCATAGGAAAAGTGTTCTGTTGTTTCATGAAAATTTTCCTCAAATTTCTTGAAGCTTCTGCTTTCCTGTATCTGTTTGGAATGGGTCTTCTCTGGCATAGGAACAGAAGGGGTCTTCTTTTGGGAGGTATCCCTTCCGTATACAGCCACGGAAACGATGGAAGCATAGCGGAGAATATTCAATACTTCGTTGTCCACAACGGTGTCCTTGGGAATTAGAAGCTGGGATTCCCGGTACACATCTTCTGCAATTGTCATGCCAAGGGTAACCCTGTGAAGCATAATCTGTATGACATTCATTTCGCTGTTTTCCTTCTTTCCTAAGTTTCCTATTAAAATGTATTATAAAAAAAGCAAGCATCAAAGTCAATCTGTTCTTGACCTGTAGAAATATATGGAGTATGATATATATAAATATATGTCTGCAATCAGAATATTATAAAGACTTCTCTTATTCAGAGTGGTGGAGTCAGAAGGGACTGAGAAGCCACGGCAACCCCATAGGTTGGAAGGTGCCGACCTGAAGCGAGCGAGTATTTCGTATCGAGCAATAAGAGGATTTGAACATATGAGTACAGAAGCCTTCAAATCCTTGGATTTGGAGGTTTTTTTGAAGCATTATATTAACTTAAGGAGGAAAAATAAGATGGAAAAATTGTTGTTTACATCAGAATCCGTCACAGAGGGACATCCTGATAAAATTTGTGATCAGATTTCAGATGCGGTACTGGATGCGTTAATGGAGCAGGATCCAAACAGCCGGGTGGCATGTGAGACATCTATTACCACTGGGCTGGTACTGGTGATGGGTGAGATTTCAACTACCGGATATGTGGATATCCAAAAAATTGTTCGTGAAACAATCAGGGAGATTGGATATGACTGTTCTCAATATGGCTTTGATTGTGATACTTGTGGTGTAATCACTGCCATTGATGAACAGTCCAAAGATATTGCCATGGGTGTGGACAAGGCATTAGAAGCTAAAGAGAATCAGATGAGTGATGCGGACATCGAAGCAATTGGTGCTGGTGACCAGGGTATGATGTTTGGTTATGCAACAAATGAGACGGAGGAATATATGCCATATCCAATCAGTCTTGCACATAAGCTTGCAAAAAAGCTGACAGAAGTGCGTAAAAACGGAACACTTCCCTATCTTAGACCGGACGGGAAAACACAGGTTTCGGTGGAGTATGATGAAAGCGGAAAACCAATTCGTTTAGAAGCGGTGGTATTGTCCACCCAGCATGATGATAAGGTAACACAGAAACGGATACATGAGGATATAAAAAAATACGTGTTTGATACTGTTTTACCGGAAGATATGGTAGATGAGGAGACCAAATTCTTTATCAATCCAACGGGGCGTTTTGTAATCGGTGGACCAAATGGTGACTCCGGACTTACCGGACGGAAGATTATTGTAGACACCTATGGTGGATATGCTCGTCACGGCGGCGGAGCATTTTCCGGTAAGGATTGTACAAAGGTAGACCGTTCTGCTGCTTATGCTGCAAGATATGTTGCCAAAAATATTGTAGCAGCGGGTCTTGCCGACAAATGTGAGATTCAGCTTTCCTATGCAATTGGTGTAGCACGTCCAACTTCCGTTCGTGTAGATACCTTTGGAACCGGAAAGTTAGATGAGCGGAAGCTTGTAGAGATTGTACGGGAGAATTTTGACCTTCGTCCGGCTGGAATCATTAAGATGTTGGATCTTCGCCGTCCGATTTATAAACAGACTGCTGCTTATGGTCATTTTGGACGTACAGATTTGGATTTGCCATGGGAGAAGCTTGATATGGTGGAGAAGTTGAAGTCGTATTTGTAGGATTTTAATTAGAATATATTTGATGTATTAAACTGGTAAGTACGTTAATTTATAAAATATTGGGGGAAAATAAGTATGTACCATTGCCATATTCATTTTTATTTAATCGGTCATCCGCACAGAATATTTGAAATTATAAAGACAATGTCTCCGCTTGAAAATTTCACACATGAATTTTTTGAAAGTGATGAACCAAAAGCAGAGCTGGCAGCCAAGGCAGATGTGATTCTGGCAGATTTACAGGATTTGAATATAGAAGAATCCTTGCAGATGTTAATTTCAAATAAAAAGAAGGAAGCAGAATTAATCCTGCTTGTGGACAACAGCCAGATGGCGCTTTTGACAGAACATTATTCAGAAATTAAAGATATATGGATTATGCCTATGAGGGATGAGGAAATAAAATTCCGATTTTTAAGATGGCAGGAAACCTGTAAGATGAGTAAGGATTTCTGGCAGACCAGTCATTATCTGGAGGCTACTATTAACAGTAGTCCGAACCTAATCTGGTATAAAGATAAAATGGGTATCCATGAGAAAGTGAATGACAGTTTTTGTAAAACGGTCAATAAAACCAAGACACAGGTAGAAGGGCGTAACCATGCATATATTTGGGATGTGGAACACGATGACCCTGCCTGTGTGAAGTCAGAGCAGGAAGTCATGCGTAAGAAAAAGACATGCATATCCGGTGAAACAATTAAAGTTGGAGATGGTGAGAGGCTGCTTACGACTTATAAGTCACCATTATATGATTTGGATGGAAGTGTAATGGGAACAGTAGGTTTGGCAATGGATATAACACAGGAGCGTGCTTATGAACAGGAGATTATTCATAAGAACTATATGTTAGAAACCATTTTTACCGCTATGGATTGTGGAGTGCTCTGCCATTCAGTGGATGGGACGCGTATTCTCAACATAAACAGAGCTGCGTTAAAGATTTTGGGATACAAATCGAAGGAGGAATTAATAGCAACGGGATTTAATATGATTGCAGTTTCGGTTGTGGACGAAGATAAAGAAAAACTTCGGAAGTGCATTGAGGGGCTGAAAAAGGAAGGAGACAGCGTTAGTGTGGAATACCGTGTACAACATCCGACCGGAGAAATCCTGCATGTTATGGGGGATGTTAAGCTTGTAAAAGAGAATGGGGAGTTGTTCTACCAACGCTTTCTTCTGGATTGTACCGAACAAAAAGTACAAGAAAAAAGAGAAAGAGAAAGAACCGAAAAGTGGCATATGGAAATGCTGAAAGCTCTGAGTATTGATTACAACCTTGTATGTTTTTTCGATTTTGATACAGGTATGGGAAGGCTGATTCGGCTTGATGATTGCAAAAACCATGTATTGGCTTCCCACTTTTCCAACAAACAGTCGTTACAGGATGGTATGGAAAGCTACATATCGACATGCGTTTATGAGGAAGACAGAGAAATAGTGAGGCAGGCAATTTCTCAGGATAAATTGAAAAAAGAACTGGACGAAAATAGGATGTATTACATCAATTACCGGGTGAACTGCAACGGTGAATTGCGATATTTTCAAATGAAGATTGTGCGTACAGGACCAGGAGAGAGCAGTCATGGTGCCGTTATGGGATTACGCAGTGTGGATGAAGAAATTCGCACTGAAATAGAGAAGCAAAATCAGTTAGAGAAAGCACTATTACAGGCAAATGAAGCAAATGAAGCAAAGAGTGCATTTCTTTCTAATATGTCACATGATATACGGACTCCAATGAATGCAATTGTCGGTTTTACGACCTTAGCACTTACGCATGTTGATAACAGGAGACAGGTAGAAGAGTATCTGAAGAAAATTATGACATCGGGAAATCATCTATTGAGTCTGATTAACGATGTTTTGGATATGAGCCGTATTGAAAGCGGTAAAATACAGTTAGAGGAGAAACCGTACAACCTGCTTGATATTTTGGAGGGGTTGCAAAGCATTTTACAGGTGGACGTGGATGCAAAGCAGCTTAAGCTATGTATGGATATTGTGGATGTACAGGATGAGGAGGTTTATTGTGATAAGCTGCGGCTGAATCAACTGCTTTTGAACCTGTTAAGCAATGCTGTCAAATATACTAATGCGGGAGGTACTGTCAGTTTGCGGCTTGCAGAAAAACCCGGAGCACCAGCAGGCAGTGCAAATTATGAATTTTATGTTAAAGATACCGGTATCGGTATGAGCGAGGAATTTTTATCACACATTTTTGAACCGTTCGAGAGAGAAAGAAACTCTACAATTAGTGGGATTCAGGGAACTGGTCTTGGAATGGCGATAACAAAAAATATTGTAAATATGATGAACGGTTCCATTAATGTGAAAAGTGAGCAGAATGTAGGTACAGAGATTCGAGTTGCCCTTACGTTCCGGTTATGTTCTGAGGAAGAAGAGTCACAGGCGGTAAAGAAAAAGCAGCCTGTTGTAGATGGGGAGAAACAAAGGGATATTAGAAAGAAGAAGGTAAATCTTCATACAGGCCGTATTTTGCTGGCAGAGGATATTGAAATTAATCAGGAAATTGCGGTCACAATTTTAGAGGAGGCAGGATACCAGACAGAAGTTGCAGGGAACGGTCAGATTGCCGTAGATATGTTGAAACAATCCAAGCCGGGATATTATCAGCTTGTGCTTATGGATATCCAAATGCCGGAGATGAATGGTTATGAGGCTACCAAGGCAATCCGCAGGCTTGAGAATAAAGAATTGGCTTCCATACCAATTATAGCAATGTCTGCGAATGCTTTTGAAGAGGACAGGCAGGAGGCTTTAAAGTGTGGAATGAACGGTCATATAGCAAAACCGATTGATGTCACCAAGCTGTTTGATACTCTGGATGAAATTTTGGATGAAAAGTAGAATTTAAAAAGCCACAAGGCAAAAAATAAACCCGTTACGCATGGATATATGCATAGCGGGTTTGTTTTTTAAAGCTGGCGTTCTTTTCCCCAGAAGAATAAAGCGACAGTTCCTGGACCGGTATGGCTTCCGATGACAGTTCCGATATTGTAAATTTCGACTTTTCCGTTTAAACTCGGAAATCTGGCTTCGATAAGGTCTGCAACGGCTCTTGCGTCCTCGTAGCAGGCAGAATGGCTGATATAGCATTTACCATTGTATGCGAGACCGTCTCTTGCACATTCTTCCATTTTATTTACAATTTCTTTAATGACTTTTCGTTTTGTACGAATCTTTTCTCTTGGAATCAGCTTACCTTCATTATTAACATTCAATAATGGACAGATATTCAGAAGGTTTCCAACAGTGCCGGCGGTCTTGGAAATTCTGCCGCCTTTAATATAGAAGGTTAAATCCGTGGAGAAAAACCAGTGATTTAATAACAGACGGTTATCCTGTACCCATTGATAAAGAGTGTCTAAATCCATTCCTTTGTCACGCTGGTCGGCAACGGCATCCATGAAGAGCCCATAGCCTGAGGAAGCACCAAGGGAGTCTGCAATGTATATTTTACGGTCTGGAAATTCTTCCAGAAGACTGTCTCTTGCGATACAGGCAGAATTATACACACCGGAAATACCAGAGGATAAGGTGATATGCAGAATGTCTTGTCCGTTTTCTAAAAATGGACGGAAATATTCGATAAATTCTTCTGCATTTATCTGAGAAGTTTTTGTATCGGCACCATCTGCCATTTTTTGATAAAATTCTTTAAAGGGAATGGATTTACCAAGGTCGTCTGGATAAGAAACGTTATCTAACATAAAATGAAAACAAATGTAGTGGATTTTTCTTTGGTCAAAGTGTTCCTGCGTTAAATCGGCTGTGGAACAGCAGGAAATAATATAGTCATTCATGTAATGTCCTCCTTTTATTTATACCCGGTTTCCATTGCGCAATCCTGTGAAAGCAGATACAATGCTATTATACCCGGATTTTGTTATATTGTATCACAAAGACGGGATTTGTACCAGTATATGAATTTAGGAGAGCAGGTAGAATATGAAAGCATTTATATTTGATTTTAACGGAACTATGGTGATGGATTCCTATATGCATGAGACGGCATGGAGACATTATGTGGAAACTCTTTGTCACAGGGATGTGGCAGAGGAGGAGTTTAAGCAGCATGTCCATGGGAAAACCTCTGCCATGATTCTGGAGCATTTTCTTGGGACGGGCAGGTTGACCAAGGAAGAGATGGCAGCATACTCGGAAGAAAAGGAGGCATATTACCGAGAATTGTGTCTGGAAAATAAGGAAAGGTTTCATCTCACCAAAGGGCTGCCGGAATTTCTAGACTGTGCCAGCGGTAAGGGTATTGCAATGACTATTGCGACGGCAGCAAATCTCGCAAACATTGAATTTTATTTTGATTACTTTCATCTGGAGAAATGGTTTGATAAGCAGAAGGTGGTATATGATGATGCCACGCTTAAGGGAAAGCCGGCTCCGGACATTTATTTCAGTGCAATGAAAAAGCTGAACGTAAATCCAGAGTCCTGTGTGGTGTTTGAGGATGCGGTTTCCGGTGTGACATCGGCCTCCCGGGCAGGGGTGGGAAGGATTATCGGTGTGTATGGTGACAGTAGTAAAGCTTTGCTGGAGGCTACAGGGGTGGTGGACTGCTGTGTCCCGGATTTTGAAAATATACAGAAAATAATTCCGGATATATTATGAGAAATTTTTTTATATGTGAAAAATTTCCCTTGCAGAAAAGAAAAAGGATGATATAATAAAATAGGAATAATTACTATTTTATTAAAAGGAGGATAAGGATATGGCAGAATTAAAGGGTTCAAAGACAGAGGCAAATTTAATGGCAGCCTTTGCCGGTGAGTCACAGGCCCGCAACAAGTATACCTACTATGCAAGCAAGGCAAAGAAGGACGGTTATAACCAGATTGCAGATATTTTTTTGGAGACAGCCAATAATGAGAAGGAGCATGCAAAGATGTGGTTTAAGCTTCTTCATGACGGTGCAATTCCTGGAACAGTGGAGAATTTAAAGGATGCTGCTGCTGGTGAAAACTATGAGTGGACCGATATGTATGCGGAGTTTGCAAAGGTGGCAAGAGAGGAAGGCTTTGATGAAATTGCAGAGTCCTTTGAGATGGTAGGGGCCATTGAGAAGACCCATGAAGAGAGATACCGCAAGCTGCTGGAGAACGTAGAAGGCGGTCTTGTGTTCTCAAGAGACGGTGATATGATTTGGGAGTGCTCCAACTGTGGACATATCCACATTGGGAAGGAGGCTCCGGAGGTTTGTCCGGTTTGTAACCATCCGCAGAGCTATTTTAAGCTGAGGGCAGAGAATTACTAGACAAATCGTTTAATTTACTATAATAAATGTAGGAGACGGATTTACTTTCGTCTCCTATATTCATCTTCAGTGTATAATTCAAATGGCGGTTTTTCGGACACAGGCATTTTCAGACGCTCTTCTTTTTGTTCTGGTGTATGATTTGCCGGTTCCGCATCTGCGTTATCCAGTACAAAGTCATAATCATCAATCACCGTTCCAACTACTGTTTTATCCGCCGTTGGTTTGTCTTCCTTTGGTGAACGGTATTTTAACAAAAGCAATATTCCCAATAGAATGCAGCCAAACAATATACGCAAATCGTTACTGCCCATAATGGTATTTCTAACAGCTTTGCCATCTGGTGTAAGATAAAACCGGATTGTATTGCCGTTTGTTTCCCAAAAATTTGCACGTAGATCTGCGGTTTTTATGTTTTCATTTTCGGTGTACTGAACGCGTATGTATTTATTCCAATGATAGCGATAATGACCACGACGGCGAGACTTGCTTTCTTTTGTATATTTTTCCACTACTACACCATTTATCTCTGTGTAATTTGATTTGTTTATGGAAAAAAGAACCGCTGTACTGAGTTTTAGCAGTAACGCGATGACCAATAGTCCAATTAAATAAAATTTTGAATATCTTTTTCTGTAATTTTCCCACATAGCAGATGCTCCCCCATTTTTTGTCGTTTGAACATACATATAAGCAATATATTTTAATATTATAACATTGCCAATAACATTATACCATATTAATAAATGAACGATAACTATATTAAAATGCGTTTTATGATACTTTTGATGTAACAAGCAAAAATCCTATATTGATTTATCATAAAAGGTTTTTTACAACGGATACGGTTCTCTAATTTAGAAAAAAGCAGGTTTTTATTAAAAAAGGCTTGCTTTTTTTATCCTTACCTTTAAAATAGTACATGGATAATGGAGTAACGCATTAACATATGTAGTTAGGAGACGAAACATGAATAAGTTAGATTTACAGCAAAAAGCAAACCAGTTAAGAAAGCACATTGTGACTTCCTTGCATGCTGCAAAGTGCGGACATCCCGGTGGCTCTCTTTCCGCAGCAGATATCATAACGTATTTGTATTTTGAGGAAATGAACATTGACCCGAAGGAGCCACAAAAGGCTGATAGAGACCGTTTTGTACTTTCAAAGGGTCATGTTGCACCAGCTTTATATGGTGCGCTTGCTATGAAGGGATATTTTCCGGAAGAGGAGTTAATCAAGCTACGTAAGACCGGAGAGATGCTTCAGGGACATCCGGATATGAAGGGAACCCCTGGTGTGGATATGTCAGCAGGCTCCTTAGGACAGGGTATTTCGGTAGCGGTTGGAATGGCACTTTCTGCAAAGCTTTCAAAGGAGGATTATCGTGTGTATACCCTGCTTGGAGACGGTGAAATTCAGGAAGGTCAGGTCTGGGAAGCGGCTATGTTTGCCGGACATAGGAAATTGGATAACTTAGTAGTGATTGTAGATAATAATGACTTACAGATAGATGGAAGTGTGGCAGATGTCTGTTCACCTTACCCGATTGCCGACAAATTTAAAGCATTTAATTTCCATGTGATTACCATTGACGGACATGATTTTGATGCTATGGATGCGGCATTTAAAGAGGCAGGGGAGACAAAGGGGATGCCTACTGCGATTATTGCAAAGACCGTTAAGGGCAAGGGTGTATCCTTTATGGAGAATCAGGCATCATGGCATGGTGCAGCGCCAAATGATGAGCAGTATGCAGTTGCGATGGCAGACTTAGAGAAAGTAGGTGAAGCATTATGTCAGAAGTAAAGAAGATTGCTACCCGGGAAAGCTATGGGAAGGTTTTGGTGGAGCTTGGAAAAGAGCATGCGGATTTAGTTGTTTTGGACGCAGATTTAGCGGCAGCTACAAAGACCGAAATTTTTAGAAAGGAATTTCCAGAGAGGCATATTGACTGTGGTATAGCAGAGTGTAATATGATGGGAATTGCAGCGGGACTTTCCCTTACCGGAAAGGTGCCATTTGCCTCCAGCTTTGCCATGTTTGCAGCGGGACGTGCTTTTGAGCAGGTTCGCAATACCATCGGTTATCCAAAATTAAATGTAAAAATTGGGGCAACGCATGCAGGTATTTCCGTTGGCGAGGATGGAGCAACTCATCAGTGTAATGAGGATATCGCATTAATGCGTACAATTCCGAATATGGTAATTATCAATCCTTCTGATGATGTGGAAGCCCGTGCAGCAGTAAAGGCAGCTTATGAGTATAAAGGACCTGTTTACCTGCGTTTTGGACGTCTGGCAGCACCGGTTATCAATGATTCACCGGATTATAGATTTGAGCTTGGCAAGGGTGTTACCGTGAGGGAAGGGAACGATATTACAATTATAGCAACCGGATTGGAGGTTGGCTTTGCGCTAGAGGCGGCGGAGATGCTGGCGGCTGACGGAATGGATGCAAGAGTTATCAATATTCATACTATTAAGCCGATTGATAAGGATATTATAATCAAGGCGGCAAAGGAGACAAAGAAAATCTTTACGGTAGAGGAGCATTCCATTATCGGCGGGCTGGGTTCTGCAGTCTGTGATGTACTCTGTGAGAATGCACCGGCACCAGTTTATAAGATTGGTATGAGAGACCGGTTTGGAGAGTCTGGTCCGGCAGCGGAATTACTGCATAAGTATGGGCTGGATGCAGTGGGTATTTATAAGCAGGTAAAAGAGAATATGTAATTATAAAAAATGTGGAGAATGGGGACTTTATATGAAAAGATCTGGAAAGAAAATGAGATGGACATGGGAAGCAATACCGGCATCAAACATTTCCCAGCGGTCTTCTTTAGAAGTAGAAAAGCTGCCGTCTCGCTCATAGCCACAGCGTTTTTCAATTATGCTGACAACTACAAGCTGTGGTGCCTGCCGGATGGTTTTCTGGTTGTACGCAAAGTCCATTACGCAGTTGTCTGCAATGTCATTGAGAATGGCTCTGTCTTCGATGATGTTGTAACGGCTAATCTGGGTGTTTTTCCAGGAAGGTGCCATAGCGGCAACTGCGATAATCGTATTGATTGCAGCATGGCTTACTGCGATTTCTTTAAACTTGCGGATACTTCGTCTTGTCCGGATACATTCTAGTGCTTCCATTGTTTGTCCTCGCTTTCGTAGTTTGTATAAGTTTGTACTGAATATTATACATGGTTTTTTCGGATTATGGAATATAAGAATTTAAATTCAAGGCTTTCAAAATATTTATATGCACGTCTGCTGTCATGTATGAATAGTTTATTAATAAGTAAGGAAAGCAGCGGAATTTGTTATGGCATTCGAGAACATTAACATCCGACAAATTGTAGCAGCCGCATTATCCAACGATGCCATTATTGTTGACGTAAGAAGACCGGAGCGCTTTAGCAAAGGACATATTCCTATGGCGGTGAATCTGCCATTGGAACGGATTGAGAAAAAACAGGTAAATTTTCCGAAAAGCAGGACGCTTATTGTCTATTGCGATACAGGAGGCTCCAGCATTCAGGCGGCCTGTCTGTTGTCGGATATGGGGTATAAGGTTATTAATTGTATTGGTGGATTAAAAAATTACAATGCTTCTTTGACTAAGTGAACATAGATGGAAAGAGATAGGATAATCATTTTGGGGAAATAGGATTCATGAGGTAGCGCAATGTCGGTAAGGTGTATGATAGAGCGGTTCATAAAATGACAGACACATTTTGTGCCTGTCATTTTAGATGGTGGGTTTCGGTATGAAAACATCTTGAGTTTCCGCAAACTGCAATCCCAAAATG
>ULOF01032726.1_pt1 | contig 16969 bp, 12 predicted proteins | sample 1952371 | NCBI WGS metagenome assembly ULOF01 (sample SAMEA4835597, study PRJEB28245) | human gut metagenome | biome: gut microbiome; material: fecal sample | place: Denmark | collected 2008 | reverse complement strand
CAGAGCAATAAACCTAGCGAGGCTCTTGGCAATACGCACACTTGCGTATTGCCATTGCCTCAGCGACGGTTTTTGCTCATTATTAATTGACTCCGACCACTCCGTCCACGGGCATAGCGAAAGCGATTCCGTGCGCAGACGTATGCGTACCCACGCTTCTGTACAGCGCGTGCATAACGTCCTCTTTTATATCCTCGCTCACGATAATCATAATCATTTCTTTTTCGGGTTGAATCTGGATATGGAAGGCTTTTTCGGCTTCGAGATTAGCCGTACCTCTTGCGCTCATAACCGTACCGCCTCTTGCCCCGACGGCGCGAGCGGCGTCCATAGCCTCGTCTGCGAAGCCGTTATTCACTATACACACAATAACCTGAAAATTCTTATCGCTCATTATGTCCCTCCTTGACGGTTTTGAGGTTGTTGCTCAAAAAACCGTATGCGGCAACGCCTATCATACTCGAAAACGGCACTGTAAATGCGATTCCTTTGCCTTTTTTGATGGTTTTGAATTTTTCTTCGAGCGTAGCGAGAGCCTCTTTTGCTCTTTCTTGCTTGATGACGCTGAAAATTGCGGTTTTGGTTTGGTCGTTCCATTCCGAAAGGCTGAGCATTTCCGCGTTTGCCGTACCTCTTGCGCGGGACGTCCACTGGAAGTTGACCTCGAATGACGACTGCAAAAGGTCGGTATAGAACTCTGCCTTGTTGTTTGGCACGATGCTGACAAGAAGCATCAGTTTTCCCGAATTGACTTTCGGAGCGGCGGAGGAGTTATTTCTTGCGGCTTTGATTTCCGCGCCCTTGGCAGCCGCTTTTTTTGCGACTTTTTTGACTTTTTTCACAACTTTGTCAACCATACGTCCTCCTTACATAAAGTTGATAATCTGTTCGTCGTCGGCGTCGAGGATACGGCGCATAACGATTTTTTCTTTGACTTTTGCGCTTGCAACCGCTCTGAAGCCGAGAAGTTGGATTGTGATAAGCGGAGTCATCGCAACCATAGCAACGATACCGAAAGCGAGGTTGAGCACCTCTTGCTCACCGCACAAAACCGCGCACGCTCCGATTGCAAACGGAAGAATGAAACTCGACGTCAACGGACCGCTTGCGACTCCGCCCGAGTCGAATGCGATTGCGGTGTAAATCTTCGGCACGAAGAACGACAATCCCAACGAAATCAGATAACCGGGAATCAGATAGTAAAGCAACGAAAATCCGTATATGATTCTTATGACGCTAAGTCCGATTGAAAGTCCCACGCCGATAGAGAGCGCAACGAGCATAGCGCGCTTTGACACGCCGCCGTTGGTGATTTGCTCGACTTGCTTGTTGAGAACGTGCACCGCAGGCTCGGCAAGAACGACCACGAAGCCGATAACGAACGCAAACACTATGATCAAAGGTTTCGAGAACTGTGCGATTTCCGCGCCGAGTTTGAATCCGATAGGCATAAATCCGACCTTGACGGAGGTGAGGAACACCACGAGTCCGACGTACGTATAGAGGATTCCGATGCCGATTTGAATGATTTTTTGTTTTGGGAGTTTGAGCACGGTGACTTGCAAAATCGCAAAGAACACCACGATAAGACCGAGCGCGATAAGCACTTCGAGAGCCACCGCTCCGAGCGCAGGCGCAAAGTTTGCGCCGAGGTTTGCCTCTATCGAGTAATCAGGGAGCGTAAAGGACATATCACCCTTTGCCACAAGCGAGAGTGCCATAACGGCAAGCATAGGCCCGATAGAGCAAAGCGCGATAAGACCGAAACTGTTTTCCTTTGCGTTTCTACCGCCCGTATTGAGTGCGACGCCCACGCCCAAAGCCATGATAAACGGCACGGTTATAGGGCCTGTCGTCACGCCGCCCGAGTCGAACGCCATAGGCAGGAACACGCCCTTGCCCTGCTCGTATATAATTGCGGTGAGCGCAAAAAGCACCATATAGAAAAACATCAGAAGAGATGACAAATCTTTTCTAAAAACGATTTTTGAGATTGCGATAACCAAAAACACGCCCACGCCCACGCCGACCGTAGCGATAAGCACGGTGCTGTCCATCGCGGCTTTGACCTGCTGCGCAAGCACGCTCAAATCGGGTTCGGCGACGGTGATAAGCACGCCCATCGCAAAGCCCACGCCGAGCAAAAGCGGCAGTTTTTTGGACTTTGTCAAACCTGCTCCGACGTGTTCGCCCATAGGCGTCATAGCAAGGTCTGCGCCGACGTTAAACAGCGCGATTCCGAGAATCAGCATAATTGCGGACACGACGAAAGTCACGATTTCCTTCGACGTGAAATCGGTGACGGGAGTAAGCGCGAAGATAAGCACGATAACCGCCACTGGAAGCACCGAAAAGAGCGACTCTTTAAGTTTTGAGAGCGTGTTCATACCAATGTTTTTCGCCATCGATTTTTGCGCCATGAGGTCTTTTGAAATCTGCAATTCGTCCTTTTCGCTCTTTGACTTTTTGAACAAGCCGTGAGAACTTCTATTCCCCAAAATACGACATTTTTCGGGTTTTGAATCTGCGTTTTCGTTGCCTATTTCAGTCGATTCGACAAGATTCTCACTCTTTTGACCTTTATTTGCGCCGCTCTCGACGTCGCTTTGACAAGATTCGACGTTGTTTGCCTCGTCCTCAGGCGCATTATTGCAAGAATCGACAAAATCCGACGCAACGCCGAACTCCGCCGAATTTTCGGACGGACTTTGCACGGTGCAGTCTTTCAAGGCGTCGTCTGTCGTGACGGGAGAGCAAGCGCATTGCTCTTTTTCGACGGATTCCTTTACGATTTTGTCTTTTTCTTTTTCCATACTATGATTATAATGATAAAGTATATTCTTTTTCTTTTGCGGATATTATTATGCCAAAAAAACTCACGTGTGTCAATCTCTGCCTTACGCCGTCATCTTATAAATTCACACTTAAAACAATATTAAAATGATACACTTGTATGATTATTTTTTTGCCAATGATTCACCTTCTCAAAACGCTTGACTTTTATCTTAGAAATTCTTATCTTTGGATATACATAGCGGAAACTATAGTTTCCGTGCGGTGAAGATATGAAGAAAATCACAATCGACAAAAACCAAGCGACATATGTCTCAAAACTTCTCGTTCTCTCTCTCGTATTGGCGTTCGCAAGAGCACTATCCGCGCACATTTTCATCAATCCGAACGGCTTTGCTCCGGGCGGAGTCGGCGGAATTGCGGCAATCATTCACTATGCGGCGGAGAGAAGCACGAATCCGACCATACTCAAACTCTCTTCCAACCTCTTTGATCCGGGCATTTTCACGATTATACTCAACATACCTCTCGTGATTGCGGCGTTCTGCGTGCTTGAGAAGAAGTTTGCAACCTACACGACCATCACTCTTTTGCTGTATTCGGGCTTCGTCTATATGCTCGGCGCGGTCGGTTGCCCTCAGTATTACGCAAACGGCAACTACGGACTTATGCTCATAGCGGCGCTCGGCGGAGGCGCGATTGCAGGCGTATCGATGGGCTTTATGCTCAGACAGGATTTGAGCATAGGCGGCACGGATATCATCGGCAAAATAATATACACGCACAATCCGTCCGCACATACTCACTGGTGGATAATGATTTGCGACTGCGTAGTCGCTTTGGCATCAGGTTTTCTCGGACTCATCAATCTCGACAAAGGTGCGGACGCAACCACCGTGCTCACCAACATACTCTCCCCCGTGCTTTTCTCGTTTATCTGCCTCGTCACTCAATCCAAGGTCTGCGACGTAGTCGAATCGGGCTTGCTCTCATCGCTCGTATTCACCATCATCACGGACAAATCGGACGCAATCGCGCACGAACTTTCCGTACAACTGCATAGAGGCGTAACAATCACCAAATCGGTCGGATATTACACGGGCAAGGAACACAATATTATCATCTGCGTGACTTCCAAAAAGCAAGTCAACAAAGTCAAAGACATAGTCAAAGCGTGCGATCCTCAAGCGTTTATGTACATAACGCAAGCGGGCGAAGTTTCGGGCAAAGGCTTCACGGGCGGCAAACTTCTCAAGAAAGGCGAAGTCGAAAAAATCGACATGTCGGATATCATTCCTTCCGAACATATGCACGACCATGATTTAGCAAACGCAAACGAGGATACCAACATCCTTCAACCCGTGCCTATCGAAACCGCAGCGCAAGACTTAAACACGGCTTGCGACACTACGGATAAGGACTAATCCACAAATATTTTCGGATAATAAATTAACGATTATCAAAAAAACGAGCGATTCCGCTCGTTTTTTTGAACTTATTGCTTATTCCAAAAACAATTTTTCGATATTCAAAATCTCTTTCGGATTATCGATAATTATTTTTGCTCCGCACTCTTCGAGGCGCTTTCTGCCTCTGAATCCCCAACTCACCGCCACGCAATCCACTTGCGCGTTTATTGCCGTCTGCAAGTCGACTTCGCTGTCGCCTATGTATACGGTTCGACTTTTTTCGACACCGAGTTCATTGACGACTGCGTTTACGGAATCGGGATACGGCTTTGCCCTCACGTCGTCACGTTGTCCTACGACGACGTCAAACAATCCTTCGAAATAATCCTTTGCGAGTTCTTGCACCGCACTATCCATTTTATTTGAAACCACGGCGCACTTTTTTCCTTGCTTGCGAAGCGTTTCCACAACCGACCGAATATCGTCGTACGGTTTCGTATTGTCGGCGCAATGATAAAAGTAGTGTTGTTTGAACACGTCAAGCACCGCAAGAGTGGTTTTCGTATCAGTACCCTTCGGCACACTTTCTTCGATTAGGCGTTTCACGCCGTTACCGGTTCTGTCGGCAATTTCGCTTTTAGAAAGCGGCGGAAAATCGAAAACTTCGAGCGCATAATTCACGCTCGTCGCCAAATCTTCAAGCGTATCGAGAATAGTTCCGTCAAGATCAAAAATATATAGACTTTTCATTTGATGTCAGTTTTTTTGGAATAGTCCTTCTTTCATCATATACTGATTCATTTCGGACAAGTCGTCGCCCTCGAATTTGCGCATACGTTGCACTCTTGCAGGGATACCCGTCACAAGCGTGAAATCGTCGACGCTCTTTGTGACGATCGCGCCCGTACCGACCACTGCTCCTTTGCCGAGTTTCACCCCCGGCAGAATGGTTGCGTTGGTATACACTTTTGCGTAATCGCCTATTTCCACGCCGTTGTACTCTCTTTGCATATGGTCGTGTTCGCTGTGTGAGTGGGTGAAGATTTTAACGTATTCCGTGAGCATTGCAAAGTCGCCCATTTTGACGCCGCCCTTAGTGTCGATATAGCAGCCTGCGTTCCAACTTACGTTGTCGCCAACTTCCAGACGATGCCCGTAATTGAATCTGCACCCCTCGTTTGCGACGAATCCGTCACCGCATTTTTTGAAGAGTTTTTTTGCGATTATTTGTCTGAACGGCACTGCGAAATTGCAGTTCAGACCGAGCGGAACTCTGTCCACGCTATCCCAAAGAATATGCAAATTTCTCTGCTCCTCGGTGTACGGGTCGATATCTCCCATAGGCATATAGTCACCCCAAAGTCTGAACGACTTAAGGTCGTCCGCGCTATAGTCGTCAATGCCTATAAGTTTCATCGCAAGCGCGGCGTTTTTTGAATCCATACCGTCCTCTGCAAGTTTTTCAAACTGCTTCAATCTTTCGTCAATTGTCATAATCAAGCCTTTATCTATGCGTTTTGCACATATAAAATATTATTTTTGTCGTTTTACAGCAGAGAAATCATTTTTCGACTTCAAATCCGTATTGCGTTTTGGTTTTGTAGGTCTTGCCTTTTTCGAGTTCCACGCTCTCAAAAGACGGCACGTTTTGAGCGTTGGGATATCCTTGCGTTTCCATACAGAACGCCGACTGATATCCGTAGACTTTTTTGCCTTTTTGCCCTTCAAGGAAGTTGCCAGTATAGAACTGCATACACGGTCTGTCGGTATAAACGCTCATTTTGATTCCGCTCTTTTCGCCCCTTGCCGTTGCGACTTTTCTGAAGCCCTCGCCTTTTAGCACGTAGTTGAAATCGTAGCCTCTTGCAACTTCGAGCATATGCTCTTTTGCGCCGATATCCTTGCCGATTTCCTTCTCTGTCGTGAAGTCGAACGCCGTGCCGAGAATATTTCTTTTCTCTCCGTGAGGGATGAGTTCGTCGTCGACGGTTGTGAGATATTCCGAGTCTATAAACACCTTATGTCCGAGCACGGTTTTGAAATCACCGTCGAGATTGAAGTATGCGTGATTGGTGAGCGAGCAAAGCGTGTCTGCGTTTGCGCTTGCCTCGTATTCGAGCGTCAAAACGTTGTCGTCCGAGAGCGAATACGTCACCGAAACGGACAACTTCGCGGGATACCCTTCTTCCCCGTCGGGCGAAATTCTTGACAATCTAAGTCCTTTTCCTTTGATTATCTCCGCCGTCCAAAGTCTTGAATCGAATCCGACTTTTCCGCCGTGCAGATGGTTGTTCCCATCGTTTTTGAAGAGGTAGTATTCCTTGCCGTCGAGTGTAAATTTCGCACCGCCTATACGGTTGCAAACTCTTCCGATAACGGCGTTGAAATACGGATTTTCTTGCAAGAATCCGTCCGGCGTATCGAAGCCCGCCACGACGTCGACGAGGTTTCCGTCCTTATCGGGAACGCACAAATTAGCAATGCGCGCTCCGTAGGTGATAATCACCGCATACGCGCCGTTCGCGTTTTCGATTTTGTAACTTTCGATAGCGTTTTCGCTTTTTTGGAGATAAGTGATTTTCATATTTTTATATCCTCAACAGTGATTTCGTTCTTTTGATTTCAATTGCAATTATTTATTATATTTTCATATTTCGGGTGTAAGCAGAGCCCCCCGCAATTATTAATTATTAATTTTGCAACGGTCGTCACCAACTACGCGCCACTTCCACCAAAACGTCGTTTTCAACGTCAAGACCTTCGAGCGTGGATTCAAAAAGTTTGCCTTTGAGCGCACGCGTCTTTTCGTTGTCGAGAGATGCCGTCGGAAAATATTTCCCATCCTCCGTCTTTACGGGCACAAAGAACGAGTCAAACACCCAGTCAAGCGTAATATTGTGAATATCCCCCACTTTTCCGTACTCTCTTTGCAGACCTTTGAGAATAGTCCAAACGCCCGTGTCGTAGAGTTTGTCCTTACATGCCTTTTTGCGCTCTTTGTCATCGTCGAGGAACTGGTCGTACGCCATAGGCATACCGCAATACACGTCGATAACCACGTTTTTCTCGTCTGCGAGATATTGCATAGCGTCCGCAACGACTTCGGTGCAGGACCTACCGTTGATTTTTTCGCCGAGGTTTTCTATTCTGTCGCCCTTGATACCGCCGCCGCTATATTTGAGAACAGCGTCTCCGAAATAGGGATCTGCGTAAGTCATACGCTTTGGCAAGCAAGTTTTCGGCACGATACCCTGTTCCGCCATTTTCGCAAGCAAATATGCGGTTGCGGTCGAAGTATGTGCGCCGTAACTGTGCGAGATGAAGGTCACGTCCCCCGTGTAATCCTTAAAGCAAGCGGCGTATTCCCTTGCAAAACGGCACGCCACCGAGTGCGAGTCCTCGTATCCCATCCATATATAGTTGAAAAGGCTTTGCAACGCTTGAGCGTGATTTGTGTAGTTGAGTGAGCATACGTTGTAGCCTTGCGCTTTTGCTTTCCGCACGAACTCGCCGTCGCCTGCAACGTTATCGGGGTTTTCTGGTTTTGTGTGAATCCATCCGTGGAAATACGCAACGGTCGGCTTTTTCTCATCGAAAAACTCTTCCGTAATATCCTCGGAATATCTGGCGTGATTGCCGTCGTTATCAAAGAAGTACAAGCCGATATCGCTTGACGTATCGACGCTCAGATCAGACTCCATTTTCACGGACTCTTCCTTGTCGCACGCGCCGAGCGCGAAGCAAACAGCAATAATGCAAATCACGGCCAAAATGCCTTCAATGGTTTTTCTCATAATTCTCCTTACAATATTATTGTTATGGCGTTTTGCCCATATGTTTCGGGTGTGAGCAGAGGCCACTCGCAATTATTAATTATTAATTATTAATTCCCGATAGTTAATTCGCAAAAAACTTCGACGTTGCTCGTTTGCGGAAACATATCGTAAGGCACGACCCTGTTCACGACGTAGTTTTGCGACAGAATTTTCAGATCTCTCGCAAGCGTTTGAGGGTTGCAACTCACGTACACGATTTTCTCGATTTTTGCCTCTATCGCGCTTTCGAGCACGCTCTTATCGCACCCTTTTCTTGGCGGATCGAGCACGAGAGCAAGCGGTCTGCGCGCCGTTTTTTGCGTTTTTTCTCCGAGATAAAACGGCGACGAGGTGATTTCGTCGGGCAAAGATTCCTCTTCCTCATCCGAGTGCTTTGACAGTGCTTTGACGTAGTTTGCCACGTCGTCGCACACGCACTTGACTCTGCCGTCTATGCCGAGCGATTTCATAAGCGCGATAGCGTTCTCCACGGCGCTCGGTTCGATTTCCACCGAGGTGATATTTGCCTCTTTCAGTCGCATTGCGATCTGTGCGGTCAGAAGTCCCACGCCCGAGTAGAATTCGAGTATATCTCCGTCAAAATCCTTTAGCGTCTTGCACACTTCGTCGTAGATTGCGTCGCGCACGTCGTTATTCACTTGCAAAAACGAGAGTGGCGAAACGATTGCGTCAAACGGACCGAGATTTTGCTTTTTCTCCTTGCCGTAAACGAGTTTCACGTCCTTTCCGAAGATGACGTTGGTATTTTTCGTGTTTTCGCTTACGTACACGCATACGCCTGCAAACTCTTTTCCGAGATTTTGACAAAGTTCGTCAAGTTTCGGCACAAAAGACGAATTTACGACTAGCGTCACCGACAGCGTATCGAGATTTCTTGCCACGACGTGACGAAGAATGCCTTTCCCGCTCCCCTCGTCGTACACGCTTATACGGTTTGCGTTTGCCCAATCCGTGACGATAGCGATGAGTTTTGCCGCCCACTCGCCGTGCAGAGCGCACCATTTCATAGGCACGACGGAGTGCGTGCGCTTCTCGTAGAAGCCGAGCGTAACTCTGCCCGTTTTGCGTTTATATCCGAAAGGAAGCGCGATTTTATTGCGATATTCCCAATCGTTGAGGCGCACCACGTCGTCAACTTCGACGTCGAGACCGCCCGTCTTTTTGAGTGCGTTTTCGACGTTTGCCTTTTTGATTGCGAGTTGGCACTCTCTCGAAACGTGTTGCAAATCGCAACCGCCGCAAGTGCCGAAATAGGTGCATTTCGGTTTAATTCTATACGGAGATGGCTTTTCGACTTCGATGAGGTCTGCAAAAGCGTAGTCTTTTTTTGCATAGCGAATACGGGCGCGAATAATCTCGCCCTTGATTGCAAACGGCACGAAAACGGCGTACGAGCCGATTTTCACGATACCTTCGCCCTCGCTTGCAAAATCGCAAACTTCCCCTTCGATTACGTCTCCTACTGCAACCGTCAGCACTTTATTTCTCCACTCAAAGATTTTTTGTATTGCGTCATAAAGGTTTCCACTCTCTTATAGCCCTCGCTCATATCGATTCCGAGGTCTTTTTCAAGCCTGAAATACCAATTGTACAGCGCGAGCGCGTCCTTTCTTGCAGGAGCATACGGGAAGCGAAGCACGTAGCAATGGTCGGAGCGGAATAGATTTTTGCCCACGGTATACTCGTTTTTGACGCCTGCTTTGCTCAAAGCCTCGCCCATACGTTTTGCCTCGCCCAAGCACAAAAAGTCGGTCATACCGCCGCTGTTGTAGCAAGGCGGAAATTCTGCGTTGAGGTAGTTGTACGGGTCGCTTTGCTTGTAGAATTCCCAATTACGGAACGCTTTTCTGCTCTTTTTGCCCGACACGTATCTCACGATAAGCGTGTTGGTGAGCGGAATCCTGTACATAACCTCGAAACTGAACGCACCGCTCACGAAGATAAGTCCCGCAGGCTTCGTTTTCGTGGTGGGGATTCCGAGCGTTTTCACATATTCGTCGCTCGTAGCGGCGCAACCGATGCACGCTGCCAAGTGCCCGCCCGACGAGTCACCCGTGACCGTTATATTGTTTTCGTCGATTCCGAATCTCTCTTTGTTGTCGCAAAGAAAGTTGTATGCGTCGATGCAATCCTCTAGGTCCTTCGGAAAGAACACTTCCGGGCAAAGTCTGTGGTCTATGACTGCAACCACCGCGCCCATAGCCGCAAAGCATCTTGCATACCCGTCACGACGCAAACGATTGTGAATCATCCAGCCGCCTCCGGGGATATCCATAACGCAAGGCGATTTTTCTGCAACGGGATGAGACGGATAATAAATATCCATCACCAGTTCTTTGCCTTGGGCCGTCTTGTATACGACGTCTTTTTCGATTTTTATTTCCTTGTTGAAAGGGGTTCTGCCGTTCGGCTCTGCCCTATCCTCTTCAAAAAAGTCGAATATGTCCGCCATAATCGGACGACGGAGCATACCGTAGTCTTTTCTGAATGCTTTTTCAAGCGCTTTACTCTTTGATTTGAGCGCTTTTTTATCTGCTTTGAATTGCGCTTTGAGGACTTTTCTGCCCTTGCGCATATCGTCGATAGTTGCGTTTTCATTTTCAAAAAGCGCAACCATATCGTTTACGAATTCTTTTTTGAGTTGCTTTTTGCCCGTACGGTAATCTGCTGCAAAATACTCGTATTGTTTCATAAAACCCCTTATCCTTGCGTTCTCGTTGCGAGAGATTCGCAACGAGAACTACGTTAGTTGTTTTGTTGATTTCACGACTCAACTTTGTTAAGTCGTTTCGGATTAAGGCTTCGCCTTCCGCAATTATTAATTATTAATTGCCGATTCTCACGCAAAATCATTTATTCGCATACACTCTCTTCAAGCGTGCAAATCTCGGAAGTCCGTTTTCAAGCGGTGCTTTTGCGTCGCCTTGGATGAGCGGAAGCGCGTATTTGACGAATTCTTCGCTCACGTTCGTTCCGTTTTGAGTTATCCACTCGAGCGGCACTTTCTTTTCGGTGTTTGCGGCAAGTTCGAGAGGCATAAGCACGTTTTTGCAAACGTAGTTGCCGTTTTCGTCCGTTTCACGCTTGAAGATAACCATCTTATCGGTTTCGCCTTCGCACGCGCTCTTGACCGCAAATGCGCCTGCGTTGAACGCCTCTTCCACGTCGTTTTTGGACGCGAGATGAGCGCCGCAGCGTTGCATAAGGCTGAGTTCGATTCCTCTCGTCTTAAATCCCGTTTTCTCTTTGATGAGGTTTGCAAGAATTGCAGCGACGCCGCCGAGTTGAGCGTGGCCGAAACTATCTCTTGCCGCCGCCGCGCCGAGGCTCTCGCAGATGAGCGTTCCGTTTTTGTCGTGAATGCCTTCGGACACCACTGCGATACATTTATTTCCGTTTGCGGCGCATACCGCTTTGACATCGTCGACGAATTTATCCACGTCGAAGTCGGTTTCGGGCAAATAGATAAGGTCTGCGCCAAGTCCGTTCACGCCTGCCAAAGCGGCGCTTGCGGTGAGCCAGCCTGCGTGTCTGCCCATAGCCTCGATGACGCACACCATAGGCGTGTCGTACACTTTTGCGTCGAGGTTGACTTCCATAATCGTCGTTGCGATATATTTTGCCGCGCTTGCGTATCCGGGGCAATGGTCGGTGCCGAAGAGGTCGTTATCGATGGTTTTCGGCACGCCGATGACGTTGCACTCGTAGCCTACCGATTGCAAATACTTGCTGATTTTGTTGCAAGTGTCCATACTGTCGTTGCCGCCGTTGTAGAAGAAATAGCGCACGTCGTACTTTTTGAACACTTCGAGAATACGCTTATAGTCTGTGTCGTCAACCGAAGCGTCTTTGAGTTTATAACGCACCGAACCCAGAGCGGACGAGGGCGTATATTTGAGAAGTTCGAGTTCTTTTTCGTCCTCTTTTGACATATCGAAGAATTTCTCGTTGAGAAGACCGACGATACCGTGTTCGAGGCCGTAGACCGCCGTGATGTTTTCTTGCTTCAAAGCCTCGATAAAAACGCCTGCCGCACTGCTGTTGATGACAGAAGTCGGGCCGCCGCTTTGACCGAACATACAAGCACCTTTCAAGTTTTTCATAGTTTCTCCTTATTCCGCGCAAGGCGGATTTGGTATTTATATCTTTTTATTTTTTTCGTATTGAATTTGTTTTTATCTAGATATGATTTGTGCGATTTCGTAGAGTCTTTCGTCAAAACCTTTCTTGCACGCAAGCGCTTCTAGAACGGTCGTATCGAAGATTTCGCCGCCTTTTATGCCGATAACTCTGCCGCTTTGACCGCACTCGATAAGTTCCACCGCTCTGCACGCCATTTTCGCCGCGAGAACTCTGTCCTCGACCGTCGGATTTCCGCCTCTTTGCATCCACTTAAGAGCCATATGATTGACTCTTCTTCCCGTTGCGTCGCTTATCTTTTGGGTGAGTTCGTCGGTAAGTTCGGTCTTGCCTTCCGCAAGCACGATGATTGACGAGGATTTGCCTCTGTCAAAGCCGTCTTTGATGGTCTTCGCAACCTCGTCAACGTCCGTGGGAACTTCGGGAACGATGACGTATTCCGCGCCGCCCGCAACCGCGCTGTTGAGAGCGATATTTCCGCACTCTCTGCCCATAACTTCCAAAATCATGATTCTGTCGTGAGAAGTGATGGTATCGCGGAGTTTGAGAATCGCGTCCACGACCGTATTGCACGCCGTATCGAATCCAATCGTCGAATCGGTATATCCCATATCGTTGTCAATCGTGCCGGGGATACCGATGACGTTGAGAGGAGTCTGCTCGTGCATAGCCTCAACGCCTCTGAAAGAGCCGTCGCCGCCGATAACGATGAGGTTTTCGATGCCCTTGTCAAGAAGGTTTTTCACTGCGTTTTTCATAACCTCGGGGTCTGTGAATTCAGGGCATCTCGACGAGCGAAGAATCGTACCGCCCGCATGCACGCAGTTTGACACGCTCGAGTATTCCATCTTGAAAATCTCGTCGTTCACGAGGCCTTTGTAGCCGTGCTTAACGCCGTACACTTCAAATCCGTGATTGAGTCCGTATCTTACGCAAGCACGCAAGCAAGCGTTCATACCGCTGGCGTCGCCGCCGCTGGTAAGCACTGCAAATTTTTTAGGTTGAGAATTGTTTTTTGCCATAAGATTACCTCTTTGCAATAAAATTTTTATTCGGGGGTGTGGGGCAAAGCCCCACCCACAATTATTAATTATTAATTACTTCTACGCTCAACGTACTTCACCCTGCTCGCTCCGAGCACGTCCTCCAGGCGCGAGAGCAAATCGGGGCAAATCTCCACTTTTTGCGAGAATTCCATAAGTTTAGACACGCCGTTTTGCTTGATTTGCGCTTGGCAAGGAGTATTTCCGGGGTGCATAGCAAGCACGTCGGACACCATATCCTTTTCCACGTTGTTGAACACGAGCACGTAAAGTATGCCGTTGCTCTTTTTCTGCATAGGTTCTGCTTTTGCCGATTCCGCCTTTGCGTTTTGCCAAAGTTCGAGTTTTTCGATAGAGATTTTGGGTTCGCTCTCGTCTCTCAAATCGATTTTGCCGTACACTTTGAGCGGAGCGTCGGCAAGGAGCAATTCGCCGTACTTTTCATACGCGCGCGGATACATGGAGAAAGCAATCGAGCCCGACCTGTCCTCCACTCTTCCGACTGCGAATTTTTGCTGTTTCGAGGTGACTTTCTTCTCTGCCGACGACACGATACATCCAAACTTAACCTGCTTATTTTCGAGGTTTTTGTCCACCGCCATATTCACGTTGCCGTCCTCGTCCGCCTCTTCGACGTAGAGCATACTCGTGTCGAAATCAAACTCGTGTCTGTCGTCGCGGTAGTCGTCGAGCGGGTGTCCGGAAAGGTACATGCCAAGCACTTCTTTTTCGTATTTGAGGATATCCGCTTTGGGATACTCTTCCGTTTCGTTATATTTGATTTCCTCGTCCTCGATGAGTTCGTCAAACAAGGACAATTGTCCCGAAAGTTTATTCTTTTTGTCGGCAAGCACGGTGTCCATAATGCGCTCGTAAGACGCCATAAGCGTTGCTCTCGTTTTTCCGAAGCAATCGAGTGCGCCGCCCTTGATAAGGCTTTCGATCATACGCTTGTTGACCTGTCCCGCACAGCGATCGAGGAAGTCGCGAATATCCTTGAACGGCCCGTTCTGCGCTCTTTCGCTGAGCACGAATTCCATAGCCTGCTCGCCCACGTTCTTTATACCCATAAGACCGTAACGCACGTTTTCGCCCTCAATCGAGAAGTTCTTTTGCGAGCGGTTGATATCGGGAGAAAGGGTTTTTACGCCCGTTCTACGCAGATAGTTCATATAGTGCTTGACTTCGTCGGCGTTGGTGATACGGTTATTGACGACAGCCACGATAAAGTGCGTCGGATAGTAGCACTTCAGATACGCCGTCTGATAGGTAAGGAACGTGTATGCGGCGGCGTGCGATTTGTTGAATGCGTAACTTGCAAACTTCAATATCTGATCGAAGAGGTGATTTGCAATCTCCTCGCTCACGCCGTTGGCAACTGCGCCGGGAACGTACTTGCCCGTCTTATCTCCGTCGAGTTTGCCTCCGTGCAGGAATATATCTCGTTGCTGTTCGAGAACGGAGAGTTTCTTTTTTGCGATAGCACGACGCATGATATCCGCGCCGCCGAAACTGAATCCCGCGATCTTTTGCGCGATTTGCATAACCTGCTCCTGATACACGATACAGCCGTAGGTGTTTTCGAGTATCTCTTTGAGGAGCGGATGCGCGTATTGCACGTTTTCGGGGTGGCGTTTGCCCTCCAAGAACAAGTCGATAAACTGCATCGGGCCGGGGCGGTACATGGAGATACCTGCCACGACGTCCTCGAGGTTGTCGGGCTGAAGTTGCGCCATAAACTTTTTCATGCCGCCGCTTTCAAGTTGGAACACCGCCTCGCAGTCACCCGACGCAATGAGTTCATACACTTTGTGGTCTTCGTAGCCGAGTTTGTGGAAGTCGAGATCCACGCCCTTATCAGCCTTGATGAGTTTGAGCGCCTCGTCGATATCGGTGAGCGTTTTGAGTCCCAAAAAGTCCATTTTGAGAAGTCCGAGTTCCTCAACGATAACTTTGTCGAATTGAGTGGTGACGATATCGCCGTTTCTCGAGAGCGCGCAGTGTTCGACGATGGGGTCTGCGCAGATAACCACGCCTGCCGCGTGCATCGAGGTCTGACGCGGCATACCCTCGAGTTTCATAGCGACGTCGATGACGTTTCTTGCCGTCGGGTTGTTATCGTATATCTTTTTGAAGTCCTCGCTATAGAACTCACTGCCCTCGGTCAACACTTGCGGAAGCAAGGGTTTGCCCATTGCGGGGATTTCCTTAACCCAATTTGCCGCTTCGTTGTACGGCACGTCAAGCACGCGCGCAACGTCCTTTACGACAGCCTTTGCCGTCATCGTGGAATACGCGATAATCTGCGAAACGTTGTCTTTACCGTACTTTTTGATGCAATAATCTATGATTTCCTGTCGTCTTACGAAGCAGAAGTCCACGTCGAAGTCGGGCATAGAAACGCGCTCTTCGCTCAGGAATCTTTCAAAAAGGAGTTGATATTTGAGAGGGTCGATGTCGGTGATGCCGATGCCGTACGCAACGATAGAACCGCAACCGCTTCCGCGTCCCGGGCCGACGGGGATTCCCATTTGCTGCGCGGCGTGAACGTAGTCCCACACGATGAGGAAGTAGCCGTCAAAGCCGCACTTGTGAATGACTCCGAGTTCGTATTCGAGTCGTTTTTGAATGGTATCGTCGATATATCCGTACTTGCGTTTTACGCCCTCGTAGGCAAGATCGCGAAGGTATTGCGCCTCGTCGCGATCACCCATTTCCTCGTTCGTATATTTAGGGATGATGGATGCGTGTTTTGTGACGAAATAGTCGCCGTCCACTTTATCTGCAATCTCTCTCGTAGATGCGATTGCCTCGGGACACCAACTGAACAATTCCGCCATCTCGTCGCCCGATTTGAGATAGAACTCGTCTGTCTCGAAGCGCGCGGCGTTTATCTCGCTCTTCTTACAGCCGAGCGTAATGCACATCATCGTGTCTTGTATGTCCGCGTCCCCTTTTTCGATATAGTGTACGTCGTTTGTGGCAACCACTTTCACGCCGATTTCACGCGCGATTTGGCAGAGCGGATTCATAACCACCTTATCTTCCGCAAGATGATGGTCTTGAAGTTCGATATAAAAATCACCGGGGGCGAACATATCTCTCATCTCGATCGCCGCGGCTTTTGCCTCTTCGTACTTACCTTCCAAAAGAAGATGCGGCACTTTGCCCGCAAGGCACGCCGACAAACATATAAGCCCTTCGCTGTGCTCTTTGACGTGCTTAAGGTCGATACGAGGTTTCATATAAAAACCGTCCACGAAGGCCATTGACGAGAGTTTCATCAGGTTTTTATATCCCGTCATATTTTTGGCAAGCAAAACGAGGTGATAGCGTTGTTTGAGGACGTCTGCCGTCTTTTGATACATATCGTCCGCAACGTAAAACTCTTGACCGATAATAGGCTTGATACCGTCGGCGCGAAGCACGGACACGAACGTATGCGCGCCGTACATATTGCCGTGATCGGTGATAGCCACTGCGTCCATACCCCTTGCCTTAAGAGCGGCGCAAAGAGGATGCGTTTTGATAGTCTTTTTGGGGTCGTTGGGATCTGGCGCAACTTGCAAAAGCCGCACCGCCCCGTCCAAAAGACTGTATTCGGTATGTAAATGAAGGTGTACGAAATCTGTCATTTGTTTTCCTTTAATATTTATGAGTTCAGGTTTTATTTTTTTGTAGAGGAACGGGCATATTCTTATTAAAATTTCCCCCGTCCTCACGTGTTTGGACTTCGGCGTTTGCGCAA
>ULOF01027875.1_pt1 | contig 17038 bp, 14 predicted proteins | sample 1952371 | NCBI WGS metagenome assembly ULOF01 (sample SAMEA4835597, study PRJEB28245) | human gut metagenome | biome: gut microbiome; material: fecal sample | place: Denmark | collected 2008 | reverse complement strand
GTTTTCGGGATATTCAGGAATATTTGAGAAATAGTGAGCAGCGTCTGTCCGGCTTAGATGAAAACAGTGGATTTGGAATGTCCATGGTTTATTTGCTTATCCGGCAGATGTCCGGTAAGCTTGTGCTGGAAAAAGCGGATAACGGCGGTATAGCATTTATGGTTAATGTGCCACAGCTGGAGATTGGAGAGGATTGATATGTTATGTTTGACAGTATAGAATATGCGGAAGCTTTTGATGAGTTTCTTCTAAAAATGGAACAAATTCCGGATTTGGTGCATCCCGGTACACAGGATGCACTGAACCGTATCTGCCAGCTGCTCCGTATATCCAGGGTAGAGGTTATCTTTTATGAGACGGCGAGACATGAGGCAATGAAAAAGGGAAACCGGGTAATCTTTTATGAATATGGATGTGTGGATAGAGACCGCGTGCTTTGTAAACGGGAGATAACGGATAATGGTGGCATTGCGGTTTATAAATTATACCAGAGAGCGGAGGAACCGGATTGGAATACGGTAGAAGCCGAGAAGCTTACAGTGGTTGCAAAAATGATGTTCACCTTTAACGGACGCGTCCGGGTTATGCATATTGCGAAGGAGCTTACCTTTAAGGATCAGGATTTGGGAATTTTCAGCCTGCGCTATTTTATGAAGCAAGCCAGTGAGCTGATTGCGAATCAGGAAATCGGTGACTATGCGGCGTGCTATTTTAATCTCAGACGGTTTTCCCTGATAAACCAGCAGATTGGAAGGGATAGGGGAACAAAGGTTATGAAAATCTTTGTGAGACAGCTGCAGGATAAGCTGACCTCCACGGAAGCAGTCTGCCGGGTTGGCGGAGACAACTTTACGTTGTTGTTTTTGAAGGAGCATTTAGATGTAGTAATGGATTACCTGCAGGGAACAGAAATCATATACGAGGATACCACTGGTGAGAGGGTAATGGTTACGGCAAATGCTGGTTACTATATGATTCCTGAGGAGTGTGAGGATGCGGAGCACATTATGGACAATGCCAGTGCGGCGGTTAATATTGCCAGGAATGTTGTGAAAAAACCCTATGTTTTTTTCGACGAGGAGATGGTAAAGCAGCAGACCCGAGCGAAGCAGATAGAAAATATATTTCCGGAATGCATGGAAAAAGAGGAATTTAAGGTATATTACCAGCCCAAAATCCGGCTTAAGGATTATAACCTGGCTGGGGCGGAAGCATTATGCCGGTGGTATCATGATGGCAGGCTGATAGCACCGGGAGAGTTTATTCCTGTTTTAGAGCAGACAAAGGTTATCTGTCTGCTGGATTTTTATATGCTGGAGCATGTATGCAGGGATATACGCAGATGGCTGGATGAAGGGCGCAGAGTGGTGAAGGTGTCTGTTAATCTGTCCCGCCGCCATATGGGAGATTTCTTTTTGTTAGAGAATATTTTGGCAATTATTGACAGATACCATGTTCCGCATGAATACATAGAAATTGAATTAACCGAAACTGCAATGGATGTGGATTTTGGCGAGCTGAAAAACATTGTTTACGGGCTGCACGAGCAAGGAATCAGTACCTCGGTGGATGATTTTGGAATGGGATATTCCTCTCTTAATTTAATCAGGGAACTACCATGGAATGTACTGAAGATTGATAAAAGCTTTCTGCCGGAAGAAAAAGATGATTCGCTGCAGAAATATGTTATGTTAAAGCATTTGATTGCCCTTTCACAGGATATGGGGCTGGAGTGTATTGTGGAGGGTGTGGAGACGGTAGAGCATGTAAAGCTTATAAAGGAAAATAACTGCTATCTGGCACAGGGCTTTTATTTTGATAAACCACTGCCAGTATATGAATTTGAAAAACGGCTGCTGGATATGGAAAGAAACCTTGACAGCTAAGAAAAGAGACTGTGTATCTTTGAAGTACACAGTCTCTTTTTTTGGTTTTTGCATATTCTTTTGCTATACAGCAGCCAGTGCCTGTTCCAGGTCTGCGATGATGTCATCCACATCCTCGATTCCCACAGACAGGCGGATTAAATCCGGAAGAACACCAGCCTCAAGCAGCTGTTCGTCATTTAACTGGCGGTGTGTATGGCTGGCTGGGTGCAGTACACAGGAACGGGCATCTGCCACATGGGTTACAATGGCAATCATTTTGAGGGCGTTGCTAAACCGCATAGCACCTTCTTTGCCACCCTTTGGTCCAAAGCAGAGTACACCGCAGACGCCACCTGGCATATATTTTTGTGCCAACGGATAGTATTTGCTGCTTTTTAGTCCTGCATATTCTACCCAGGCAACCTTTTCGTGGTTTTCCAGATACTGGGCAACCTTTAAAGCGTTCTCGCAGTGGCGGGGAATACGGAGGTGCAGAGTTTCCAGTCCGAGATTGGTGAGGAACGCATTCTGTGGAGACTGGCAGGCACCCATATCCCGCATTAACTGGGCAGTTGCCTTTGTGATATATGCGCCTTTGCCGAAGCGTTCGGTGTAAATGATTCCGTGATAAGAATCGTCGGGTGTGGTAAGTCCAGGGAATTTGTCTGCGTGGGCGCTCCAGTCAAAATTGCCGCTGTCTACAATACATCCGCCGGTGGAGGTGGCATGTCCATCCATGTATTTTGTGGTAGAGTGTACCACAATATCTGCTCCGAATTCAAATGGGCGGCAATTAATCGGGGTTGCAAAAGTATTGTCACAAATCATTGGTACGCCGTGCTTATGGGCAAGGGTTACAAATTTTTCAATGTCCAGTACAACACCGGAGGGATTGGATATGGTCTCGGCAAATACAACCTTTGTATTTGGCTGAAAGCACTGCTCCAATTCTTCAGCGCTGGCATCCTGGTCCACCAAAGTGGTTTCAATACCGAACCGTTTCAGGGTAACGGATAACAGGTTTGAGGTTCCTCCATATACCTTGGAAGCACAGATGACATGGTCGCCGGCCTCACAGATATTGGTTACGGCAAGCATGGTAGCTGCCTGACCGGAGGAGGTGAGCATGGCAGCGGCACCGCCTTCCAAATCGCAGATTTTCTTTGCCACTAAGTCACAGGTCGGGTTTTGAAGCCTGGTATAAAAATAACCCTCTTCTTCCAAATCAAACAGCTTTCCCATTTCCTCACTGGTCTCATAGCGAAATGTTGTGCTTTGATAGATTGGTAGAACACGGGGCTCTCCATTTTTTGGTTCCCATCCGCCCTGTACGCAGATAGAGTCTTTTTTTAATTGCATAGTGATTCTCCTTTTTGTGAAATATATTAAAATATATTCTAGTTGAAAATAACAAGAAAAGCAAGATTTTCATATCGGAATTATATGTGTATAGGATTGCCGCTGGCAGAGGAATATTTTAAGTGTAATTGGGAAATGAACTTTTTTAATATTTGTAACAATAATATATGAATAAGAAAAATTTGCGAAACTCTCTGGTTTCAAAAACACAGTTTTGCAATTACCTACAAACTATATATGAATGAAAGGAGAAATAAAATGGGATGTTTAGGAAATATACTTTGGATTATATTTGGAGGAGCGGAAGGTGCACTTGCATGGTTTTTGTATGGTTGTTTGTGGTCCATTACAATTGTGGGAATTCCCATTGGAAGACAGTGCTTTAAATTTGCCAGTTTAACGCTTTTTCCCTTTGGAAAAGAGGTAGAGTATGGCGGTGGTGGAATTTCCCTGATTGCCAATGTAATCTGGATGATTGTGACAGGAATTCCCATGGCAGTTGGACATTTTCTGACAGGCTGTCTTTTGTGTATAACAATTATCGGTGTTCCCTTTGGGTTGCAGCAGTTTAAGCTGGCAAAGCTGGCTTTGATGCCTTTTGGTTCCAGCTTGTAGGATTAACAAAAAAATGCTTGACAATATGGCGGATTGTATTATAATGGTTTAAAAATAAATAGTTTAAAATTGAACTGATGTCCGGAGCCCTGCATCGCGCAGGGCGATATTTTTTTGCCTGTCAGAAAATTTCATTTCCATGGGCAAAAATACTCCGCCATTATAGTAAGAGGGGATAAGATGAACCAGTCGTTGGAAGTATTATTGAATGGAATGCAGTTTAGAAAGCTGATGGAAAGTGAATTTGAGGCAATTTATAAAGAGTACAATCTATGTAAAATTGATTTGCAGATATTGTATTATTTATATACGGCAGGAGAACACAATACATCAAAGGATATTTTTGATTTAGAGCTTTTTTCAAAGGGACATATATCCCAATCCCTGAGCAGGCTGCAAAAAATGAAACTGATTATTATGGTGCAGGATGAGGAGGATAGAAGATATGTTCACAACGTGCTTACCCAGGATGCCAATAAGGTGCTTGCAGGTCTGCAGGAGATTTATGCCCGTATCAACCGGGTTGTTTTGAAGGATGTGACAGAGGAAGAGAAAAGGATATTGGTATCACTGGCGCAAAGAATTAATGATAATATCAGAAACGAACTGTCAGAAAGATGAGATTGCCAGAACAGGAGGAAAGATATGGAGAAATTGAAACAATATGTGAAAGAAAAACAGGAGCTATGCATTGAAAATGACTACATTTCGGATAAGCTGTTTAGTGAATATGGTGTGAACAGAGGATTGCGGGATGAAAATGGAAAGGGAGTTTTAACAGGTCTGACCAACATTTCCAAAATTGTATCATTTAGAAATGTGGATGGGAAGCGGATTCCCTGTGACGGGGAACTGTGGTATAGAGGCTATCAGGTAAACACTTTGATTGAGTCTCTGGGAAAAGAGGAGTTTGGCTTTGAAAAGATAGCATATTTGCTTTTGTTCGGAGAGATTCCTACTCCGTCTGAACAGAGTGAATTTATGGAGCAGCTGGGCTGGTGCAGAAATCTGCCTACTAATTTTACAAGGGACGTCATTATGAAAGCGCCGTCAAAGGATATTATGAATACTATGACAAGGAGTATTTTAACGCTGGCTTCCTATGATGAGCAGTTAAGTGCAGGAGGAATTGATAATAATATCAGACAGTGTATGCAGCTGATTTCTGTATTTCCGATGCTGGCAGTATATGGTTTTCATGCAGACAATCACTATAACAATGACGGAAGTATGTATATCCACAGACCAGACCCGAAGCTTTCCACAGCGGAGAATTTTTTGAAAATGCTAAGACCGGATGAGCAGTATTCGTGGCTGGAGGCAAAGGTTTTAGATACAGCCCTTATTCTGCATATGGAACACGGAGGAGGAAATAATTCCACATTTACAACGAGGGTCGTTACATCCTCCGGTTCCGATACATATTCTGCTATGGCAGCGGCAATGTCATCCTTGAAGGGACCAAAGCATGGAGGAGCAAATATTAAGGTTATGGAGATGATGCAGGATATAAGGAACTCTGTTAAGGATATAACTGATGAAGAAGAAGTCCGTGCCTATCTGGAGAAGATAATGGACGGAGAGGCATTTGACAGAAAAGGTCTGATTTATGGTATGGGACATGCCGTGTACTCCATATCCGACCCACGAGAGCGGATTTTAAAACACTATGTGGAACGCCTTGCAGCGGCAAAGCACAAAGAAAAGGATATGAAGCTATATAATAATATAGAAAAGCTTGCCCCTGAAATCATTGCAGAGAAAAGGCATATTTATAAGGGTGTCAGCCCAAATGTGGATTTTTATAGCGGCTTTGTATATGAAATGCTTGGAATCCCGGTAGAATTATATACACCGTTATTTGCTATTGCGCGTATTGTGGGCTGGAGTGCACACCGGCTGGAAGAATTAGTGGGTATGGGAAGGATTATCCGTCCAGCATATATGAGTGTTATGGAAGAGAAACAATAGCTTATAGTGGATTATCATTATAAAATACAAAAGTAAAGAGGGAGAGATTTTAATGCATTTATCGAAGAAAGACATACTGACCATTCCCAATGTGCTTAGCCTGTTCCGGGTTATACTGGCGGTTTTGATACCCGTTATTTATTATAAACCGGAATTTGAGCAGAAAATACCGTGCTTGATTGCCATTATTGTGATATCGGGTTTGACGGATTTCCTAGATGGCAAAATAGCGAGACGGTTCAATATGATTAGCGAATTGGGGAAAATATTAGACCCCATTGCGGATAAAATTACACAGGCGGTATTGCTGATTTGCCTGTTATCAAAATTTAAATGGATAAAAATAATATTGGTTTTATTTTTTGTAAAGGAGATTTCCCAGGGGCTGCTGGGCTTGTGCGTGGTTGTGAAAACAAAAGAAAATGAGGGCGCAAAATGGTACGGCAAAGTCAATACGGCGGTGTTCTATCTGGTAGTGTTGTTATTGATTTTCATACCGGACATGCCGGACTTTATGGCGAATACCCTTTTATGCATCAGCGGTGGATTTATGCTGCTGGCATTTTGTATGTATCTGAAGTATTTTCGGGAGTTATTGAAAAAGGGATAAAACAGATTGGTGTGTTGGCCCTTCTTAAATTTTCTGACAATTTTAGCACTCACCTATTGACAGTGCTAACAAAAGATGTTATCTTATGATTAGCCGAAAGAAATGCTGATATTCCGGCATACTATTGTGTATAGAAAGGTGGGACTTATATGAACGCAGAAAAATTTACAAAAAAGTCACTTGAAGTAGTGGAAAATTGCGAAAAGCTTGCCTATGAATACAACAATCAGGAGATTGACCAGGAGCATATTTTATACAGTCTTCTGACCGTGGATGAAAGCCTGATTGCAAAGCTGATAGAGAAAATGGACATTGATTTAGAGCATTTTTCCGGGGAAGCAGAGAAATTAGTTGCATACCGTCCGAAGGTTTCAGGAGGTAACCTGTTTACCAGCTCGGATTTTCAGAAAACCTTTGTCAATGCAGAAAAAGAAGCAAAGCAGATGGGGGATGCCTATATTTCCGTAGAACATATCTTTTTGGCACTTTTAAAGTATCCAAACAAAGCGTTAAAGGGTTTGTTTATGGGTTATGGCATTACCTCGGAACGCTTTTTAAAGGCATTGGCAGATGTAAGAGGAAACCAGAGAGTAGAAAGTGATAATCCGGAGGCAGTTTATGACAGTCTTGAAAAATACGGCTATGATTTGGTAAAACGTGCAAGGGAACAGAAGCTGGACCCGGTTATCGGCAGGGATGCAGAGATTCGTAATATTATCCGTATTCTTTCGAGAAAAACAAAGAATAATCCGGTACTGATTGGTGAACCTGGTGTTGGTAAAACAGCAGCGGTGGAAGGTCTGGCACAGCGTATTGTAAGGGGCGATGTTCCCGAAGGGCTTAAGGATAAACAGATATTTGCCCTGGATATGGGTGCCCTGATTGCAGGAGCCAAATACCGGGGTGAATTTGAGGAACGGTTAAAGGCGGTTCTTGATGAGGTGAAGAATTCCAACGGAGAGATTATTCTGTTTATTGATGAGCTGCACACTATTGTGGGTGCCGGTAAGACAGACGGCGCACTGGATGCCGGCAATATGTTAAAGCCGATGCTGGCAAGGGGTGAACTCCACTGTATTGGTGCCACAACCTTGGATGAGTACAGGAAATATATTGAAACAGATGCAGCTTTGGAGCGGCGTTTCCAGCCTGTTACCGTAAATGAGCCTACAGTGGAGGATACCATTTCCATCCTCCGCGGTCTAAAGAACCGTTATGAGGTGTATCATGGAGTGAAGATTACAGACAGTGCCATTGTGGCAGCTGCTACCTTGTCAAATCGTTATATTTCCGACCGTTTTCTGCCGGATAAGGCAATTGATTTGGTGGATGAGGCCTGTGCACTGATTAAGACAGAGCTGGATTCCATGCCGGTGGAATTAGACGAAATCAGCCGCCGTATGATGCAGCTGGAGATAGAGGAAGCGGCACTTAAGAATGAGGAAGACCGGCTAAGCAGGGAAAGGCTGGAAAAGCTTCAGGAGGAGCTGCGGGAGTTAAAGGAAAACTTTGCTTCCATGAAGGCAGACTGGGATAATGAAAAAATGGGAGTCGACAAGGTCCGTGGAGTCAAAGAGGAAATCGAGCAGGTAAACAATGAGATTCAGATTGCCCAGCGCAATTATGATTTGAACAAAGCGGCAGAGCTTCAGTATGGCAAGCTGCCGCAGCTGCAAAAGCAGTTAGAGGAGTTGGAAGCGAAGGAGGGAACAAAGGAGAAGAATCTGGTACACGAGAGTGTGACGGATGAAGAGATTGCCGGCATTGTATCAAAGTGGACGGGAATCCCGGTATCAAAGCTGACAGAGAGTGAGAGAAATAAAACCCTGCATTTGTCAGATGCCCTGCATAAACGGGTAGTGGGACAGGATGAAGCGGTGGAACTGGTGTCCGATTCCATTATCCGCTCCAAGGCAGGGGTGAAGGACCCGACAAAGCCGATTGGTTCCTTCTTATTCCTGGGACCTACCGGTGTTGGTAAGACAGAACTCGCAAAGACGCTGGCGCAGGCTTTATTTGACAATGAAGCCAGCATTGTACGAATTGATATGAGTGAATATATGGAGAAGCATTCTGTGGCAAGGCTCATAGGAGCGCCTCCGGGATATGTGGGTTATGATGAAGGCGGTCAGCTGACAGAGGCGGTTCGAAGGAAACCGTATTCGGTTGTACTGTTTGATGAAATTGAAAAGGCACATCCCGATGTATTTAATGTATTACTGCAGGTACTGGATGATGGACGGATAACCGATTCAAAGGGAAAGACGGTGGACTTTAAGAATACAATTCTGATTATGACCTCGAATATCGGTTCCTCCTATTTGTTGGAAGGAATTGATGAAAATGGCGATATTACGGAGGAGGCGCAGAAACAGGTACTTGATGAGTTAAGACTTCATTTCCGCCCGGAATTTTTGAACCGTCTGGATGAAACCATCCTGTTCAAGCCTTTGACCAAAGACAATATTGGCGGCATTATTGATTTGCTTGTGGCTGATTTAAATACACGTTTGGCGGAAAAAGAGTTATCCCTGGCAATCACCGATAATGCAAAGCAGTATATTATGGAGCATGGCTATGATCCGGTATATGGTGCAAGACCGCTGAAGCGCTATCTGCAGAAGAATGTGGATACGCTGGTGGCAAGGCTGATACTTGCCGGAGATGTGAGCGTAGAGGATACCATTACTATTGATGTGGCGGACGGGAAGCTGGTGGCTAAATGAGATAAAATGCAGCATATGCATGTTTATAAGTAATAGAAAATTTTTGAGAAATCCCCTTTTGTCAGGAATGGAGACAAATTCCAAAGACTGGCGAAGGGGGATTTTTTGATGTTGTTAAGGAATTTTTAAGAATTTTATTGAGGTTTTATTCAAAAAAAGATACTATAGTTAAATCAGAATAAGAAGAGAGGAAGGGGACGAAAATGGATGCAGAGACCATTTTAGTTGTGGATGATAATAAGGAAATTGTATATTCTTTAGGAGAGCTTTTAAAATATGAGGGCTACCAGGTCGTGAATGCCTATGACGGAATGGAAGCGTTAGAGGCTTTAGAGAGAAACCATATTGATTTGATTTTGTTAGATGTGATGATGCCGAGACTCAATGGATTATCTGCACTGATGAAGATTCGCGAAAATTATAAAATTCCGGCTATTATCTTGTCTGCCAAGACAGAGGAGAGTGACAAGGTTTCCGGTCTGGTATTGGGGGCAGATGATTATATTAGTAAGCCTTATAATCCGGCGGAGCTCATTGCCAGGGTGAAGGCTCAGCTGAGGCGCTATAATACATGGGGAGGCGGTGCTCCTAAGGCGGATGCGGATACCGTTATAAATGGTGGTCTCGTGCTTGACAAAAAGCAGAGACTTGCAATTGTGGAAGGAGAAGAGGTCAAATTGACAGCGAAGGAGTATAAGATACTTTCCCTGCTGATGGAACATATAGGGCAGGTGTTTTCAGCAGAACAGATTTACGAAAATGTCTGGGAAGAAACTGCGGATTATACAGTTGAAAATACGGTGATGGTACATATCCGGCACATAAGGGAAAAGATTGAGATTGACACAAAGAATCCAAGATATGTAAAGGTGGTGTGGGGCATTGGCTACAAAATGGAAAAGTATGATTAAAAGGATAATAAAATTTTTGAAAGGATATAGGAGGATGCTGGCAGGCAGCATTCTTGCTGTATTGGGACTGCCGTTCTTCTATACGATAATTGCTTATCGCTCCCAGCATCCGACAGAAGAAGCCCTGTTCTTTGGCATTGTTGGAAATATATTGTTTGGAGCTGGTATTTTTCTGCTGTTAGGCTTCCTTCTGCGGAAAAAGTATAGGAACTGGATTCCGGTAGATGCTGCCTTTTATAGTGAATGGCAGAAAAGGTGGAGAAAGCAGCAGGAGGTGCTGGCAGCCATTGCAATCGTGGCTGGTATTTTAGCCTGCTGGTATTTTTCTTATATGAAGTATGCGTCATTTTCTCTTTATGGCTATACAAACTATGCGTCGGGGTATCTTATGGTAGCTACCGTATTGGTTCAGTATGGTATCTGCCAGATAGTAATCATTCGCTTTATGAGGGAAAAGCTTGATTTGTTGATGGAACAGATGAAAGAGATTAACCGGCAAAGTCTTGCCAAAGCACTGGAAATAGAACGGCAAAGTTTGGAAAAGGTTTCCCGCAGCGACCAGCTAAAGGTGGATTTAATTACCAATGTGTCCCATGACTTGAAAACGCCGCTGACATCTATGGTGGGATATATTGAGCTGATGAAAAAGGAAGACCTGAACGATACGGCAAGAGACTATGTGGAGGTGATTTCCGATAAAGCTCAAAAGCTTAAGGAGATGATAGAAAGCTTGTTTTCTCTGGCGAAGGCCAGCAGTGGGAATATTGAGCTTCACAGGGAGTCTCTTGAATTAAACCGTCTGATTGAACAGATTTTTGCAGATATGGAGGACCGAGTAAAAGCAAGTGATTTACAGTTTGTTATTAAGCTGACAGATGCAGATACTACAATGGTGACAGATAATATGCATTTATACCGGATTTGCCAGAATCTGATTGAGAATGCCTTGAAATATTCTGCAAGGGGAACCAGAGTATTTGTAAAAACATATATCGGGGACAGCTTGAATCAGGCACAAAATCAGGAAGAAAACGGAGATTTTTTGGATAAAGAAAATCTATTTAAAGAAGAAATGCTTTGTCTGGAAATTACGAATACCGCAGGCTATCTCATGGATTTTGATAAGGAGGATATTGTGGAACGGTTTGCCAGAGCAGATAAGGCAAGAACCAGCGAAGGAAACGGCTTAGGTCTGGCGATTGCCAGCACCTATACCAGTGCACTGGGAGGGGAATTTGATATTCAGATTGACTGTGACCAGTTTAGGGCAAAGCTAATGTTTCCAAGGAAAACAGATAGTGAATAAGCTGCAGAAATGGCAGGAATAATTTAAGATTTATTTAAGGAAACTTAAGGATTGCTTTTCTATTCTTTTAAGAAATACCCTTTAGGATGATGATAGAAATCAACAAAGAAAGGGTCTGAATTATGAAAAGCAATCCATTTGTTACATTATGTCATCATGTATTTCTTACCGTTATCACATTACTGCTCCTGTTTCTGCCCATTGGCACAGGTATGTTTTTTGGCTCAGAGGGAGACTGGTGCAGCCAGCATGTGGGAATTGCAGAAAGTCTGAGACGGACAATGTTAGAAACGCATTCCCTGATTCCCCAGTATATTCATTTAGGTGGTGGGAGCAGTATCTATGATTTTGCTTATTATGGTCTGCTAAGACCGGAAATATTGTTTTCCTGCCTGGTTCCGTATGTGGAAATGAAATATATTATTGCGGGTTATGCAATGGCAGGTGTTTTGGTCAGTGTCAATCTGTGTTATCAGTGGCTGAAGAAACAGGATATTTCAAAAAGCTTTGCCTTTGCCGGTGCTGTAGTGCTTGCGGCGTCCACCTGCTTTTATCAGGCACATCATCAAATCATGTTTGTCAATTACATGCCGTTTCTGTTTCTTGCCCTTATGGGGGCAGACAGCTTGTTAGAAAAGAAAAAAGGTCTTCTGCTGGTTTGCAGTCTCTTTTTTATCTATATCCATAGCTTTTACTATTCCGCTGCCTGTCTTTTTGTGGTTGCAGTTTATGTGATTTACCGTGCTTTAGGACAGGAAGATATCCAGGTGATGATAAGGGAGAAAAAATGGAAACGGATAATAAAAAGGCTTGGAGCGTTGGCGGGAAGGCTGATGCTCATTGTCTCCCTGTCCATTGGAATGGCAATGGTATTATTACTGCCCACCGGACTTGATATTTTGTCCAACGAAAAGGATGCAGGCAGCTTTGCGTCTGTATCCATAAAGCTTGTAGACGGAAGCCTGAAGGGACTTTTGTATTCACCCTATGGCTGTGGTATGACGCTGCTTACGCTTTATTGCCTGCTGCTGTCTCTGACGAGGAAGGGCAAACGGTTTCTATCCGGCATACTGATGCTCTGTGTGCTGTTTCCCGGAGTTTCCCTGGTACTGAATGGATTCCTTTATGCGAGAACTAAAATTTTGATACCCCTTGTGCCTTTGCTGGTACTGGTGGTTTCCGATACTCTTGAGGCGCTTTGCCGGGAAAGACAAAAGTATTGTTTTCTTCCGTTACTATGCTGTTTTGTACCGGCTTTGTTCTCTTCCTGGAAACCGGTAATTTTGCTGGAGGGAATACTGCTTCTGGTCTGGATGCTTGTTCAGCGCACAGGGAGGCTGCCGGCAACTGTAAAAGGCGGTGTCTTCTGGCTGGTAATGCTTATTCCCGTTCTTGTAAACCTTGGTGTGAATATGAGTGATTCCTATTTAAAGCCGGTTTGCTCCAGACTGGGAATTGGTGTGAATGGTGCATATGTAAAGGTGGCGGATGAACGCCAGAAACGTTTTACGTCAGAAGAAATCACCGGGTTTGCAACGGATGCCTGGTATCGGTTTGATGTGCTGGCAGATAATTTTGCTAATTGTAATCTGCTGGCTGCCGGCAATGTCCATAAAACAGCGATGTATTCATCTGTTACCAATACAGCTTATGCAACATTTTATTATGATGTTATGAGGAATCCGGTCAGCCTGAATAACCGGGTTGCATTAGTGCCAGACCGGAACTGCTGTTTTTCGTATTTTATGGGAATGAAATATATTTTAACGGACAGAGAAAATGTACCCTTTGGATATAGAGTAGAAAAGCAAAAGGGAGATTACGTTCTTGCCCGAAATGATAATGTGCTGCCCATCTGTTATGGCACTACAGACTTACTAAGTGTGGAGGAATACGGAAGCTTGGAGTTTCCGGACACATTGGAGGCTTTGTGCACCAGGGCGGTTGTTCCGGGCAAGACAATAGAAAAATTCACTTCTCATTTTGTGGAGGAAAGCCCGGAGAACTTTTTTGCGGGAGCAGGTGCAGACAGGCTTTTACATCCCTCCGGTAAGAAAGAAAAATATACATTACCCCTTGCAAAAACGCTTCAGGGAAAAATGGTGGTTATAAGCTTTCATGTGGAAAGCAGTGACGGGAAAGCTGTGATAATAAGCATCAATGGAATGAAAAATAAGCTTTCCGGGAAAGAAGCCCCGTATCCCAATCATAACCATGTGTTTACCTATGTGCTGCCGGTGGAAGCCTTTTTGGATGAGCTTTGCGTGGAGCTGTCAGAAGGCAGATATATGGTGGATAATCTTAAGATATATACGGCAGATTATGAAGAACTGGTTCATTCAAAGGTTGTGGAACCGGTAGTAAAAGAGGATTCCCTTGATAATTGCAATGTATTTGAAGGGGAAATTATCATGGAGGAGGCGGGTTATTTTATCACCTCTTATCCATATCGGAAAGGATATCAGGTTAAGGTGGATGATGTTTTGGTAAGCTCGGAAAAGGTAAATACGGCTTTTCTGGGATTTCCGGTTGACGAAGGAAGACATCAGATTGAAATATCCTATGAAGCACCGGGATATAAGGAGGGATGTGTAGTGAGTATCATTTCCTGTATCCTTTTAGGAATACTGATTATTGGCAATCCGTATTGCCGGAAGGCTGAATAGTGGGAACAAATATAAGGTCCGGCAGGATTTTCTTTGAGTTTCCGCAAACTGTAATCCCAAAATGAATATAAGCTCCCAAAGTGCCAATCTGCCCATTTTTTGAGAGGTATTGAACGACAGTTCTGCGAATAGAGGCACTTTAATAAGCCCCGCTGGAACCAGAGCCTGATGCCCTCAAGATTATTTTGTCTTGACAATTTACATTACATATCATAATATTGAAAATATCAATATATCAGAGGAGGAACAAAATGAAAATTAAAAAGATAAAATTTATCATTATCTGTTTTTTTACAATATTTATGCTAGTAAATAATATGACTATTTCAAAAGCAGCCAGCAATCGAAAGACAACCGTTGTTATTAAAACAAATCTTACAAAATCAAACTATTTAAAAAAAGTAAAAAAAGCTTTTAAAAATCCAAGTATAGAAGAAATATATGTATATGATTCTTCCTTATTAAAAAATAACAATTGGTATACTATCTCATATAATTCCAATACATTAAACCAAACAGGGATAAAATTAACATTACCTCCTACCATAACACCAATAAACGTGAAAACTGTGTCTGATTATATCTGATTATATTGGAACGAATGCCATCGCAAAAGCGGAAGGTTCTCCCGGAGATTATTTAGAAATCTCTAAAACCAAAAACGTATCCAGAACTGTGTCCACAACCAGAACAGACCAGAAAACAACGGGTACCCCTATATCAAAATTGACAATATCAAACGCAGTAGGTTATAGTGTTACTTCTTCCGACCAAATATCAATTAAAGGTTCTTGCACAGTGCCTAAAAAACACAATGGAAAAAAAGTTAAATCGATGTCTTTTAATGCCCATGCCATATACCAGGTAAAAAGCTTTGACCTTCAATGGAGTAATGGAATCAGCCGCAAAATAATAGGATATGGCACCGCAAAACGACCATACGGCATTAAATTTAAACGCATATATAAATACAAATGAAAGGAATAGGAATAATGTGTGAAATAATCAAAAAAAATAAGAAAGAAATAGTCAGTATATGTGTCGTTTTTTTGGGAACTACTGTTCCTTATATTTTTTCTAAGCTTTATCTGCCTGACGACATCCCGGCTAACCTGGACAATATTCAGTATTTTCTAAATTGCCTAAGCTGGATAATATTTTTAACCTTTACAGGCTGGGTAATCGCCAGAAAAAAATAAAATATTATTTTCACCATCTGCCAAAAACCAGATTTCCATATAAATTTCTGCCTTTCCACACTGAAAAAAATACTATACTTGAGACAATATGTAATGACCTCTACGAGTCTGCAATGTGGAGGTCATTACATATTGTCTCAAGAAGGGATTTCCTGCTTGCACAAATAGTAGAATCAGTGTAAAATATTATATATTGTTTGGCACGGCATGAAGGAGAGAAGATTATGAGTCAATGGATTTTGTGTAGCGACAGAGAACCGACAGTTGAGGAGATTCGTAGAAATAATATTTTTATCTGCAGTGATGGAAGAAGTACATTTGTACGGAGCTATAGTTACCGCTGGCATGGTTTTATCATTGAGCGGAACGGAAGAGAGAGCAAGGACAGAGGGGTAGTGGCATGGATGCCTTTACCGGAGCCATATAAGGCAGACTGATAGTAAAAACAAGCAGCTAAGCCGGGATAGCCGGGCTGGCTGTATAGTTAAATATAATTTATGGAGGTGCAGGATGTACAGTTTTGATGAGATAAGTAATTTTGACCCGGAAGTGGCAAAGGCAATGACCGATGAGATTAACAGGCAGGATGCTAATATTGAGTTAATCGCCTCAGAGAACATTGTAAGCAAAGCCGTTATGGCGGCAATGGGAAGTCCCCTGACAAATAAGTATGCGGAGGGATATCCGGGAAAGAGATATTATGGCGGATGCGAATATGTAGATGTTGTAGAGGATTTGGCCAGGGATAGAGCCAAGGAGCTATTTGGATGTGAATATGCCAATGTCCAGCCACATTCCGGCGCACAGGCAAATATGGCAGTCTTTTTTGCTATTATGGAGCCGGGAGATACTTTTATGGGAATGAATCTTGCACATGGTGGTCATTTAACTCACGGTTCACCGGTTAACATGTCTGGCAAATATTTTAATGTGGTGCCTTATGGGGTGAATGATGAAGGTTTTATCGATTATGATGAAGTATTGCGCATTGCAAAGGAGTGCCAGCCAAAGCTGATTGTAGCAGGTGCGTCTGCATATGCAAGAGCAATCGATTTTAAGCGTTTTCGTGAGATTGCAGATGAGGTGGGGGCTGTCCTTATGGTGGATATGGCACATATTGCAGGTCTGGTGGCAGCAGGCTTACATATGAGTCCGATTCCATATGCACATGTTACAACAACTACAACCCACAAAACCCTGAGAGGCCCGAGAGGCGGTATGATTTTATCCAGTAATGAGGTAAATGACAAATATAACTTTAATAAGGCGGTATTCCCGGGCATTCAGGGAGGTCCTTTGATGCATGTGATTGCGGGTAAAGCAGTGTGCCTGAAGGAAGCATTATCTGATGAGTATAAGGCATATCAGGCGCAGGTGGTGAAAAATGCAGCTACTCTTGCAGCAGCGTTGATGGAGAGAGGCTTTAATATCGTTTCCGGTGGTACAGATAATCATTTAATGTTAGTTGATTTACAGAATTTGGATTTAACAGGGAAGGAAGTAGAGAAGCTTCTTGACAACGTGCATATTACAGCCAATAAGAATACAGTACCAAATGACCCAAAATCACCATTTGTTACAAGCGGTATCCGTTTAGGAACACCAGCGATTACAACGCGTGGTGCAAAGGAAGAAGATATGATTGTTATTGCAGATGCCATTAAGGCAGCTGTTATGGATAAGGATGAGACCAAGGCAATGAAGCTTGTTAAGTCCATTACATCAAAATATCCACTTTATGCGTAGATAAACTGTTTTTTCTTCGGAGAAGTTTCTATATCATATGGGAAACTTTTTTGTAATCAAT
>ULOF01020417.1_pt1 | contig 17060 bp, 15 predicted proteins | sample 1952371 | NCBI WGS metagenome assembly ULOF01 (sample SAMEA4835597, study PRJEB28245) | human gut metagenome | biome: gut microbiome; material: fecal sample | place: Denmark | collected 2008 | reverse complement strand
CCGTTACGGCGATCTCGTCCGTCTTCTGTGGCGCACTGCCTTCGTCTACATAGAACGTGTCATTTGTTTCCCCTTTCATGACGCGGAAATTAACCCTTTCCGTTTTGTCTTCATGTGATATTTCAAACTGCGCACCTATCGTCATTGTGCATTTACCCGGCATTCCGTTATCGGCAAGGAGTTTTTCGGTATCTGCGATGATTGCCTTATGCGTACTCTGATCTGTTATGACTTCTGCAAGTATTTCGCTGTCCATGATATGCGCTTCGCTTGAGGGTACATCGAAGAAGCGCAGCAGTTTTTCACTTTTTAATGTCAATTCAAAATTTGACATGATCGTCATCAACAGGATACAGAGCGTAAACACAACCGTTATGATAGAAAACTGCTTCGGTGAGCTGAACACATCATTGACCGGGAAAAATGCAGCCTGCGGCAGCTTTGAACGTCCTAAGCGCATAAAGCTTTTTTTTCGGAAGCGCTCTCCCGTCTGCCCGTTTCTTACCGCGTCGATTGGTGAGAGTTTATTGACTCTGCGTGTGCAGCCGTAGCAGAACAGCAGGATAATCATAACTACCGCCGCAGAACTGAAAAAACCTATCATAGTGCCGCTCTCGCTGCCAAGAACCATATTTTCCGATACCGTTTTCATCATCATACGCCTAAGAGGGACGGAACAGAAATACCCTATCAGTGCACCAACCACGGCAATGGCAAGATATTTGACAATATACAGGCTTCTTATACTGCCGTTATCGATACCAACTGCCTTTATCACACCAATCTCACGAAATTCCTCGCTAATCGTAAAGCCTATCGTGAAACGCAGCATCACAAAAGCTGTGAACATCAGCACAACGCTGATTATCATTAAGGTATAAGCCAAAAGCATATCATAGAGATAAATACTCTTGCTTTCTTCCCGTGTGATGACAAATACACGGTCATAGTTCTTTGCAAGTTCCTTTATTTCATCAACATCGGATGTATTGATATAAAGCTGCTTGTAATTCAGGATATGAGTGGCTTCGTCCTTGTCAAGATAGTCATAGTCAGCAGAGTTTAGGATAAGATACGGGGCATCAGCTTTTCCCGAATGGAACAGCGCACCCTTAAACCGCCCCATAAACTGAAGCGCAAGATGACTTTCCCCGACAGTAAGCTCCACCTCGTCGCCCTCTTTTATAGCAATGTCCTGTAAAAAAGGAGCACTGGCATAAAAGCAGCCCTTGTCCACGCTTTCGATGATGTTATTGTTCTCATCGAAATAGTTGACAGCCATTTCACGATCGGAAACCAAGCAGGCGGCATTCGTGAAATTATCGAGTTTCTTTCCGTTATGCTTGAAACTCTCTGAGTTGCAGCTCAGCCAATGCTCGGTCTTTATCTCCCTGACGCAGGCAAGCTCCCCAATCTTTTCCTCGAGATCGTCTTCCACGCTATTCAGCATCAGCACGGTGACATCGGGGACATCCGCCGCATCAAAATAATGCTCAATACCGCCAGTCACAGCTATGATGTTGTTCACTGCCGCCGCTGCAAACATGGAACACAAAATGACAAACAACAGCAGAATGATGTTCATGGTCTTTTTGCGTTTCAGGTCTTTTTTCAATATCCTCCAGAACATAGTGTATACCTCTTTTCCTGCGTTTTATTTTCTCTATGTTCTGAATCATAGCATAGAAATTCTTAACAAGTCTTTAACTTTTTGTATCTGCCAAAATCATAGCAGATTTGAACTGTGCAATACCAACCTTTCCAAGCCTGTATTTATCCCTTGGACAACATCTTGTGTATACAATCTTGCGATAGTGCTAAATACTGATTTTTCATTGTTTTTTACCCCTTTTATATATCTTTAACCTTATTTTTTGTACTTAAAAAAGTACAAAATCCAGACATTTTTCCGTTGACGTGTATACAATATAAATCTATAATAAAGTCATGAGGATTTCACCGCTTGATAACGAGGTGAATTTCATAAAATTTATATTACAAGGAGGATATTTTTAAATGAGATCAGAATGGAATGGTTTCACAGGTGGTAATTGGGAGAAGTTTGTAGATGTTCGTGACTTTATTCAAAAGAACTACACACCATATGAAGGTGATGATTCTTTCCTTTGCGGACCAACTCAGAATACCACAGACTTATGGGCGCAGGTAATGGATTTAACTAAGAAGGAGAGAGAAGCAGGCGGTGTTCTTGATATGGATACCAAGGTTGTTTCTACTTTAACTTCCCACGGTCCTGGATATCTTGATAAGGATAAGGAGACAATTGTAGGTTTCCAGACAGATAAGCCTTTCAAGAGAGGTATGAATGTATACGGCGGACTTCGTATGGCTATGAAGGCTTGCGAGGATAATGGTTACAAGGTAGACGAAGAGGTTGTAGACTTCTTTTCTAAACACAGAAAGACACACAACGAAGGTGTATTTGATGTTTACGATGCAGAGATTAGAAAATGCCGTACAAACCATATCGTAACTGGTCTTCCAGACGCTTATGGACGTGGACGTATCATCGGTGACTACAGAAGGGTTGCTCTTTATGGTACAGATTTCTTAATTAAAGATAAACAGGCTCAGAAAGAATCTTTCGGTACTGTTTACACAGATGATGTAATCCGTGGCAAGGAAGAGATTGCCGAGCAGATTAAAGCTCTTAAGGAGTTAACTGCTATGGCTAAGTCTTATGGTTTTGATATTTCACAGCCGGCTAAGAATGTACAGGAAGCAATCCAGTGGACATATTTCGGATATTTAGGTGCTGTAAAAGAGCAGAATGGTGCTGCAATGTCACTTGGACGTACTGCTACTTTCTTAGATGTATATGCAGAAAGAGATTTAGCTGCCGGTACATTTACAGAAGAGCAGATTCAGGAGTTCATCGACCATTTCGTTATGAAATTAAGATGCGTTAAGTTTGCACGTACACCGGAATACAATCAGATTTTCGCTGGTGACCCGGTTTGGGTAACTGAATCCTTAGGTGGTATGGGTGTTGACGGACGTACATTAGTTTCTAAGATGAGCTTCCGTTATCTGAATACATTAAACAACTTAGGTACTTCACCAGAGCCAAACTTGACTGTACTTTGGTCAACAAGACTTCCAATAGGTTGGAAACAGTTCTGTGCCAAGATGTCAATCAAATCATCTTCTATTCAGTATGAAAATGACGATATGATGAGACCTCTTCATGGTGATGACTATGGTATTGCATGCTGCGTATCTTCCATGGTTATCGGTAAGGAAATGCAGTTCTTCGGAGCTCGTGCAAACCTTGCTAAATGTTTACTTTACGCTATCAACGGTGGTGTAGATGAATGTACAGGTGTACAGGTTGGTCCGAAGTATCGTCCAGTTGAAGGTGACGTTCTTGATTATGATGATGTAATGGCTAAATTTGATGACATGATGGAATGGTTAGCTGGTGTATATGTAAGTGCACTGAACATCATTCACTACATGCATGACAAATACGCTTATGAGAGAATTCAGATGGCATTACATGACAGAGATGTTAAGAGATACTTTGCAACAGGTGTTGCTGGTCTTTCAATCGTAGCAGACTCCTTATCTGCAATCAAGTACGCTAAGGTAAAACCAGTTCGTAATGAGCAGGGTATTGTAGTAAGCTATGAGACAGAGGGTGACTTCCCTAAATATGGTAATAACGACGACCGTGTAGATGAGATTGCTACTTATGTGGTAACTACTTTTATGGATAAGCTTAGAAAACGTCACGTATACCGTAACGGTATTCCTACACAGTCAATCCTTACCATTACCTCTAATGTAACCTATGGTAAGAACACTGGTGATACACCTTGTGGTAGAAAACACGGTGCACCATTTGCTCCAGGTGCTAACCCACTTCATAAGAGAGATACTCACGGTGCAGTAGCTTCTTTAGCTTCTGTGGCTAAGATTCCATTCAAGGATGCACAGGATGGTATTTCTAATACCTTCTCTATCATCCCAGGTGCTCTTGGCAAAGAGGATCAGGTATTTGCTGGTGACATTGATATTGACTTAAGCAAATAATAAAGAGGTTTGTTATGACAGACAAGAATCAGGTAGATGATATTGTAACAATGTTAGATAATATGATGGGAAACGGACATGGACACGTTAATGTGTCCGTGGACGATTCCGTAGAAGCCGGTAAGAAATCGGCTATAACAATGGGGTGTACCGACTGTGCAAAGGGGGATTTAGCCTGTAGTGTTCCCACTTTAATGGAAGGTATGGACGAGGAATTGAGAGAAGAAAAGAAATAAGCGTATCCGCTAATAATCAAATTATAAGGAGGTTTTTACAATGGCAAACAATTCACAGCAGATTGATAATTTAGTAAATATGTTAGATGGTTATGTAGAAGAAGGTGGATATCATCTTAATGTTAACGTATTAAACCGTGACACATTATTAGATGCCCAGAAGCATCCGGAAAATTATCCACAGTTGACAATCCGCGTTTCCGGTTATGCAGTTAACTTCATTAAACTGACTCCGGAACAGCAGAATGATGTAATCTCAAGAACATTCCACGAGAGCATGTAATGTATTAGACGCATCATTAAAAAGAGGCAAGGGTTTCATGCTCCTGCCTCTTTTTTAAAAGGAGTAAATTATGGTTGGACATATTCATTCAATTGAGACCTGTGGCACTGTCGACGGACCGGGAATGCGTTATGTCGTATTTTTTAAAGGGTGTCCGATGCGTTGCTTATACTGTCACAACCCTGACACATGGGACCCAATGGGCGGTGAGGAACATACTGCGGAAGAGCTGTTAAAACAGTACGATTCCTTAAAACACTTTTACGCAAATGGCGGAATTACTGCTACCGGTGGCGAGCCACTCATGCAGCTTGATTTTCTGACAGAATTATTTGAAAAGGCAAAGGAAAAGGGCATTCACACATGCCTGGATACTTCGGGAGTGATTTTCCACCGGGATAATCCAGATTTATTAGCCAAATTTGACCGTCTCATGAAGGTGACAGACCTTATCATGCTGGACATTAAACACATTAATCCGGAAGAACATCTAAAGCTTTGCAAGCAGCCAAATGGTAACATTTTAGACTTTGCAAAATATATTGATGAAAAAGGGATTGATATCTGGATTCGCCACGTCATTGTTAAAGGTATTACTTTAAATGATAAGTATTTAGACGAATTGGGATACTTTATCGGAGGTCTCAAACACCTGAAAGCCTTAGATGTGTTACCTTACCATAATATGGGTGAGGTAAAATACGAAAATTTAGGTATGGAATATCCACTGAAGGGTATGGAGCCTCTGACTAAGGATGATGCAATTTATGCCAGGGAAATCATTCTTAAAGCTGCAAAACGCCGCAGACAGGATGATTTAGCCGGTGCATAAAGAAAGCTATAGAAAATATTTTTTTATAAAAAACTTGCTATCTATGTAGTCTTGTTTTAAAATATACTTGTTGAGGTATTTTACCGATAAGTAATAAAGTTCACTTAATAAAAGGAGGATAATGATTATGGCATTTGTAATTGGAGATAGTTGTGTATCTTGCGGTGCTTGTGCTGGCTCTTGCCCAGTTGGAGCAATCTCAGAGGGAGATGGCAAATTTGAAATTGATGCAACCGCTTGCATTTCCTGCGGTTCCTGTGCTGGAACCTGCCCTACCGGAGCAATTTCAGAAGAATAATATTGCATAATGAAAAAAGCCCTGCTTATAGGTAGGGCTTTTTTCTTGCTCTTTTATAACTGCGGGGATGGTAAAATTTATCTCACATAACTGATGAATACATTTCCGCTGTCCTTTACCTTCTCTTCAAACTCTTCTCTCGGCTCCACAATATCCGTATCCTTTAACGGATTAATATACCGGATTTTTTCTCCGTTATAGCTGGTTACCAGCACATAGGTTCCGTCTGCGAATCTCGTTATAACCGGTGCATCCTTACAGAGATAGTACAGACCATTCTCAAAATCACAGCCAGTAATATCCGTTCCCTGCCGTCCGGTGTATTTTAATATGATGTCCTCAACTGCCACATCATTTGCAATGTCCTCCTGCATAGCGGAATACTCCGGATTCTTCTCCTCATATATGCCCATCATATAAATACAGGCCGCAAGCGTGTCCTCTATATTATCCACTGTATAAATCTTAATCTTATCCGCAACGGTATGGTAATCCTTTACCGCAATCTTACGCCACACAATCACACCATTTTCATCTAATACCACACCTGCATTTTCGTAGGCAGCCCCCACTGCTTCGTTCAGACTTAAATAATCTGTCATATATTTTCCCTGTCCATAAGCATAAAATTTCTTATTGGTATGGTCAAAGGTAATCTTCACCGTTGTGTCGTTCTCATTTACCGCTGTCTTGGTAATCATCAGCTTTGGCTTTTCCGTTACATAAATATAACTCGGAAATGCCATAAAAAGCTGGTTATATGCTTTATCGGTATATTTATACAGCGTGGTTATCCTGTCATCGGATTCCTCTTCCTTATAGGTTATAAAATCCTGCGTGGTTGGTTCAAACTCTCCATTAATCTTGCGCACCCGGTCTAAATATACCACCCCATCCTTTGCTGTTGCATTCATCACATATACTCCTGTTGAACCATATGTCTTTACCACATTATTATCTTTATCAATAATATCAATTGTGGAAATCGGACACATAACAGTTTTATCCAGAGCTACCTCAATATCTCCTTCCCGAATCCGTCCAAGAACCAGGTCATCATCCACAAATCCAATCGTCTCCAGACGCTCGCCTGGATTTGCCTGGATTTCTCTGCTTTCCTTGGTATCCAGATTTAAAACAGTTGCCATATCCGTTTCTTCCGGAAGTAAATGATTGGGATATCCAATTATATGATTATCCTCTGATACTGCCAGGTGTTCATTCAATATATCCTCAATAAAAATCTCTGACTTTAACGTATCGGTATCCACTTTTACGACACAGTCGTTATCAAAATAATAAAATTCACCATCCACATTTAGATAGAGCAGGGCTTCCATATCTTCCTTTAATATATTGTAAGGCTTATTATTTTCGATAAAGAGAACCTCCTGCATTTTATCCTTTTCTGCAGTAAATTTATATACCGAAATACCTACCTTTCCTTCATGTGCCCCCCGGTTCATATATCCATAAACCGCAAAGGTGATATCTCCTTCATCATTCATCCGCAATATCTTAATATTATTCTCATCATAGGTAACACGGCTATCCATATAGTTATCGTCCTGGCAAAAGCCATATACATTCGTTATCGTGCCTGCATTGTAATCATAATACCAGAGCTGCCTTGCCTGTATAAATGCCAGCTTGCGCTCTTTATCACTGGTCATATACTGATAATCTTCTTCATTGGCAACCCCGAGTTTAAATAGATTAGAAGTGGTATCTACATTATCTATCGTAAATAATGCCTCCTGGGTACGATTATAATCCAACAGATATACATTGTTTTCATCCACGTAACGGACACGATAATCTTCCGTTACATAATAATTCTCTAACACCTTATTTTCCGTGGCAGAAATCATATATTTCAGCTGTATAATTGCATAACTGTCATCTATCTCCTTAATACTGGCAATCGGTTTTGTCAGCCTGGATGGTTCTAAATCTGCAAAGGTAATCGTATCAAAGCTGGAATGAATATTAACCTCTGACAAATATTCGTTATTGCCATCCTCATTCGGTTCAATACTCTTGGTAATTACTTCCTGGGCCTTTTCCCTATCGAAAATTGCGTTATTAAAATTTTCAACAAATTCCAGCAGCTTGCCGGCATGAAAGTCATTCTCCACTACTACCCTTGTATAATAGCGGACTGCCGTCTCCTCACCGGACATTCCCTTTAACACAAGAACATATTCCTGAAGCTCCTCTAACTCTGTACGGAAGGTAATACGAATTTTGTCATAACCATCCGCATGGTTTAATTCCGTAACAGAACCATTTTCAATTAAATCACCCTGATACTGGCTGCGCAGCTCATATTCATAGGTTCCATATGCCTCACTGCCCTGGTCTGCCCATAATTCAATTGTCTGTCCATAATCCATAGGTGTAATGGTGTCCCGAAAATAGGTAGTGTCAACCTTACCCGTATATCCGTGCAGCGTATTGATAAATCCATCATTATACCGCACATATACAATTGGCAGGGTCGCCTGCTCCATTTCTACAGAAACCTCCTCCACACCTGCATTGTTAACTTTGTTGACAACAAAAATGCTGCTTATGAAAATAAATAATAATATTAGTATTCTGATAACGACTCTTCCGTCCATAATATTCTCCTGTTTATCTCCTGAATTAAATAACTTGTCTAACTATTTAGACTACAATACTTTCACTATATATACAAATGAAAATCACCCTGTTGAAGTGATTTTCATTTTATTTTCTTATTTCATTCGGCAATTGTTGAATTTTCTGCAAAATTTATCATGCCTTCTTCTTCTGACATACATTTCCTGACACACCATAACCTGTATCATATCTTTTATCTTGGAAAGCTCTCTGTCACTTCCCTCAAAGGTAAACTGTTTAAAAATCTCATTCGCGATTCGGTAAACGGTAACTGCATCCGGATACTGTACATACATCGGACTGCCTTCATATTCGTAACGATCCAGATATTCCTCCAAAATAGAAGCAATCAGTCTGACCTCTTTCGGATACAGACGTCTCAAATATTCATAATCCTTTAAGCAAAGCTCTTCTTCCTCTAAAAAATCCGGCTCACTTGGAAACAATGCATCCAAATCATAATGTATTCCCCGCATATCCATAATCAATCTCCTTACATACTCCATATTATTACAATATGCTCGCAGGAGGTTGATGGTTCCGATAATCCTATACTAATTCTTAGGTAAAACTGTTTAAAGTAAAGAAACTGACTGCGGAGAAATCGTAACCTCCTTTCTCCGCAGCCGGATTCTGAAAAACCAAAGCTTTTTATTCGTCTCCGAAGGAAATTCCCAGCATTCTTGCATTTTGTACAATGCTGTCTTCCGGAGATACATACTTTAATTTGCCAGCGGACTCAGCAAGTGGAATATCCGTCACATCATTGTCTTTTAATACAACCAGACGGCCGTATTTCTCATCCTTAATTAACTGTGCGGCATAGGCGCCAAATCTGGAGGAAAGAACACGGTCGTATGCATCCGGACTTCCACCTCTCTGAGTATGCCCAGGAACTGCAATTCTCACCTCACAGCCACAGGTATCCTTAATCTGATCTGCAATTTCATATGCAACGGATGGATACGGACGGTTTGCAATCTTCTCTTTTCTCTTTTTTTTCGGAAGTGCTGCATCCTCTTTGGAAATCGCACCCTCTGCCACTGCAATAATAGAAAATCCCTTACCTGCTTTACTCCTCTTTTCAATCGCCTTGCACACACTCTTAATGTCATATGGTATCTCCGGAAGCAGAATTACATCCGCACCACCAGCAATACCCGCATGTAATGTAATATGTCCAACTTTATGTCCCATAATTTCCACAATAAATACCCGGTTATGGGAAGCTGCAGTTGTATGGATACAGTCAATTGCCGCAGTTGCAACATCAACAGCAGACTGGAAACCAAAGGTCATATCCGTTCCCCACAAATCATTGTCAATAGTTTTTGGCAGACCAATTACATTTAACCCCTCTTCACTTAATAAATTCGCTGTTTTCTGAGAACCATTTCCGCCTAATACCACAAGACAATCCAGTTTTAACTTCTTATAGGTCTCCTTCATTGCCTCTACCTTATTAATACCATCCTCTGTGGGCTGGTTCATCAATTTAAACGGCTGGCGGGAGCTGCCAAGAATCGTGCCGCCCTTGGTCAGGATACCTGAAAAATCAGAAGCCTTAAGAAGCTTATAATTATTGCGGATTAATCCTTTATAACCCTCCAAAAAGCCATAAATCTCAACGTCCTTATACATATTACAGAGACCCTTTACCACGCCTCTCATTGTGGCATTTAATGCCTGGCAGTCACCGCCACTTGTCAACATTCCTATCCTTTTCATGCGCATACCTTCCTTTCTGTTTGTATCCTGTCGTGTGCAACACTTGTCGCCTGTTTTGTTTTTGACTGGTTCTATAAGTTAACTCTTCCCTCCAATGCACGAAGAAGAGTAACCTCATCAATACATTCCAAATCGCCGCCCACTGGTATCCCGGAAGCAATTCTCGACACTTTAATACCTGTTGGTTTTACCAGCTTACTGATATACATTGCCGTTATTTCTCCCTCTACACCGGAATTGGTGGCAATAATCAGTTCTTCCACATCCCCCCGAAGGCGGACAATTAGCTCCTTTAACCGGATATCATCCTGGCTGATACCAAGCTTCGGCGAAATAGCACCATGGAGTACATGATATACACCATTATACTTGCCGGTACGCTCATAGGCTGCCAAATCCCTTGGTGTCTCCACAACCATAATGGTCTTTTTGTCCCGGCTGCTTGAAGAACAAATCGGACAAATTTCCTTATCCGTTAACGTATAACATTCTTTACAATATTTTACATTTTCTCTGGCTGTAATAATGGAATCGGACAATGATTTTACCTGGTCATGGGGCATATTAATAATATGGTATGCCAGGCGCTGGGCTGATTTGTGACCAATTCCCGGCAGTCTGCCCAATTCCTCCACCAGATGATTCACCTGTTCACTATACAAATCCATTAGAATGGAAGTCCTCCCAGTCCACCCATATTACCGGTAATCTTTGACATCTGCGTATTTTGGTCTTCCTCCTGCATGCGAAGCGCCTCATTGGTTGCTGCCATGATAAGGTCTTCTAACATTTCGATATCATCCGGGTCTACCACTTCAGGGTCTAAATGTACCTGCTGCACCTCCTTTTTCCCGGAAATAGTGACTTTAACTACACCACCTCCGGCAGATGCCTCATAGGTCTTTTCCTCTAACTCCTTTGCCTGCTCCTCCATCTGCTTCTGCATTCGCTGAGCCTGCTTCATTAAATTATTCATGTTTCCCGGCATTCCTCCCGGAAATCCACCACCACGTTTTCCCATTTTTTGATATCCTCCTACATTTTATTCTATTACTATATCAAAATTAACCTTGGTTAAATTCAAGCTTGTTATATCTTTTTCTTCTCCATCGCCATTCATCTGACAGGTAATCTCAACCGATTTGCCGGTCAGTTCCCCAATTACCCCCTTCAGTGCATCCCGATGCGATTCCTCATTAAACCAGTCGTGAGCCATAACACCCCTCTCTGTTTTTCCAAAGGACAATACAATAGATTTGTGGTCATTCCCCACATTGATATTACTAACTTCCTTTAACATGCTTGCAGTTCCAGAGCCGACACGTTCCCTCCATTCCGGCTCTCTCTGAATCTGCCGGATACTTTCCATAATTGCTTTCATATCCTCAATTTCCGCCGGCGTCAGTTCTTTTTTTAAGATTTCCTCCCGGTTAACAGGCTTTTCCTCTGCCTCATCTATGTCCGCAGGCTTTATGCTGTCATTTCGTCCCGCCAGTGCAGCTATCTGCTCTTCGCTTAAAGAAACTGCACCTTCCTCTACCTTTTTCTCCAATACCCGTATCCGGTCCAGGATAGAGTCCATATTATTTTCCATCTGCGGTGTAGTCAGCTTTACAATGGCAAGCTCTAAGGTTACCCTTTTCTGGCTGGCATACCGGATTTGACCGGACATTTCTGAAAATATACGTATATACCGCATTAATGCTTCTAAATCCACTTGGGCGGCAACCTCCCGCATGCTTTCCAGATTTTCAGCGGAAATATCCAGCTGGTCATTTACATGGTCCGATGCCTTAATCAACAGCAGATTCCGCATATACCATGTAAAATCCGTCACAAATTGAGACAATTCCCTTCCCTGCCATACAATCTCATCAATAATACCCAGTGCTTTCATGGTATCATTTGATGCAACATAACACATCAGCTGGTTAAACACCTCCACATCCACTGCACCTAATACCTCTAATACTTTTTCGTAGGTAAGGGTCTGCCCAAGATAAAAAGCAATACACTGGTCGAGAAGGCTCAACGCATCACGCATAGAACCATCTGCCGCCTTTGCAACATAGCGGACTGCCTTCTCCTCTGCCTCAATTCCTTCTCTCTTCAGTAATTCTACCAGCCTGTCATAAATTGTATCCAGACTAATACGCCGGAAATCATATCTCTGGCATCTGGAAAGAATGGTAATGGGAATCTTATGGGACTCCGTAGTTGCCAGAATAAATATGACATAGGAAGGCGGTTCCTCCAATGTCTTCAGCAGCGCATTAAATGCTCCAATGGAAAGCATATGCACCTCATCAATGATATATACCTTATACTTACCCTCTGCAGGGGAATACTGCACCTCTTCCCGGATATCACGAATGTTGTCCACACCATTATTCGATGCGGCATCAATCTCTATCACATTCAATGAGCTGCCATCACTAATCGCCTTACAGGCAGCACATTCGTTACAGGGACTCCCGTCTTCTAATGGATGTTCGCAATTCACTGCTTTTGCGAACAGCTTTGCCACTGTCGTTTTACCCGTTCCCCTTGTTCCACAAAACAGGTAGGCATGCCCCACACGGTCATGAGTAATCTGGTTTTTCAGGGTAGTAACCACATGCTCCTGTCCTTTTACTTCTTCAAATTCATCCGGTCTCCATTTACGGTATAGAGCCATATATGACATATTGTTCACATCCTAACACATTTGCACTTTTAAAACTGGAAAATCGTATCCAGCATCCGGAGCGTTTTAAAATTGCCCTTGGCAGATATCTCCCCCGCCATAAATCCCTTCTGAAACGTAATCTTACCTGCCAGAATATTATTCAGCATCGTTGTTGTCGTTCTTAATATTACATCTGCCTCATCCGTAGCAGCATAAAAGGCTTTAATGTGTTCCGGTGTTGCCTCTAAATGCAAAATCAAATCCTGGTCGGAAATAATAATTCCGTAAGATGCTGTAAAACCTGGTTCTGGCTTATAATGCTTTATAAATGCCGCAACTAACGTATCGGAATTGGAATCTATCGGGATTTCTCTTCCGTTTTCCTGACTACTCTGCTCTGACTCCGCATTCTTTGAATTCCCATCGGAAAAATCCTCAAGCTCCTCATCCGTCTGTTCACTGCTTAGCATTTTTTTGAACATATTGGACAGCTCCTCGATATCCTCCTTTTGCTGCTTTACATACGACTCGTCACTTACAAACCGGGAAAGCTGTTCACTTTCCTGTGGTGTTAAATCAATTGTTTTGGTCTTTAACAGATTCGTCTTTACCGCAAGCGTACTCGTTGGCAGGCTCTTGGTCTTCTGATGAATAGACCGATACAAGGTTTCTGTCTTTTTCTCAATTATTTTGCTGTATTCTTCATTTTGCTCAAACTCATCCAGATTTTCCACATAAGCTGCCAAACCAGTAAGTGGTATTCCACCCAATGTTTCCCATGCTTTTATCAGACTAAGCTCTGCATCTCTCTCCCCATAGGTGGTAGCCATAGCCACTGGCAGCATATACATACTGCTCAGTTCCTGCTTATCCGCATACATCCAGCACATATCCAAAAACTGCTGCATATAACCGCCAATTCCAAACCACTCTACTGTGGTTGCCAAAATGACTCCGTCTGCTTCCTTCAGCGTGGCAGGCAGCGTAGCAATTGCACTTTTATCTTCAAAGATATTATACCGGGTAACCTCAACACGTAATTCCTTTAATACCTCTGTCATCTTATTCAGTACATAAATAGCGGGGTCTTCTATAAGCCCTCTTCCACCATAGTAAATATTAATTTTCGTAGAACTTCACCTCTTTTCGCATACCTATTGTAAGTATAGCTGAAATTATACTTTTTTACAACTTAAAAATGGTACGCCGCAGAAGAAATGGGGAACTATCCCCCTTTCTTCTGACAACAGTACCACTCATCATAAGCCTTTATATTTTCAAAGCGGGCTTTAACCTGCGCCCCTCAATTCTCCGGAACTACAAAAAATTCATTTCGTACAATAGAAACAACATCACCCTCCTTTAACTGATAATCCTTTCCGCTTTCGATTAATTTACCGTTAAGATAGGTTCCATTTGTGGAATTCAAATCAGACATATACAAGCCGTCCTCTTTTCTTACAAGTCTCGCATGCATCCGACTGACACCATCTACCTTTAATACATAATCACAATTTTCTTCCATACAACCTAATACAACGCTTTTTTCATGGACATAAATCGTAGGATTCCTGTCCTTAATAACGGACATGAGACACAATATAGATGGCTTTTCCTCTATCGTCCCTTCCTGTAAAAGAGTCGTCTCATTTTTAGACCATGGGCTGTCCTCTCCATATTCCGGCAGGCTTTCCAAATAGGACTGCATAATCTCGTCTACACTGTCATCCTCTGACATCCGTAAATAAAGAATCAATGCAGCTGCCATTATACCAATCCCGATAACCAGATACTTGATAGCAGTATATGTTAAAACATTACATAAGAGAAAAATAATTAATGCTATATTTACAATAGCCATAGCCACTATAATAAATTTGAGTGCCCGGATAAAAAAGCCCTCATCCCGGACTGTAAAAGTCTCTGTATACTCTTCTTTAATCAGTTTACCGCTCACGGTTTCAAAGATTTCCTGGGATGTTGATTTTTTTCTCGGCTCATCGATATAAATATCATCCTCCCGCCCCAGTCTATCCTTCCGGTATTGAACCAGCTGCTCCACCAAACATTCGGGATTTGTAACCAGATTATAAAACTCTGAAAACAATTCCCATGCCTCATGATTTTTTTTGCTAACCTGTTCCATTATTTCTGACAGAAAATCCTTATAATTTCCATTATCTTGTCCAAAATTTGGATTATAGCAAAAATCGAGTTTTCCGGTGTTCACATCTATAAATACTCTGTCAGTTCTCCAGACAATTGCATCAAAATATAACAGATAATCCTCCGTAACCTCTATTACTCCTATAATAGAAATTATCATATTCTTCACCTGGGATAATGTAAAAGGCAGATGATCCATAACCGTCTTCACCGTTGTATGGTATTTGAGCCGATAATACAAAACCTGTTTTCCATTAAACTCTCTTATCTCGTACTGTGAATAGTAGGGTATAGGGCAATGCTGTACCATCCGGCTTTTATAACCGGTATCTATTCTGTCATTACAAGGCACTACCATGTAATGTTTAAACCCCTCCCTAAGAAATCGTACTGACTGCAAGCTGCCACCTCCTTATTTTTTCCGCTGGATTACCGATATTTCCCCTCATCTCCAGCTGCCTGTTAAAAAATTGTCCTGTGCTCTCCATTTGAATAATCCTGGTATCTCCCTGGTCTATTATGCTTATACCAAATTCTGCATTTCTGATGTCGGACTTCGTTTCTATGTTATTTTTATATTCTACCATACTTTCCACGTAATTTCCAGTTTCTATTTCAAATAGAACAAAAAAAATATAAAAATACACAATACCCAGGAAAATTGGCATAAGTAATGTGGCTTCAATCACTGCGCTTCCCTTGTTTTTTCTTTCTTTTGTCTGTAACATCCTATACCCCTCTCTTTTCTTATCTACTACATCGCTGACAGGGTCCCAGACTCTTTACCTCCTTTAGCTTTACCCGGTTCACAGTCCGTTTAAGTCCACTACATTCCCTTCGGTAATGAAACACATTACCAGTCTCTGACACATATATTCTGTTTCCCGCATTTTTATTCTTTCCACAAAAACTGCAAGGAATATAATTGTCTTTCTGGCTTATATTCATCTCTTTTACTTTTACAGATAAATGGCTGCAGGTTCTATGCATATGATACACCGCTTGATTAGGAGTTACATATACATAGGTATCCCCCTTTTCTTCTCTTCCGTACCCTAGAAAAGCTTTTTGCTTTACAGAATTTGATACCTTCATGTGATATTTCCCAAAAAGCGGAATATGAATATTCACAAAATAACCTGCTTTTGCTGTAAATATCTTCTCATTTTCCTTGTTCACTTTTATACTTAACAAAATTCCCTGCTTTCCATTTTGTACTATTTTCTCTACATCGCTATCCTCTCCCAGATATGTATAAAATTGCTTTGTCAGAATCGCTGTACTCAAAATGGAATCATTCTGGTTCCCCGCTTTGCCAAGCAGCTTCTTTTCCAGATAAGCATATTGCGCAGTATAATCCGCCGCATCTGCCAGACACTGATGAATATGCGCTTCCGCAAATAAAAGCATAATAAAATCTGCTATAGCCAGCATAAAGAATAAAAAGAGCGGTACCACCAGACACGCTTCCACTGTGACAGAGCCTCTGTTTTGAATCCCCATACTATTTTTCCTCCAAATTATATATCCGTTATTCTCCCCTACAATTTTTCTAGACCCATCCGAACACTATACTCATTTAAAAACTCTTATACAAAACATCTTGTTCATACTTGGAGATTATTTTTATTGAAAGAACAAACCATACTCCTTGGGCTGTTTCATATAAGAGCTTGTAAAAAAATATAGTGTAAGATTTATAATTTTAACGGGTTATGTTATAAAATCCCTGTTTTTAATACGCAACCTCTTCCTCAAAATAATATTCGTATACTTCCCTTGCTTCGTTATATCTGAATAACGGATTTACCGTAATCTTTCCTTGTATGGTCAACTGTCCCACACAATCGGATATGTAAAAATCCGGGTCTTCCTTTTGTAAATTAAGCTCCATCATATCCAACATTCTCGCGTAAGCTGTATTTAATTTATCCCCACTTTTACCTGCCAGTAAAAGCATTAAATACTCCTCATAATTAAGTCCGTTCACCGCCTCTTTTGCTTTTTGGGAAGAAAATAGTTTTTTTAATTCCGTATTCCAACTGTCTTTTGTCTTCCTATATGCGATTTTCTCTCCCGCCAGCAGACTTTTCATCTCATATAAGCTTTCTCCATATGCCCAACATCCCAATAAAAGATATTTTACC
>ULOF01007614.1_pt1 | contig 17116 bp, 15 predicted proteins | sample 1952371 | NCBI WGS metagenome assembly ULOF01 (sample SAMEA4835597, study PRJEB28245) | human gut metagenome | biome: gut microbiome; material: fecal sample | place: Denmark | collected 2008 | reverse complement strand
GTAGGGAACACAAGGGATATCTTTCTGCACCTCAGGGCGATAAGAAGAAAATGGCAGAAAATATTATAAAAATCCTGAACAATAAAGAGTTAAAGGAACAGCTGCAACAGGAAGCACAGGAAAGCATACTGCCATTTTTAGAATTCGACTTAAAAAATGCATGGAATCAAATTTTCCAAAATTTGAACAAATCATTAATTAAAATTCAACCAGACGAAGCCACTAATATAATACTGCGTTCTCTATTACAACATTATAATTATGGGGCAACAATTAACAATAACGAAAAAATTGTATTAAGAAAAAAATTAAACGAACTAACTAAATTAAAAAAATCATGGGATTATAAGCTGGGACATGTCATCTTGTATATCCCACACAAAATTGTCTGGAGTGTACGAAAATTAATGAAACGGAACACAAAATAAGAGGAGAATATTAATGACGTGCTTCCATTTGAAGATAGATTGGAATTTTATTTTCCTATATGTAAATATCACGAAAGATGGGAAGAACTCACAACAAAAGATTTCGAGAAAATTAAAAGGATCAGCAAAGGAGTTGAATACGGGGAGCGATATTCCCCTATCCGGATTTTGAAATATTAGATAAAAGCTAAAAAGCAAAAGTGTCCCATATTTAGCCACAAACGAATATTAAAACAGACAGGGGATATTGAATGGTATTTACGATATTGCGGATAATCGGAGCATTTATTTATGGAGGATTTTAATTACATTCTTGATTTTTATTAAGCCTTACGCATAAATTTAAATATTCGTCTCACTTATGAAAAAGTGGATATATATTATCTCAAAATTTGCAGGAAAATAATGCAGGGGCATGGAATTGTTTGACAGACTTCATACCCCTGCATATAATTTAACTTTTTTATTCTATAGTGTTCCATCAACACCGGCTAACACGCCGCCAATTCCTTCAAAATCTCCTCATGTCTCTGAAGCTTCCGGCTGTGGGACTGAACCGTTTCCTTCAACGGTGTAATATAGTCTAACTGGCTGTCTATTTCTGTATTCCTCTTTCTGTATTGCTCTACATTGACATGCATACTCTGCATATCAAACAGTGCAGAAAATTTTGATGACATAATATTCTCCATCACCGTCAACTGCTGCACTGTGTATCTTTGAAAGCCAGTCAATTCTTCTTCTAAAGTATCCACTCGTTTTTCCAGTCTGTCCATCCGTTCTTCCAGCCTGTCCATCCGTTCTTCCAGTCTATCCATCCGTTCTTCCAGTCTATCCAGCCTTTGTTCCAAACGCTGGCTCTGCTCATCCAGCAGACTTTTAATGTTCCGCAAATCTTCTTCTGTTAACATATAGCATTCTCCTTTCTATCACAAGTGATAACCACCTTTTTTCCAGTTTAACATGAACAGAATAAAGTGTCCAACTTGTGATACAAGGCTATTGTTCTGCTTGCAAACAGTTCTCAGTCTCTGGAATACAAATCCCTTGTATATACCTTATCTGCCACATCCGCCAAATCTTCACTGTTACGGTTTGCCACAATTACATCTGCAATGTTCTTGAATTCATCAAAATCGGTAATCACCTTACTGTTAAAGAATGTCTCCTCTTTCAAGGTTGGCTCATAGATAACCACCTCTACGCCCTTTGCCTTAATCCGCTTCATGACGCCCTGGATGGAGGACTGGCGGAAATTATCTGAATTTGCCTTCATCGTCAGACGGTAAATGCCGACTACCACATTCTTCTTATCCGGGAATCCTGCTTTATGAAGAATCTGCTCTGCAATAAAGTCCTTTCTAGTACTGTTTGCATCAACAATCGCAGCAATAATGTTATTTGGAACATTCTCATAATTCGCTAAAAGCTGTTTTGTATCCTTTGGCAGACAATACCCGCCATAACCAAAAGAAGGATTGTTATAATGTGTTCCGATTCTAGGGTCGAGACCGATACCTTCAATTATCTGCTTTGTATTAAGTCCTCTTACCTCTGCATAAGTATCCAATTCATTGAAGAAGGATACACGGAGTGCCAGATAAGTATTGGCAAACAGCTTAACCGCCTCAGCCTCCGTTGGATTCGTATATAAAATATCAATATTTTCCTTAATTGCCCCCTCTGCCAGCAGACCAGCAAAGGTATGAGCCGCTTTTACCAGGCGTTCATCCTCAAGTGGTGCTCCCACAATAATACGGGAAGGATGCAGATTATCATATAGCGCTCTTCCCTCTCTCAAAAACTCCGGTGAAAAAATTATATTATCACAATTATATTTTTCTCTTACCGATAACGTATATCCAACCGGTACAGTGGACTTAACAACCATGATTGCATTCGGATTAATCTTCATAACCAGCTCAATGACACTTTCCACAGAGGATGTGTCAAAATAATTCTTCTGTGGGTCATAATTCGTCGGTGTAGAAATAATAACAAAATCCGCATCCTTATATGCCTGTTCCGCATCTGTTGTTGCTGTAAGATTCAAATCCTTTGTTGAAAGATACTCTTCTATCTCTGCATCCACAATCGGTGACTTCTTATTATTAATCATGTCTACCTTTTCCGGAATAATATCCACAGCAAATACCTCATTATGCTGTGAGAGTAAAATTGAATTTGATAATCCTACATAACCTGTTCCCGCTACTGCAATCTTCATTTTCATTTCCTCCAAAATTATAATTATTGTATATTTATACTTTTTAAAAATTTTTGTTCTTATCTGTAAATTTACTTATCCCATACCATAATCGTCTTACCAATCAGCTTATGGATATCCATTTCAAAAGCTTTTGTAATATCCCTTATCTCCCGTACAACAATCTGTTCTCCCACGATGTTTTCCAGATATTCCACAATCTCAGGTTTTTGCTTATACAACTCCACCAGGTTCACAAAATCTTCCCTGCCGCTGCGGCTGCTGCCAATTATTCTAAGCCCCTTCTCTAAAACCATCCGGGTATTAATTGGAGCGAAATCCTCTGAAACCCCTAATATTCCAATGGTTCCCTCCGGGTTAATAAAATCAATAATCTGGTTGATTGCCTTATGGGCACCATTCCCACCCACACATTCAAACGCATGATCAATCCGAAAATCCTTTGGTATCTCATTTACCAGATAAGTTCCATCCACAAAGGTAAAATCATGTAGCTTGGATTCATTTACTCCCATTACATAAACCTTTATTTCCGGATACCTGCTTTTTAGCAAAAGTGCCGTGATATAACCTACATTACCATCTCCCCACACACCAATTGCATTTCTTCTCGAATGTGCTGTTTTCATAAAACGGTCAATTGCGTGATAGCTCACGCTTACAATCTCCGTAAATGCTGCCACCGTCAAATTAATATCCTCTGGCAGCTTCACAAGGCGGTCTGCAACGGTCTCTACATATTCCTGTAAAAATCCATCTGTTCCACTTGCCCGGAATTTGGAGCTTCGCAGATAATTTTCTGCAATCACAGCATCCTCTTCACAGGGCAGGTTGGGAATCATAACAACCCGGTCACCCACCTGAAACTGTCCAGTTGGGTCATATACAATTTTGCCAATGCCTTCATGAATCAATGCCATAGGAAGTTTCTTTTTCAATATCTCCTCCGGCCGGTTTCCCTGATAATAACGCTGGTCTGCATTGCAGATGGATAAATGCGTAGGACGTACAATAATATGCTCCCGGTCAAACGTAATATCCTTAAAAACCATCTCAAACTGCCGTGGCTTCTTTAACTGATATACCGCATTTAACATATTTACATGCCTCCTAAAAGGGCTTCTGCAACCCGCATATCATACGGGTAGGTAATCTTAATATTTGATTCCTCCCCTTCAACCAAATGCACCTTTTCTCCCTTTATCACCAAAATCTTACATGCATCCGTAAGAATGCCCTTTTCCTCCTCAGTCAGGGACTCATAAAGCGCACGCAGATGCACCGCCTTAAAGGACTGCGGCGTCTGTCCCTGATACATGGTTGCCCGGTCAGGAATGCCGGTAATCAACTGCTGGTCTCTGCTCTCAACAATCGTATCTGTAGCTGGTATCACCGTATCACAAGCTCCATACTCCTTCGCATAACGGATATTCTCCTCAATAATCCTATGGGTCAGAAACGGTCTCACGGAATCATGGGTAACAATAATCGTATTTTCGTCCAGTTTTCCCTGCGTATCAATATAAGAAATTGCATTCATAATTGTTTCATTCCGGGTTACTCCGCCTTCAATCACCTTAATTCCCTCATTATCCGGAATATATTTCCGAATCAAATCCTCTGTATGCTTTATCCATTGCTTAGGTGACAGAACAAGAATCTTTTCAAAGTCAGAATTCATTACAAACTTTTCAATTGTATGAACAATAATTGGTTTGCCGCCAATTTCCATAAACTGCTTTGGCTTTTCTACATTTCCCATTCTGGTTCCCTTGCCGCCGGCAAGAATCACTCCATAAACATTGCTTCCATCCATGTCTCTTCCTCCTGCTCTTTAGAGTTTCCTTCCAAATACGCTCTCTAATATTCTATCCGTAGAATGCCCATCACATCCACTCATATACTGCTGTCTGAACACCCGTAGTTTTCCCATATCAAACTCATCAATCTGTTCTACTGCATCCGCCAGCTCCTCTGTTGTCCGGATAACCGGACCTGGAACAAAGCTTTCGTAAGGATAATAAAATCCTCTTTCATCATAGTATTCCTCTAAATCATAAGCAAAAAATAAAACCGGTCTTTCCATCAGAGAATACTCAAATACAATAGAGGAATAATCGGTTATACAGATATCCGCCACCATAAGCAACTCTTCAATGGACATCTGGTCTGTAACCTCCATACAAAAATCACGGTACTGCTCCGGAATTTCCATCCTTTCCCTTATAAACGGATGCTGCTTTACCAATATCACATATTTTTCATGCAACCGGTACATGGTCTGCAAATCAAGCCTGTCCGGTGCCTTTGCATGGCGTATCTCTCCTCGGAATGTGGGCGCATATAAAATCACCCTGCGTCCCTTTATCCTTAAATCCAGCTTTGACAACTCCGAATACGCCTTCTGCTTTCTTTCTTCATCAAAATACACATCAGTGCGGCTTACCCCCAGAGGTTTGACAACATCCGTTTTTCCCTGTAAGCCAAAAGCCTCCTCATAAGCCCAGCATACAGCTTCTCCGCTGACAGGAACCAAATTGTAATTCCGGTGTCCCGAATAGATATCCAACGTCCTTTTATCATCCCCAAAGGATTTATCGGATACACTGTAGCCCCATTTTTTAAATGCACCACAGGCATGCCACAGTTGTACCAGCTTTGTACCTTTACGCATAGAAAATGCACCAAATACACTATTGGATTCATTTAAAAAAATGCATCTCGCTGTTGCCATATCCCAAATCAACCGAATCGTCCGGATAATGATGTGTGACCACCCGGAGGAGGCAACCTTCAAATAATGGACATGTATGTCGTACCCCTTCTGCCGTAACCGGTTATACAACAACTCATAATTGTCCGAAAGACACTCTGCATGCGTCTCCACAAAAATAACCTTTTTGAAATAGATTCTGCGCAGGCTTCCTAAAAAATAAATTACCGGATACATCCATTTGAATACAATCCATTTGCAAATCTGCCTTAACACTATTGCATAAACTCCTCGTACTTCTCCAATACCGTTTCCGGTTCACCTATCATTTTGACTTCTCCATCATGCATCCACATAACTCTGTCACAGAGATCCATCAGCGTATCAATACTATGGGATACAATCACAACTGTACGGTTTTTATTTGAAATCAATTCTTTCATCTTTGCGTAGCTTTTTTTCTTAAATTTGGCATCCCCCACACTGAGCACTTCGTCAATCAACATGATTTCCGTCTCTAAAATTGCCGTGATAGAAAATGCCAGCTTAGAATGCATACCGCTGGAATAGGTCTTAACCGGCATATCAATAAATCTTCCCAGCTCAGCAAATTCAATAATTTCGGGCATCTTGGCACGGATTTCCTCTTCTGAAAATCCCAACAGCATGCCGGACAAAAGAATATTTTCCCTTCCGGTAACCTCCTTCTGAAATCCAACGCCAATTGACAGTAAGGAAACCGTATGCCCCTTTAAATCAATGGTTCCCTGATCCGGGCTGAAAATTCCTGCCAGAGCCTTCAGCATTGTGGATTTGCCGCTTCCGTTCTTTCCTATAATACCAAGAATCTCACCCTTTGGAACCGTAAAGGAGACTCCCTTCACAGCCTGGAACTCTTCCACATGTGCCTTTTGCAGTTTAAGAAGACTCTTCTTTATTGAATATGCCTGAATATTCTTATATCCAATCCAAAGATTGTTTACCTCAATTGCAATATCATTATTATCTGTCACTTCTTTTATCTCTTCCATTAAATCACCTTTACATAACTATTCTCATTCTTATATATCTTACGGATGCCTATAATTGATAATACGACAGCTACAACTGCCCATATTGCCAATGCCAGATAATTCGGCTCCTGCTTATACAGCAGAACATTTCTCATATTCTTTACCAGCAATGCCATAGGATTCCCATAGGTAAGTACCGTGGCTGCTGTCGGATAATCCGGTCCCAATCTGGAATCAATACTGAAAAATATACCGGTCATATAAAATAACAGCTGCATTACAATATTGATTACATTTCCTAAATCCTCAATAAAAACACCATAATGCATTAAATTCACAGACACTGCAAATGTAACCAAAAACAACACAATCAGTATCGGGATAAACCAAAAAACATAAGCTGACAGCTCTACTCCCGAAACAATCATCATGATAATAACAATGACACTGGAAATCAGCATTTTGAATCCATTCACCATCATGTTAGAAATCAGTAACACAAACTTAGGAATATATACCTTTGACACAATCCCTTTATTCCGTTTAATCATTTTGACACTCTGCACAACATTCTTGCTGAAAAATGCCCACATTGTCTGTCCGATAAACAAAAAGGTCGTAAAATACGGCTCCTTTGCCTTAAAGACAATACCAAATATGAGATAATATATCATCATGGAAAACAGGGGATCTAATATCCACCATATCCAGTTCAAATAAGAGTTTGCCACCTCTGTTTTGAGGGATGACTTCGCCGACCGCACTTCATAGCCATAATATTTTATTACATCATCAAAAAATCGTTTCATCCTTATATCTCCTCATTCGCCCATTGTATCATAGAATCCTTAAATTCACAAGACATGTTTCCCTTCCTCTCATAATACAATCGGAAAATTCTTGTATTCCTTTTATTCATTCAACAGACCCAATACAAAGTCTGCCACCCTTTCAGAAGACCTGCCATCCAGGTCATCAAAAAAGCGATGCTTAAAGCTTTCTATCTTTTCCTGTTCATACGCCTCCTCTCTCACAGATTGAATAATCTCTGTCTGACTGCGTACAATTTTACCCGGCACAAAATTTTTAAAAGGATAATAAAAATCTCTGTTTACCACATATTCTTCCAAATCAAAGGCATAAAACAGCATTGGAATATTCAACAAAGAAGCTTCAAAAATAACGGATGAATAGTCTGTAATCAATACATCTGTAATAAACAGCAAATCATTAATCTCTGATTCCTTTGACAAATCAAGTATCTGTAAATGGGACTCTTCATCCACAGGATGCTTTTGCGCAACAAAAGGATGGTGCTTTATAATCAGAATATAATCCTCTCCCAACTCCTTCAGCAATGCTCCCGCATCAAATTTTTCAAAGGGATACCAGGCAGAGCCTGCACCGTTTCCCCGAAAGGTAGGGGCAAACAGAATAACCTTTTTCCCCTTTAACACAGGATACTGTTCATATAGTGTTTGCCTGATTTCCGCTTTGTATTCTTCTTTAAAAAAGTCATCTGTTCTCGGAACTCCCAGCGGCTTTACATTTTTCTCATCAATTCCAAATCCCTCCGCATAAAATCGGCAGATTTCAGCAGAGCTGACCATTGCATAGTCGTAACTTCTGTGATTTCTACTGGTCTGGTTTGGCCCTCCGTCCTTCCCAAGTCTGGAAAAGCCAAAGGTTTTAAATGCTCCACAGGCATGCCACAGCTGAATCAGTTCCCGGTGCTTAAGCGCCCAGATATCATTTAATACCGGTGTATAGTCATCTACAATGATAACCTTGCTTTTTGCAAGCTTATATGCCAGCGAAAAGACCTTCCGAAATTTAATAAATTTTGTTTTCCCCGGTTCTAACCAGAACAAAACCTTTGCATTCCTTTCCTGCAGGACATCATTTACATATGCAATGTTCCCTGTAATATCATTTCTTCGCGATGATACAAAGAGAATACATTTCTTTCTGCAAAAAAGAGATAAGATAGATGTGGATATATTTAATAGCAGACGTTTTAAGGTTGCCAGATTAATGGTCCACCTGCAGAAAGAAGAATACCTCCACTTTGCAAACAAAATCGTCCTTTTCAGCTGGCTTCCGCCATAGGTATTCTCTTCAAACCGTCTCCGCTTCCCAAACCAAACTACATAGATGCCATCTAATAAAAACAAAGGAATTAACAGGGTTCCGATTACAAATTCTATAATCCGGTAAAGACTGCCGAACAGGGAAACAAGCCAGTTGTCCGGATGTGTCACCGGCTTTTTTCTCTTTATTATAATTTTTTGCTCAGAAACCGTGCAAAAATACTCATTTTCCTCTTTTATCTGATTAAAATCCTCATTATCCACGAGCACATCCTGGTACTGTCTGCCGTTATATGCCTGAAGCCGGACAACAAAGTGGTTCAAGTCTCTATTAGTAAACAACGTATCCAACTCATAGTCAAATACAGCGTATCCGATATAATTTCCATGCTCATCTATGCTTGTATCCGTGATTGGCAACGGAAGAATCCTCGTTTCTGACTTATTTTCAAATTTTACAGCCAGTTTGATTTCCAGGGATTCTGGCTTGCCTGATGTGCTTTTTGCCAGTACACCCAGCGTCATAATATTATTCCGAATTGCCAGCTTGTCTACATAAACCTCTGTATTCTCATTTAACTTCATTTTGCCACCCTGCCCTTTGGGTCCTTTCCGAACAATCATTTTATCTGGCATTCTGCTTTCTGCCAGTAAGCTTATGATAAAAGCCTGACAATTTTGCCATTAATTTATAGCGTTTTGTACTTTTAATGTAATTTAATTCCTTTTCCTTCTTCTGCAGTTCCTTTTTCTCTCTGCGCAAATCCTTAATACAGGCTTCCTTTTTCTTTATCTGGTCATTCTTTCTACCAATCGTATCCCGGTATTCTATACATTTTAAAAGCAGATATTCCTCATAGGTAGAAGATAACAGATATTTCAGATTGCGGTATTCCAATTTCTTAAAATAATAGGACTCCTCCCTTGGCACAAAACCCAGCTGTGTTAATCCACCCTGCATAAACCGCTGATACAATTGTTTAAAGCCCTCTATATCATTTTGGATATGAAGACTGTATATCATCAGATTCAGTATCTTATTATCCAGTGCACACCGCAGATTTTCTTCCTTTAACAGCTCCTTCTGCTCCAATGTATTTTTTACCTTAAGCAGTGCATCAAATGAGCATAATGGTGTTTCAGAAAAGCTTGTTGTCAAATTGTCCGTCTGCTTTATCCGGTAATGTACCTCTTTCTCCCAGACAATTGTAATTCGTTTTGCCAGAACCAGTACCATAATAGAAAAAAACTGGTCATTTGCCCTCGGAATATCCTGAAAACAAATTCCCTCTTCTTCTATAAACTCTCTTCTTACCATCTTGTTCCATGGAACACTGGTTGTAAAATACAAAATATATTTTCCAATAGTCGCCCTTGAAAAAGGAAGCTGTTCCGGTATACATTCCTTTCTCAGATACTGTGGTTTCTCAATCCTGTCCTTTTTCTGCGTATCATACTGGTCAGCATCGCACACACACAAATCTGCCTGGTCCCTCTCGCAAGCCTCATACATCTTCTCTAATAAATCCGGTTCAAACAAGTCATCACTATCCAAAAACAGCAGATATTTTCCCTGGGCTTCCTTTAAGCCCCTGTTTCTTGCTACACCTGCATTGGATTTTTCCTGAGAGATTACAAAAATCCTCGCATCCTTTTTCGCATATTCCAATAGCATAGAATAGGTTTCATCCTCTGACCCGTCATCCACACATATAATTTCTATTTCTTTCAGCGTCTGTGCCAATACCGACGCCATTGTTTCCTCTATATATTCTTTCGCATTGTGAAAAGGCATAATAACCGATACCTTTATCTGTTCCATTTATTCAGCCTCCCTGCTCTTTCATTATCCTTTCAGCGACACGCTCACAACAACTTCCGGTTTCGTAGCTTCCCAGTTGCTTCAAATGGGCATTCACCGCCTGCTCCGCCTGTTCACTGTCATAGGAGGAAATATTATCAGCCAGTCCTTCCATATCCTCTGCCTGTGCAAAGGGCCATTCATCCAAGCTGACATAAAAACCGGTATCTGCAGTATACGCTTCCTTGTCCGGCACAAACAAAAAACAGGGACGCTTCAAAAATGCATAATCCCATACACAGGAAGAATAATCCGTAATCAGAATATCCGCCGCACAGAGCAGCTCCTGCATATCCGGATAATCCATTACGTCAATGACATCCTTCCCTTTCACCCGGATATCCATGCTGTCATCCTGGTAACGATGATAACGGCACAAGAAATACCATTTAACTGTTTCAGAAATTTCTGCGTCATCCTGCCGCAATAGATTTGCCGGATTCCTTATAGTATCCAACTGTCCTAACAGATAATCACTGTCCATCACAACTGGAATTCCGGTTGTGCGGTAAGTCGGTGCATAGAGTACAATCCTTCCATTTTCCGGAATATCATACCTTTCCCGCACTCTCTTTCTCATCTCCCCAATGTCGCCGTTTACCAGCCTGTCATTTCTCGGAGTCCCCGCCTGCAGTACCTCTCCCTTATACTGGTAAGTTGTCCGAATCATCTGCTGCTCCTGTACCTTGCAGCTTGCCAAAAACAGGTCAATATTCGATGCACAGAATTCTGCTCTCTTTCTGGCAGCCCAGCCCGCATCCGGTCTCCCGTTTTCCACCCTCTTATAGGCTCCGCCGCCATGCCATGTATTAATAACATACTGCCCACGACGGAAAGAAAACCACGGCGCATAGGAACCGTTTGTCACAATTACTTTTGCTGTCAATAACATAGGAAAAGAAGAAACAGTAAAATGTTTAACAAGTTTAACTCCTTCTTCTTCTAAAAAAGCATATTTTTTCTTGTCGCTGACAACCCATACATACTCGAACTGTCCTGGAAAATGCTCTTGCATATATTCATATAAATACTTTGGATTACAGGAATAATCAAAGCTTTTTCCACCTGTAAGTCCGGTAAACAATATCCTGTTTTGCCGAATGGGCAGTATCCGGAGCGGAAACGTTACAATACGGACCATCTCCGAACATATCACCTTCACAAATGCCTGGTTCATACGGAATCTACTCCTTTTTCTGTTTCATTGCAGTAATCTGATTGGCATCAATCCCCTCTGTATTCTCCCTCTGGAACAGAATCTTAAAGGTCAGAAAAAGCAGTTTTATATCCAGCCAGAATGAATAATTCTCAATATAAGTCAAATCAAGCTTCAGCTTATCATATGGTGTTGTATTATACTTTCCATATACCTGGGCATATCCTGTAAGTCCCGCTTTCACCTTCAGGCGGAAATCAAATTCCGGAATTACTTCCTTGTACTGCTCCGCAATCTCAGGCCGTTCCGGTCTTGGACCCACTAAAGACATATCCCCCTTAATAATATTAATCAGCTGAGGAAACTCGTCAAAATGAATTGCCCGGAGCACCTTACCCACCGGTGTAATCCGGTCATCGTCCTTTCTAGCAAGCTGCGCCCCTTTTTTCTCTGAATCCATCCGCATGCTGCGGAATTTGTAAATATCAAACACCTTGCCATCAATAGTAAGACGCGGCTGCTTGTAAAGCACCGGTCCTCCGTCATAGGCTTTAATCAATATGGCAATCACAAGAAACAGCGGCAGCAAAATAACAGAAACCGGAATACACAATACCAAATCCAGCAGCCGTTTAAATATAATCTGCTCCCCGGATAATCCTTTATTTCTGGATAAATACAACGGCGTATCAAACAGATGGATATTGTCAGCCCCCCTTAATAATATATCCGATATTTTTGGTGTCACATAGGTTCTGACCGATTCCGTAAAGCACCGTTTCAATATAATATTTCTCTCATATGCCGGTATATCATATATCAGAACCGCCTCATAGTCTGAAACCATATCACAGACACTTTCCAGACTCTCCACTGTAAGGTCCGCCAAATCGCTGATTTCATACTTGTCCTTTCTGGAGCTCATTTTCATTATCATTTCATCTGGGTCCCGGTCATAACAGACCATTAGCATCTGTCTCGGTGGATACAGCACCTTATATATTCCCCTGCAGATGAAAACCCATAGCAAAATAGCCGCCACCTGCACCACTGTCATCTCCACCAATGGGATTGCTGACAGATAATGCCTGCTAATCAGTACAATCTGGATATATGCCACAATATTGGCACAGAGCAAAGATAAAATCTGGGAATACAGTACATCCATAAGCCGGAGATACCCTATTTTAAAACCGCCGTACAGATTCGTCAGCAAAAACAGTATCAGCCCATAGACACCGATTACCGCCCAGTCACCTCTGCGAAAGAACGGAATTTCCAACTGTTTAACATATTCCGAATACCACACAAATGCAAATGCCAGAATATGAAACGCCAGAAGGATAACTCCTTCAAAAAAATTGATTACTCTCTTAAATTGGTCTCTTTTTCTCACTTTGTTCTGCATATTATATCCTCAATTACTTTACCAATTGTCCCTTTTTATTAAACTTATATTTTTTCCCTTTAATCTTTATCGTCTTTCCCTGTACCATCTGACCATTGCTTTTAAAGTAATATTTCTTTTTCTTATACTTCAGCCAGCCGGTCTGCATCACTCCATTGGATTTAAAATAATATTTCTTTCCTTTATAGGTGAGCCAGCCTTTTTTCATTATGCCCTTGGTATTAAAATAATATTTCTTTCCCTTAATTTTTTTGAAGCCGGTCACACGATAACCCTTGCTGTCACAGTAATATTTCTTTCCCCTTACCTTAACCCATTTGTTCTTTGCAATTGTTCCTGAAGAATAGCGGTAAAAATATTTTCCCTTTGCATTTTTATACCAGCCAGCCTTTATCACGCAGGAACCATCCTCACGGATTGTTACTCCCTGCTCTTTCGTAGATTTCTGCAATACTCCGTTTGAGGCAAGGAGATAAACCTTTCCCTTAATTTTCGTAAAACCGGTCTGCATTACACCCTTGCTGTTAAAATAATACTGTTTTCCGGATATGATCTTCCACCCAGTAGATGCGGCACCGCCCTTTAAATAATACGTCTCTCCAGCCATGGTAAACCATCCACTGTCATGCTTTTTCCCCTTATAATAGTAATACAGCTTGCCATCTTCCTTGTACCAGCCATATTTCAATGCCTGTTTACGGGTCTTAACCGACTTAGAATAATCCTTATATAAAAAATTCAAATCCACTGTATTTTCTGTAATTCCGCTAAGCTTTTGTGTGGAAGTTGCCTGCCACATGCCGCAATTATAGAGGCTTCTATTTGGCTCCACATAAGTATATCTGGCATACCAAAATTCATAGTCCGCCAAGGCATCTGCGTCCAGATAGTTATCATACCAGTTCTGATTGCAGTAAAACATCGGTGTATAGCCTGCTGCCTTAATGGTTTCCATATAGGTTCTCGCCATCTCCGTTCTGGTAGCAGTATTGGTAGCACTGACAATACTGGCATCCTCTATATCATAAGCCACCGGAAATGAAACATCAATTCCATCTAACTGTTCAATGGTATATTCCGCCTCTGCCAGTGCCTGCTTAGGATTCTTCGCATAAGAATAGAAATAAATTCCGATTGGAATTCCGACCTCCTGTGCCCCCTTAACATACGATTTGAATCGGGAATCCATGGTACAGCTCTTGCTTCCGTATCTTCCCTTTCCATACCCAAGACGGAGCATGACAAAACTCACACCTGAATCCTTAATTTTATTCCAGTCCACCTTTCCCTGCCACTGGGACATATCAATCCCCATTGCCAGCACATCACCACTCAGTTTGGAAAGGCGCACACCTGTCTTCTTTTTGCTGTTCCGGATTTTACCACCCTTTGCTTCGTTCAGGTAATAGTATTTTCCACGGATTTTTTTCCAGCCCGTCACCTTTTTTCCAGAACTGTTCACATAATAAGTACCATATTTGTCCTTCACCCAGGTGGAGGTCTGTTTCTTACCATTTACATAAAAATAACTGCCTGACCATCCGTTTTTTCCCGCTGCATAGCTTGTCCCCCCCGGTATCAGACCTGCTGCCAGCAAAATGGCAGCAAGTATAAGTATTCTGATATATCCCTTTCGTATTTTATCCATGCCGTGCCTCCTAAGCTTCATGACCCTTCGCCTTTATAACCTTCACCACTTCATCTACATATTGCCTGCACAGTTCGTTTGTTGCCGCTTCCACCATTACGCGTATTACCGGCTCTGTTCCGCTTTCTCTAAGAAGAATTCTTCCCTCATCTCCTAAAGCTTCTTCAACCTTTTTCACTACAGCAATCACATCCGCATCTGCTCTTGCCTCAGGCTTACTCTTCACCCTTACATTTTCCAGAAGCTGTGGATAAATCTTTAAATCACGGAACAACTCCGATGCAACTGCCTTCTTCTCTAACAGAACCTCCATCAGCTTAATGGAGGTAAGTACTCCATCCCCGGTGGTGGCATATTTACTGAAAATGATATGTCCGCTCTGTTCTCCCCCTAAAGAATGGCCATTCTCCATCATATTTTCAAACACATATTTGTCGCCAACTGCGGTCTTCTCGTAGGAGATTCCCTTCTTATCCAGAGCCTTATACAGTCCCAGATTCGACATAACCGTGGTGACAACTGTATTATTGTTGAGTTCACCCCGCTCTGACAGATAGCATCCACAGGCATAAAGAATCTTATCTCCGTCGATAATTTCTCCACGCTCATCCACTGCAAGACAGCGGTCTGCATCACCATCATAAGCAAAACCAATATCCAGCCCCTTCTCTCTTACCAGCTGCTGCAGCTGTTCAATATGGGTAGAACCACAGTTATCATTAATATTAATGCCATCCGGCTCATTGTGAATTACGTAAGTTTTTGCACCCAGCGCTTCAAAAACCGCCTTTGCAACAGTGGAGGATGCACCATTTGCACAGTCCAAACCTACTCTTTTATTTTTATATGACCGGGTTGCCAAAGTCATCAGATAGCCTATATACCGGTTCCGTCCCATGGCATAATCCACAGTTTTTCCAATATCTTCCCTTCTGGCAAACGGAATCTCTGGAATCTCACCATCGATATATGCCTCAATTTCTGCTTCCACATCAGCCTCTAATTTATACCCCTGACCATTAATCACCTTAATTCCGTTATCATAATACGGATTATGACTTGCGGATATCATAATGCCGCAGTCAAATTCATCCAGACGCACAATATAGGAAACACTCGGTGTCGGGGTAACATGCATCAGGTAGACATCTGCACCGCTTGCGGTCAGCCCTGCAACCAGAGAATATTCAAACATATAGGAGGAACGTCTGGTGTCTTTTCCTATCACAATGCTCGCCTTTCCATTTTCATGATTTCTGCCATAATAATAGCCCAGATATCTTCCCACCTTATAAGCATGCTCTACTGTCAAATCCACATTTGCCTCACCACGAAAGCCATCTGTTCCAAAATATTTACCCATTTCCGTTCTCCTTTATTTTCTTATAATACTTACTGCATTGTGAAGATTTTCAATCTCTGCATAGGTCACACTGCCACCAAACTCTCCATCCAGCGTCCATGTAATCGCTTCCGGACTCTCAATGACAATCCTTTTTGCCTTAAACTGATACATATACTCCGGATTAAATTCTCCCATCAGATAGGCAGTAACCGTTGCCTGTAAGTCAATGGGATTGGTTGGATATTTGACAAGCAATGCCTCGTACATCCCATCATCAAATTCAGCAATTTTACTGTTTGGATTTGGAAATCCTCCCACTGTCAATGAATTTGTTATCATTCCAATAAAAAAGTCATCCTCAATTACATTATCATCATATTCTACCTTCAAATGATAGGAGGTCAAGCTTGGTACACTCTTAATTCCCTCCAGTACATAGGCGGCATGCCCCAGATAATTCTTATATTCCTGAGGTGTTGTATAAGTCACATCCGTAAATGCGCCAAATGCCGCTACATAAATAAAATAATCACCGTTAAAAGAGCCCACATCAATGGGCCGTGCTGGATATTTTATAATTCGTTTTGCCGCCCGGATAGGATCCTTTGGTATTCCAAGACTCCTGGCAAAATCATTAGTGGTTCCGCACGGAATATAACCAATGGGTGTATCACAACCGCATTTCATACAGCCAGTCACCACCTCATCTAACGTGCCGTCTCCTCCTGCACATACAATAACATCATAAAGCCATCCCTCCTCCGACACAATACGGACTGCGTCCTCCTTTGCCTGCGTGGGATAAACCCTTACATTGTAATCCGCCTTTACAAACAAATCCACAATATCAAATAATTTGCCTTTTATATGCTTTCTTCCAGCAGATGGATTTAAAATAAACAACAGGTTTCTCATAAATATACGCAACCTCCCGGCATATTATTTCAAAAAACAAGCTTATCATTTCTCATAATATTCTTCAAATATGAAACTGCTCCATAAACATATATTGGTATATTATACTCCAATAACATAAAATTTGGCAAGAAAATTATAATAACTCTCCAGAACCGTTCCACCCTGTCCAGTGCTGATGGCAGCAAAGCTGCCAAACATAATTCTCATTATCAGAAACGGTAAATGTATCTATGCCTTTCACATACAGTACAGTGTATTCATCAGCCATGTATAAACGTGACGATTTTTGCAATCAACTAGATTCCTTAG
>ULOF01049192.1_pt1 | contig 17142 bp, 17 predicted proteins | sample 1952371 | NCBI WGS metagenome assembly ULOF01 (sample SAMEA4835597, study PRJEB28245) | human gut metagenome | biome: gut microbiome; material: fecal sample | place: Denmark | collected 2008 | reverse complement strand
GCATATAAATCATTTACAATATCCATAGCCAATAAGTAGTTGCTCACCAGTTCTGTTAAATGTGCCGTGGTAAGTGAGAACTGCTCCATCAGTGCCTGGTAAGATGTAAGATTCATATTCTTTATATCCAACTCTCCCAATGTTGTAATTACCTTTGCAATCTCCGGATAATCTCTTCCATATCCCTCCGGTAAATCCAGCAACACTGTAGATCTTAACATTTTCACAAAATCATCTACAGCAGATTTATCGGAACCATTATAAATGTTGAGTGTATCTGTAAGATAATCAAAAAAGCGTCCTTTTGTCATGCGGATTGGAAGCTGTCCCGTTACCATCTGTATCTTACTGTTAACCACCATCTTATCATTATCCTCAAACAAGTAACCAAATACCCTGGCAGCCAGTTCGCTTTCCTCCACAGGAATCACTTCCCCTGTTATTCCATATTCGATACGGTTTAATACATATTCATATAACTGTAACGCATCTGTATAAGCCGTCAAAACTGTCATTTTTTGTTTCAGTGTATCCCGTAATGCATTCATTTCTTCTATAGCTGCTGTATAATCCGCCTTTAACTCATCTGAGAGAATTGTCTGGAATAACAAGGTATGTATTCGATCCATCACACCGGAAAGACATGGGTCTGCTGACACATTTCCAGTATCATCCTCCACCTCTTTCATAGTGTAATAGTTCAATACCAGATGAATCAGACTATACTCATATGCCGCATTGATATAAGCGCCCGCATAAGCCGGAAGCTTCATCTCTAAATCTTTATACTGCATGATATCTCTGATATTTTTCTTATCCTCTTTTTTCATAATTACCTATTCTCCTGCTATTTCTTATGTTGATGCGTAAACAAATGGTTACTGCAATACTCATAATTTCCCTTGCAGCGTGAACAATAACGAAACTCCAGATTCGGATTATCCTCTTCTGTCTGTCCACAGATAGCACATTTATGTCTGGTAAGAATCTGCGTCTGCCGGACTTCTTTTTTGTATGCCCGTTTTCGTTTTTTATGTGCCGATGTCACCCTTGTCTTACCTTTCATTAAGAAGTAAAACAGAATAAAGTTCAACACCGACATAATAACCGTTACCATTCCTGCATAATACCCCATCATTCCATATGAAAGTACGGAAAGAATTAAATAGGCAATATCAAGATATCCCAGCCATTTCACCTTAATTGGAATAATAAAGTACAACAATACCTGCATATCCGGAAACATAAAAGCATACGCCAAAAACATACTCATACATAAATAATATGTAGATGTATTGGAATATTCCGCAAAAAATGCTGCCAGCTCTGCTTGTCCTGCCAGTCTCATAACCAGATAGGTAACTACAACGCCGATATCCGTAAAAATAATTCCAGAAAGAATATATAAGGTATATCGGAAATCTCCCCATGCATTTTCCAGTGTCCGCCCAACGGAATAGTAAAACATCAGCGTAATAATAACCAGCAGGCTTGCCCCACTAGGAGGCATGATTACCCAAGTAATCAGACGGTATATCTGTCCATGCATAATCTTTGCCGGATTTAAGTTAATAAGAGATAATGCATCCGGCTGTACAATCTCAATAATATAGCCGAAAACAAATCCAACAATTAAAATCACTGTCAAATTGGGAATTGCAAACTTTCCATACTTACGCTCCAGTTTTGTTAAAAAATCCATAGTTCATCATCCTTATTTTATAATATATTTATCTTAATTATACTGGATTTCACCAGAGGACTTCCTCTGGTGAAATCCGATACTTAAGCTTCCGTTTCCTGCTCAAAATCCGGAATCTTATTTCCTTGCTGTCTGACAGGCATCCTCAGGATAAGTCCCTCCGGAAGTTCAAGCTCCATCAGAGCCGGATTCCATTTGGAAAGTGTATCAAAGCTGACACCAAATGCATTTAACACCTGAGATAATGTATCGCCTTCATTAACCACATATGTCTTCTCTGGTCTTGCCGGCATTGTGGGAATACAGATTTCATCCCCTATCTGCAAATTATATACATTTACATAAGGATTTAAACGCATAAGGTCAAATAACTTTACATCATACTTTCTGGCAAGCTTGTATAATGTATCCCCCGCCTCTATCACATGTACATATCCCCTGCAAACCGGGCGTCTTCCTTTGTCCTCATTAGAGGAATTTGGCTGCATATCCATATGAATATCCTAAAACACTTTTTACTATTCTATTCTGCTTTTCCACAAATGTTGCCTGTTTACATCGCTTCCGGCTGCAGCTTTATCTTAAAAGAATTACCCTCAAATTTATCTTCATAATATTCCTGGTAATTGAGGGTATATATATCCTTATCCGCCACTGTAAAAAGAATGGATTTCGTAATGCTTTCCCCTTTTTTCAAGGTAAAAAGATTATCCATATAAGCATCCTGCTTCAAATCGTTTTTCCCGTAACCAGTAATAATATCCTTGGTTGTGTTGCCGTCATAGTCCAGTGTAAAATCTGTAATGCTCATGGATAAATTTTCATCGTAAGTATTTTGAATGGTAAGCGTTACTGATAAATACACCATACCGGAATCTGCCTGATACAGACCGTCTTCAAATTGAAATGTATGGTATGTTTCCGCCTTATCCACTGTCACATCAAAAAATGCCGTGCTGACTGTCTCCTTCATATCTGCGTTAATTTCACCACCATAACTTCTGCCATCGTCCGATATTTCCGAACCATTTTTATCTTTTTTCTGTCCACATCCATTGACCAGCACCAGACACATTGCCAACAGACAGATGCATGAAACTATTTTATTGTACTGTATCTTCTTTTTTAACATAATCAAATCTCCATATTCTCAACTACTAATCTCTTAAATACTGTATCATTCCAGGTCCCAGCTCCTCCGTTGGCCTTGCGATAAATCCGTGCTTTTCATAAAAGGTCTCACGCCCCTTCGCACACATCAGGCACAACATCATCTGGGCTCCCTCTGTACGAAGACTTTCCACATATTCAATCAAAGAATGAAGGACCATGGAACCAACACCCTGGCACTGATATTCCGGAATTACGATTAAATCCTGAACATAACAGATGACCGCCCCATCTCCCACAATTCTTCCCATGCCAACCAGCTTTTCCCCGTCATATGCACCCACAACATACAAGCTGTGCTGCAATGCCTGCTCTGCCTGACTGGTTAACAGCTTTCTCCATCCCACACATTTTCGGATAGCCAGATAACTCTGTACGGTTATTGTATTTTTCTTAATTATTATCATTTTTATCTCACCAGTTTAACCTGTTTTATCTGTATTATTCCTCATACCTTGAAATAACCCACTATTGTCTCACTGGTACGCCTTTCTCCTGTAAATAATCCTTCAACTCTGCAATCTCAAGCTCTTTATAATGAAACAGGGAGGCCGCCAAAGCCGCATCTGCCTTTCCCACTGTTAACGCATCATAAAAATGCTCTTTTGTTCCTGCTCCTCCGGAAGCAATAACCGGAATAGAGACATTTTCACTAATCGTTTTCGTAAGCGCAATGTCATAACCTGCCTTGGTTCCGTCACAGTCCATACTGGTTAATAAAATCTCGCCCGCACCCATTTTTTCAGCTTTTACTGCCCACTCCACAGCATCTAAACCCACATCAATGCGTCCACCATTTTTAAATACATTCCACCCAGAACCATCCTGCCGTCTCTTCGCATCAATGGCCACAACAACACACTGGCTTCCAAATTTATCAGCCGCATCACTGATTAATTCCGGTGTATTAATTGCTGAAGAATTAATGGATATCTTATCTGCTCCCTCTCTTAAAATGGCTTTAAAATCCTCCACTGTACGGATTCCGCCACCTACTGTAAACGGAATAAAAACCGTCTCTGCAACTCGTCTCACCATATCAATAACAATATTCCTTGCATCGGATGAAGCTGTAATATCCAGAAATACAAGCTCGTCTGCTCCGGCTTCATCATAAGCCTTTGCAACCTCAACCGGGTCACCTGCGTCCCTTAAATTCACAAAATTGATGCCTTTTACAACCCTTCCCCCGGTTACATCCAGACAAGGAATAATCCGTTTTGTATGCATATCAACATCCCTCCTTTAATGGAGATTCCAATGCGATAAAATTCTCAAGTATTTTCAGTCCTACTGCACTGCTCTTTTCCGGATGAAACTGACACGCAAAAATATTATCCTTTTCTACACTTGCATGAATCCGGGTAGAATAAAATGTTGTGGCGGCGACCTCCTCTTCTTCCTCTGCCTGTAAATAATAGGAGTGCACAAAATATACATAGGAATTATCCTCTATTCCTTGAAACAGCGCTGCATCCTTTCTGATATTCAAGGAATTCCAACCCATATGTGGAATTTTCAGCCCCGGCTGATCCGGAAGCCTTTTTATGATTCCCTTTAATAATCCCAGTCCTGTCACTCCCGGAGCTTCCTCGCTGCTCTCATATAAAAGCTGCAGTCCCAGACAAATGCCCAAGAATGGAATTTTCTTTTCTACCACATCATAGATTACCTGATCCAATTTATAATCTCTTAGTTTTCCCATAGCATCTCCAAAGCTGCCCACTCCCGGTAATATCACCCTCTCACTTGACAGGATTTTCTCTCTGTCTCTTGTAATTCGTACCTCCTGTCCAAGATATTCCAGTGCTTTTTCTACACTTTTTATATTACCGGCATCATAATCCAGTATTGCTATCATTCACTCACTTCCTCTTCCTGCCCTTTAGGCAATGCAGATTCCAGACTATTTCCCATTTCTGCCTGTTGTTTAACATATTCTTGAATTACCTGAACATACTCATAATCCGTCATTGCATTAATCTCTACAGCTCTTTCCACTGTAATCCCATACTGATTCGTTAATGTGGATTGAATCTGACTGAATGCATACTCTATATCACTGGTGATTCCCAGCGCCTCCGCCTCTTCATAATGCTCATAGTATTTATCTACTCCCCGCAGAAGAGAATCTAAAGCTTTTTCCTGTCTTCCTAACTTGATGTTAGACTGATAAGACTCGTATAGCCTCTCCACATACATAACTGTATAAATGCGGTCTTTCAAATTCTGATCCTCTTCCTTTACCTCTACTCCCTTAATCTCATCATATGCCCTATGATACTTCCGGCTGGAAAAATAATTTGCCGCCTTGTCTATGGCCTGAGCATAATTAAAATTATTCGATGCCATATAGAACAGGAAGGTTCCTCCTAAAAACAGAGAAAAGACAAAAATCACCATTGGAGTATTCAGCTTCTTTTCTGGCTCCGCATTAGCAAGCTCCTCTGCTCTGCGTTTCGCCTTTTTCTCTGCCCTTACCCGCTTTTTCTCATCTTCTTCTTTTTTCTTCTGTCCGTTTTTTAATGCCTTTTCAGCCTTTGCTGCATCTGCTTTTTCCTTTTTAAGCTTATCTGCCTCCTCTTTCTTAGCCTTTTTTGCAGCCTTTTTCGCCTCAATTGCCGCCAGTTCCTCATCCGTGATCACATCATCCTCATCCGGGTCACCAAACAAAATCTGCATAATGCTCTTTTTCCCCTGTGATGCCTCCGCCTCTGCATTTTCCGTACTGTCAGACACAGGACTGTCAGAAGGCTTTTCATCGTTATCAGCCTTGTCAGCTGCCACCTCTCCTTCTCCATTCTCTTCATCTATATCTAACAGAGAAAATAAATCATCTAAGCTGTCTCCATCCTCTGATGACAATTCATTCGTTTCCGATTCCTCCATGGATGCCTGTACCTTAGCAGGAGCCGCATCTAAATCAGTAATGGAATCCTCTTTTGCAGCATCCTCTTCCTTTTCCTCTAACAGGCTGTCCAAAAAATAATCTGCATCAAAATCCTCATCCTTTACATCAGCAGACTGTGAATCCGTACCTGTTTCAGGCTCTTTTACCGCTGCCGCATCCTCTTCTAATGGCTCATGTGTATCCGATATCTCTAAATCTCCTTCAAAGTTTTTTATCAAGTCATCCATATTCTCTGTATTCACATCATCCAGCTTCGTCATATCCACATCATCAAAATCAATATCAGAAAAATCCAAATCTCCAATATCTAAATCTGCAAGATTTCCCAGCTTATCCAGTTCATCCATCTGATCCTCAGAAAAGGCCAAATCATTTTCCATGGAAGAAAAACTGGCATCCTGTTCCAAATCCATATTAAAAATATCCTCTTTTGATATAGCATTTTCCTCCTGGCGGTTCTTCTTTTCCCTCGCCATCTGGCTATCCAGTTCATCCTCAATATTATGGTCAATCTCCTTGTCTAATGAAACCTCATTCAAAAGATTGTCAAGATAATTTTCATCCATAAAGCCACCTCGTTCTATAAATATTATACAACATTATCATACGATTTTTTAATTCACTAAAACTATGTAAACAAACATGATTATTCTACCATATCTTTTTCATTTTAACAAGGAACAACTCTCATCTGGTTTAATTTTGTACTTAAACCCTTGCTTTTTATATGCATTTATTATATATTATAAGTGTATTCAAAAGGAGGGATGTCCATGAAGTCTACATTATACGTTGAATATCAAGAAAAACAACTAGAGGAAAAAGAATTAGTTGCCAAAGCAAAGAAAATCTGGACGGAAAGCGGTAAAAAGGTATCTGAACTTACATCATTACAGCTATACATAAAGCCAGAGGAGAACATGGTATATTGTGTTTTCAATGAAGACACTAAGGGTGAATTTGTACTGGACTAATTCTTAACAGCACCTACAGAACTTGCCACCGGTAACTTTTTCCGGATGCATGGCAACAAAGACATAATAAAAGGACTGCATATGCGGTCCTTTTATTATGTCTTGCTCTCCTGTTTTTCGCTATCCTTTCACTCGTTTCCAATTCCGCTTAGAATGAGGTTATCAATACACTTTACCAGCTGCCCGATTTCCGGCTTGGAAATCTGTACATCCGCTCCTAAGCGTTCTCCCTTACGTTTCATATCTTCATTAATCAGGGAAGAAAAAATAATAATTGGCAGATGTTTCAATGCCTCATCATTCCTGATTAACCGAATCAGTCTGTGACCATCCATCTGTGGCATCTCAATATCTGTAATAATACACTTTACGCCATAGTCCACTCCGTTATTTTTCTTAAGCTCCTGCAGCTTATCCCAGGCTTCCTGTCCGTTGGCATAAATATGTAAATTGGTATATCCCGACTGGGTTAATGCATCTGACACCAGCTTCTGAAGCATTGGGGAATCCTCTGCAACTACGATAGGAATGGTATTACGCTCCCTCTCGCCTAACTCGGCAAGCTCGGACATCTTAAGACTGGTTTCCGGACAAATCTCTTCCACAATACGTTCAAAATCCAAAACAATAATCAGTGATTCCAGTTTCTTAATAATACCAGTTGCAATTCCTGCACCAGGCGCATTCACAGTGGCATCCGGCTTCACAATATCTGTCCAGGAAACACGATGAATCCCCAGAACCTGTTCCACATCAAAGGCAATATTCAGATTATTAAAATTCGTAATAATCAGCATATCACTTTTATGGTTCTTGCTCTCAGAAAAACCAAGTGCTTTCACTAGATTAATTACTGTAATAATGGTATCTCTCGGCATAAAAATACCTTCAATACATGGATGAGAGTTTGGTACAGGCGTAATATCCGTCATTGAAAGAATCTCCCTCACTTTTGCAACATTAATACCATAATGATTACCCGCTACGATAAATTCCAGCACCTCTAATTCATTTGTTCCGCTCTCCAATAAAATATTGGTATCCATATCAAAAACCCCCTTGTTATAATATCTCAAGCATATTATCCGTATTATTAAAATTAATATAAAGGTCAATTGATTCCAGCTGTTCCTTCATATTATCTGAAATTTGAAACAGTAAAACAGCCTCCTGCTCCTCACCCGGTTGTATAGACGTCTCCAAGGTTCCCAAATCATTCATTAAAATAGTAAGCATCGGCTCTGCAGTATCCACTCCATTACAAACGATATGATACTCCAGCTGCTTATCTATCAACGAGACATTCACAACATCCTCTGTTGTATTCCGAACCTTAAACCGGATTACAAGCAATTTGTAACCATCCGCTGCTTCAACGTCAACCAATGTATCCTCTTCCTTTGTCTCCGGATACCGATCAACTATCTGATAATCTTTCAGGCTCACGGATACACCTGCTATTCCTGCAATCTTAGCGATATCTCCTTCACTGCCCACGATTCGCTCCTCAGCAGAGGTATTATCCTCCGTATCTTCTTCACTCTGCTCTTCCGCAGTAACCTCCTGTGTATCATCCTGTTCTGTGGATGCCTCCTCTGTCATCTCCTGTGCTGCCTTATCCCCTTCTTCAATACGGTCCACATAATTCACATCATACTCTAAGAGCAAACCGGCAGCATACTCCGCAATCAGCTTTGTCTCATCATCTGTCAAATCTTTTACATCATTACACCCTGCTAATAAAAACACACAGGTGCTTAACATTAAAAGAGATAACCACTTCTTCATCATGTCTGTCCCCTCAATCCTTATATCAATATCTAAAAATTTATATTCCATGCATAATTTGTACAGAAACTAGCATTATAAAAATTTTCTTTAAATAAATATTACGCTTTATTATAACATGAAATACACTTTACATCAACTTTTTTTCTCCTCGCAATACTGCTTTGCAAGCTCCAGTTCAAAATAGAATACCACTCCATTTTCCTTATTATATGCTCCATATGCCCGGCCATGGAGCTTCATGGTGGCGGCAACAATGGATAAGCCAATACCGCTTCCCCCATATTCCCTGGTTCTTGCTTTATCTACCTTATAAAATTTTATCCAAATTTTATCCAGCTCCTCTTCCGGAATCTGTTCACCTTCATTAAAGACTAATACCCGTAATATATCTCCCATTTCTTCTAAAATAATCATCACATTTCCACCCTCTGGTGCATAGTGAATAGCATTGGTCAGATAATTGCTGTAAACCTCCTCCATCAGAAATTCATCTCCCCATACATAAACCGGATTTTCATATGGGAACTGCAATGTCACCTGATTCTGTTGTAACAATATTTCTGAGGAAAGATTAATGTTGCGCATTAATTCAATTATATCAAACCTCTCAAAATTAATCTTATTTGTTCCAAACTCCAGCTCATTTAATGCCAACAGCTTCTTGACCATGACATTCATACGGTCTGCTTCATCCATAATAACTTCGCAATAAAACTCTCTGCTCTCCGGGTCGTCTAATATATTTTCTTTCAAACCCTCAGCATAACCCTGAATCAATGCAATCGGTGTCTTTAATTCATGGGATACATGTGACAAAAACTCTTTCCGCATCTCGTCTATCTGCGTTTTTTTCTCAATATCCTTCATCAGCTCTGCATTTGCTGTTTTAAGCTCCGAAATTGTCGCTTCCAGCTCCTTTGACATAGAGTTAATACTGCTTCCCAGTTCTCCTATCTCGTCATTTGTGTTACTCTCCACCCGGGCTTCAAAATCCAGCTGTGACATTCGCTTAGCAACCACTGCCATCTCGTGAATCGGCTTCACATAGGAACTACTGATAAAGAACATTGCCATGCAGCCCACTATAATGGCAAGTCCCCCCACATAGGAGTATAAATGCATCGCCGCCGACACACTCTCGTTAAACCTGGTGGCAGAAGTACGCAGAGCAATCCTGCTCTCATCATCCAGGACGCCGACTAAATCATAGAAATTGGAATTCATTTTATCATCATAGTTTTGGTGAAAGATATAATATCCCTGATTGCCTTCGGTAAACAAACCTGCCAAATCCTTTTCATCCTTACCCTCAAGAAGATTGGCAATCAGCTGCATACTATCCCACATCCTGCTTTTCTCATTGATATTGCTGTATATGGTACCATCCTGGCATAATACAAAAATATCAATCTCACCATCTGCAGCCAGCTTCGATAAATGCTCCCTGATTTCTTCATCTGTCAGCCCCTCTGTAATAAATACCATATTGATATCTTCATACATGCCAATCATACGGTGCTTTAATTCACTTAAAAAATAAGCCTTGACACTCAGCTGGGTAACCGCAAGGGAGCTGAATACCGTCATGGTCATCATAATCATTAAAAGCATTGTTAATTTAAACCGCAATGAATGTTGAAACCGTTTTATCATATTATTCCTCATCTACATTAAACTTATAACCCATACCCCATATGGTTTTGATATAATCGCCGCAGTCTCCCAATTTACTGCGCAGCTTCTTAACATGTGTATCAATTGTTCTGGCATCCCCAAAATAATCATAATTCCAGACATTATTAAGGATTTTTTCCCTGGAAAGCGCCACTCCCTGGTTTACAACAAAGTAATTCAAAAGTTCAAACTCCTTAAAACTTAAGTCTACATTTTTTCCCTTTACCTTAACTGTATGAGCGGAAATGTCCAGTTCAATATCGCCAGCTGCCAGCACCTCTTCCTGGGAAGCACCGGATGTCCGTCTTAAAATAGCCTCTACCCTTGCCACAAGTATTTTCGGGCTGAAAGGCTTTGAAATATACTCATCTACTCCTAACTCAAATCCCAGCAGCTCATCCCTCTCATCCGATTTAGCGGTAAGCATAATAATCGGAACCTCTGACAATGCGCGGATTTCCTTACATGCCTGCCAGCCGTCCATTTTGGGCATCATAACATCTAATATAATCAAAGCAATGTCTTTGTTCTCAACAAAAACATCCACTGCCTCTTCACCATTTGCCGCTTCTAAAACTGCGTAATCCTTTCTGATAAGAAAATCCTTTACCAGCTTGCGCATACGGCTCTCATCATCTACCACCAAAATTTTAATCTGACTCATACAGCAACCTCCTTACAAGCAGACAAACGCCTGCCCACTGATTTTTATTCATCTACAGAACCTGCCACCGGCAGCTTGTTCCGGATGCATGGCAACCCAGAAAAAGTCCACCAAACCTTTTCCTCATATGCCTGGCAACTCAAAAAATATCCACTGGACATTTTTCTCATATACTTGCTAACAAAAAGAGACAGGTAACTCTATCTGTCTCTTAAATCATTCTTCCACAGTAGTACCACCCTAAAACGAATTGTACCATTAAATTATGTTAGAACTGTGACTTTATTCCGCTGAATCTATATTTAATTCTTTTTCCTTCTCTTTTACAGCCTGTTCTCTTTGTTTCAAATCCTGTTCAGTCAGCTCTAAATCCTCCTGCCATGCAGAATATTTGTCCACAACCTTTCTTTCCGTATTCACATACCCCACATTAGGATTCACTGCCGCAATCACAAACATTGTAATCACCATAAATGCCAATGCTGCAATCACAATTGACATTCTCTTTTTCACAAGCTGCAGTTGCTCAATTTTCATTTCCATGACACCCTGGTTTAACCTGCTTACCTTATCATATTCCATATTTTGGGGAAGATGAATTGTGGGAAGCTTCTGCTCATCATAGAAAAATTCTGTTATCAGGGTATTCCGCAGTTCATACAAAAAGTTGTAACCGATTATGGTTTTAAACATATTCCGTTCCATCAGCTTCACATAGAGTTCAAATATGGCTTCCGGATTGGAAAATTCCGTTCTCTCCCGGATAACTTCGATATTCTTTTGTTCTTTCATGGCAATCTGTGCTTCCTTCATACTGGAAAACACAAATCCCCCTACAATTAATGACTCGTTCTCCATACCTGCAAATTCCACCCCATACTTTAAATTATAATAGAAACTCAAAAATGGTCCACTGGACCATTTTCTCATATACTTGGCAACAAAAATGGAGCTGAGGGGAATCGAACCCCTGTCCGAAGACTCTTCCATCATGGCATCTCCCATTACAGTCGCTTTACTGACATTCCCTCAGGTTGCCGCCAACCGACAGGCTGCAACCCTTAGTAGCTTCATCAATCTTTTACTGCGTCAAAGCTTTCGCAGCAAAGTGCCCCACTGTTTTGATGCCTTATCCCAAGCCATGGGTTAACTTAGGTAAGACAGCTGCCACTAGGCAGCGTACGCTAACTGTTCGTCTGCGTTTATATTTAATTCCAGTTTTTTAGATGGTCCTGGTCCATCAATGGCTTCCATGATTTCTAAATCCCCGTCGAAACCAGTACAACCCCTGATTATAAAATAGAAGCTTCTGTTCAATACGGGTACTTAAAAGTATCCTGCTTATTTATCTGCTTCCGGGCTCTCTGTAGCCTCAGAAGTACTTTCTGACGTTTCCTCTGTGCTGTCGGAATTATTCTCTTCTTCCTTTTTCGCAGCATCTTCAATGGCATCACTGATTGCATCTTCCGCATTCTGAGCTTCTGTACTCTCTGTAGATTGACTTAGAACTGCAATATCCGATGCGTGATTTTCATCAATATAATTTCCAATAAATGCCTCCAAGGTAGAATCGCCTACAAATTTTGGCTGTTCTTTATATATTTTTATCCCCATGGGAACACCAATAATCGCCCCAATAACCAGCGCTGCTGTCACACATTTAACTGCCACTCTGATTTTTCGTTTTTTTTCTATCTCTTTCCGGTGTTTTTTTTCATACTTTCTTTTATCAACTTTTGCCTGGCTCATATTATCCTCCCTGTTGTGCATTTCCTCTGCTTCGCCCATTTTTGCATGAATATCCCTTCATGCCCTCCTTACGAAATATAATCATACCACATATTGTGAAAAAATAAAATCGAAATTTTCGTGAACAGCAAATTTCATATTTTTATCTCATATTCCGTATCTTAAACTCCTTTTCTGCCTCCCTCTTCATATCCTTTTTGGCAATATCATTTCTCTTATCATACAGCTTTTTACCTCTTGCAAGGCCTATCTCTACCTTAACCAGACTGTCCTTAAAATATACTTTAAGTGGTACAATGGTATACCCTTTCATTTTTGCCTGTCCCATTATCTTATTAATCTCATATCTGTGAAGCAGCAGCTTTCTGGGACGCAATGGGTCCTTGTTAAATATGTTTCCCTTTTCATAGGGTGAAATATGCATCTGACGGATAACCACTTCACCATTTTCCACTGCAACAAATGCTTCCTTAATACTGCAGTGACCAAGGCGCAGGGATTTTACCTCTGTTCCATGAAGCTCTATTCCCGCCTCGAATTTCTCATCTATAAAATAGTCAAAATATGCCTTTTTGTTGTTAGCAATCAACCGTTCTCCCTTTTGTTTTGGCATGTTATCCCTTCTTTCTCCTCTCAATGAACAGGTTTATTTTTATATCGGTTAATCAATTCCTGTTCCTTATAGTCTGTTTCCACAAGCTCCGGTTCCTCTACCAGTTCAAAATCAATAATGCGTAAAAGCTTATCCACATGAACTACCCTTACCTTCACCGCCTGTCCCATGGTATAGGTTTTTCCCGATTCCTTACCCACAATAGACATGGAATCCTCAATGTATATATAATAGTCATCCGGAATACTGTTAATCCGTACCATTCCCTCCACAGTATTGGCAAGCTCCACATAAAAACCATATGCGGTAACACCGGAAATGATTCCGTCAAATTCTTCTCCGATGCGCCGGCTCATATACTGTACTTTTTTAAGCTTTTCAACCTCGCGCTCCGCCTCCTGCGCCCTGCGCTCATTGCTGGAATTTGACTCTGCCACTCCTGGCAGTATACTTCTGTAATGCTCCAGCCTTTTTTCATTCAGCCTGCCATGCAGATTTTCCTTGATAATGCGATGAATCTGTAAATCCGGATACCGTCTGATTGGAGAGGTAAAATGACAGTAATATTTCGTGGCAAGACCAAAATGTCCTGTACATTCAGTGGAATACCTTGCCTGCTGCATGGTACGCAGGGTAATACGGCTGATGAAGCCCTCCTCCGGCGTTCCCTCAAGCTTTTTTAACAGCTTCTGAAATTCCTTTGGATGAATACTGTCTCCGGAAGACTTAAAATAATAGCCAAAGCCTGCCATCATATCACTCAGTTTTTCCACCTTCTCTGCATCCGGTTCTCCATGGGTACGAAATTCAAAGGGAACCTCCTGCCAATAATAATCCTCTGCAATGGTCTCATTTGCCATCAGCATAAAATCTTCGATTATTTTATGTGCCGGATTGCGGTCATAAGGACCAATTTCAATTGGCTCCCCTTCCTCTGTCAGCTTTATCTTTGCCTCCGGAAAATCAAAATCAATGGAGCCCCTCGCCATGCGCTTTGCCCGTATAAGCCCGGAAAGCGCATGCATATCTGAAAAATATGCAATATATTCCCTGTATTCCTCCAATATCTGTATACCTGATATCATTGTGCCATCATTCCGAACCAGGGTAACATCCTCTGCCCTTACCCCGATATCTTTACTGTAATCTACACCATCATAGATACTGTGGTTCACAATTGCATTTACTTTTAATATGGCATCTACCTGGCTGTAACTCATTCTGCGGTTTACATGAATTACAGTTTCCGCAATCTGATGTCCAGTCACCTTTCCGCTGAAATCAATATCCATAATACAGGATAATGCCAACCTGTCCTCTCCCTGATTCAGGGAACAGATACCATTGGATAGCTTATGTGGCAGCATGGGAATCACACGATCCACCAGATACACACTGGTTCCCCGCTTAAATGCTTCTTTATCCAACGCGGAATGCTCCTGCACATAATGGGTCACATCTGCAATGTGTACTCCCAGCTGATACCCATTTTCTCCCTTTGTCAGGGTGATGGCATCATCCAAATCCTTTGCATCCTCACCGTCAATCGTTACCGTCTGCCAGCTGCGGAGGTCCAGTCTGCCGGCTGTTTCCTCCTCCGATACGGAATCCGGAATCCGGTCCAGATACTGCATCACCTTATCGGGAAAGTCCATAGGCAGATTATATGCTCTAACAATGGATAAAATATCTGTACCCGGGTCATTTACATGTCCCAGTATTTCAATAACCTTACCCTCAGGCTTCCTGTTTTCGCCTCCAAAGCTTGTAAGCTTTACCACAACCTTATGTCCGGTAACTGCACCCATACTGTTTTTCTTTGAAATGAAAATGTCATCCGAAAGCCTCTGGTTGTCCGGAATAACAAAACCAAAGCTTTTCCCTTTCTGATAATAGCCCACAATCTCATCATTTCCGTGCTCAACAACACGGATAACCTGAGCTTCCTTTCTTTTTCCCTCCGGTGCTCCGGTAATCCGAATCATTACCCTGTCGTTATGCATGGCTCCACCGGTGGCGTGATCTGCAATAAAATAATCATCCTCCTCACCCTCCACCGATACAAAGCCAAACCCCTTCTGATGTCCAATAAAGGTTCCAATCTTTGTGACTTCGGATAGGGACTGGTATTTTCCCCTTTTCGTCAGTAAAACCTTTCCTTCCTTTACAAGCTCTGCGAGAATCTCTCTGAACTCCTCCCTGTCCTCTGCGGAAACCTGTAATAAGAATGCAAGCTCCTTTTGCTTTAAAGGCTTGTAGTGCTTGTCATTTATAACACTCAATATTTTGTTTTTTTTCTCCAGATAATCTGACATGTTATTTCCCTTCATTAACCAAACAGCCTCTCCAAAAAACATATTACTCTTTAAAAAGAGAAGAGCCGCTACATATTATGCAGCAGCTCCGAAATACTAATTTAAAAATTTAGAACTAATCAACAGGGCTAATATTAAGAATATTGCAACACAGATAGCTGTTGCCAATGCTAAGTAACCCTCTTTGGAACGCCCCTTGTTCTTGCTCCAGTAAGTATCTGCATTGGAGCTTCCTCCTGCAAGACTTCCTAAACCATTATCCTTCGCTTCCTGAAATAATACCAATACTATAATCAAAACACATATAATTAAAAATATAGCTGTAAGTGCTGTCTTCACATAAAACACCTCCTATTCCGAAAAAACTCACTAATCGGTATTGTAACACAGTGTTTCTATAAAGACAAGCAGTTTTTTGGAAAATATTAGTCCTTCAGCGGAAAGCATACTCAGAAACCTTTCCAATCTCTTCTTCAATCTTCAACAGCCGATTATATTTTGCCGTGCGGTCACTTCTGCACGGTGCTCCGGTTTTAATCTGCCCCGAGCCGGCGGCAACTGCCAAATCCGCAATAAAGGTGTCCTCCGTCTCTCCTGAGCGGTGGCTCACAATAGTTTTATAGCCCGCATTTTTTGCCATCTCAATGGCATCCATGGTTTCCGTTAACGTCCCAATCTGGTTGAACTTTATTAAAATTGCATTTGCAATGTTGTCCCGGATGCCGTCGGATAACCGCTTTGTATTTGTAACAAACAAATCATCCCCCACCAACTGCAGCTTGTCTCCCAGCCGGTAAGTCAAAAGCTTCCAGCCCTTCATATCATTTTCATTTAATCCGTCCTCCAGCGAAAAAATAGGATAACGCTCCACCAAATCTTCATAATACTGCACCATTTCCTCCGCATTCCGGTAGATGTCCTTACCCGCCATTTTACTTTCTCCCGGGAAATAATATAGCTCAGAATTCTCATCATATAATTCAGAAGCTGCAGCATCCAGGGCAATTTTAATATCATTATCCGGTCGGTAGCCTGCCTTTTCCACTGCCTCCACAATTAAATCCAGGGCATCAGAGGTCGTGGCAAGATCCGGTGCAAAGCCGCCTTCATCCCCTACACCGGTAACCAGTCCCTTTTCCTTCAATACCTGCTTTAACTGATGGTAAATTTCACATGCCATTTCCATTGCCTGGGAAAAATTATCGGCACCCACCGGAGCAATCATAAACTCCTGTATATCTACTGTATTATCCGCATGTTTCCCCCCATTCAATATGTTCATCATGGGAATTGGCAGAACCTTTGCGTTCGTCCCTCCAATATAGCGATACAGCGGGAGACCCAATGCATTAGCAGCTGCCTGGGCACACGCCAGGGAAACACCCAGAATTGCATTGGCTCCATATTTTGACTTATTTTCTGTTCCATCTGCCTGAATCAGCAACCGGTCAAGCTTTACCTGCTCTAATACATTCATTCCGATAATTTTGTCAGCAATCCTTGTGTTTACATTATTGACAGCCTGCTCTACCCCGTTTCCCAAATGACGCTTGTCTCCGTCCCGAAGCTCGTGTGCCTC
>ULOF01038953.1_pt1 | contig 17213 bp, 12 predicted proteins | sample 1952371 | NCBI WGS metagenome assembly ULOF01 (sample SAMEA4835597, study PRJEB28245) | human gut metagenome | biome: gut microbiome; material: fecal sample | place: Denmark | collected 2008 | reverse complement strand
CTCCCACGCCGGCCAACAAGGTAGTAATGGCGGTTTTAGGTGCATCAAAACGCTCGATGGATTCTATTACCAGCAAAGAAGAAGACAACGGAGCGGCAAAAGCGGCAGACAAGCCCGCACCGGCTCCGGCAGCCAGCAATTGTTTCCGTTCCCCTTTCAGGATATGTCCCCAACGGGAGATAAGTGTTCCTATATAAGACCCTATCTGAACAGACGGCCCCTCGCGTCCCAAGGACAGCCCCGCACTGAGAGCCAACACACCTCCGCAGAATTTGGCCACCAGTTCCTTAAAAGGATGCTCATAACGGATACGACCGTTATTGGCCGCACGTGTCTGAGGAATACCGCCTCCGGCTATCAATGGCATACGTTTTACCAAAGAAGCGACAAAGATCAGAATCCCCCATAAGATAAAAAACAACAATACATGCCAATACCACGGATAATGCGCCGTGAAAAAAGTTTTCCGCACATCAAAGAAATACCAGAGAAGATAGTGATAAGGCACAGCAACCAGTCCCGTAAGCAGCCCCACGAATATGCTCACGAAATACAGACGGGCATCAATCAGCTTCAGTTTCCATATTTGCCATTTGCGCAGATTGCTCCACTCCTTCCACTTGTTTTTCCATTTCTCCAGTTTCATATCCGAAATAAACAAATGGAAAAGAGAAGGGTTTATTTAAACAATGGCTTTAATAGTTCCGGTATTTCTATTTCATTTGCTTTCAGCGCTTCCAAACATTCACGCCCTTTATCGGATAAAGTAAAATGCATCTGCCGTTTATCCTTATCCCCCAAATTACGGACGATTAATTCTTTCTCTTCAATGGAACGGATGACTTTAGAGGTATGCGAAGCAGACAGACCTGTGTTTTCCGATATCACACTGGCTGTCAGCGTATCTCCGCCAATGCAACAAAGTGCCATTGCCTCATTCAATGACACTCCATATTGTTCCATCAAGCGGGTTTCAAGTTCAGAGAGAGCCTTGAACAGCTCTCTCATGACACATATTGATTTTATTTTCTCCATGCAAATTTAAATAAACAAGTTTACATTCGCCTGTTCGGCACGGTTCATATAGGTTGCCACTCCGCCAATAGTCACATGATCCAGCAATTCCTCACGTTTCACACCCATTACATCCATCGACATCTGGCAAGCAATAAATTCCACTCCGTTCTGAATGGCTTGAGTACGCAGAGATTCCAGTGAGTCGATGTTTTTCTTATTCATGATATATCGCATCATCCTGGCTCCCATTCCACCCATATTCATTTTAGACAATCTCAACTTTAAAGAACTGGAAGGCAGCATCATGCCGAACATCTTCCCCCAGATATCTTTCTTCACCGCAGGCTTGTCCAATCTTTTGATAGCATTCAGCCCCCAGAAAGTAAAGAAGATGGTCACCTTCTTTCCCGTAGCCGCCGCACCGTTTGCGAGTACAAAAGTAGCTAAAACTTTGTCCAGGTCGTCACTGAACAGAATAAAAGTTTTCCCTTTATCCTCCCGGCAAACCTCCGAGGAAGAAGATTGCGGAGTACTTTTCTCAACAATTACCTCATACTTTCCTGCTCCTGACTTTACTGAGACAAAACGGTTCCCGGTAGTCTGGCACCATGCTTCGGCATCGCGGGGGAAACCGGCATCCGTAGCGACAATCTCCAGACGTTCGCCGTCCGCCAGTTCTTCCATACTCTTCTTCAGCTTCATGATAGGACCGGGACAAGATATGCCACAAGCATCCACTTTTATTGCTTTCATAGAAGGAATGACGGAAGAGGCAATAGTATAAGCTTCAGCAGAATCTTTACTGTGTTCAGAATGATCAACTTTTGAAGAATCAGAACTTGAAGATCCGGAATTTGAGAACTCCTTCGGCTTGGGCAGAGGAGCCGTTGCCGCTTTATACAGTTTCAAACCTCCTATTAAATTCCTTACTTCCCCAAAGCCATTCTGTAACAATATATTAGAAGCCAGATACCCTCTCAACCCCACTCCACAATACAAATAGACCGGCTTATCCTGAGGAATCTCTTTCATCCTTTCGCGCATATCATCCAAAGGAATATTGACAGCCCCCTTCAAAGCACCGAGTGCAAATTCATCGGGAGTACGGACATCAACCAACGTAACTTTACTCAAATCGGCAGCCTGCAACTCGCGCCAATAAAGAGGCTTCATCTTTCCGCTCAGTATATTTCCGGCTACATATCCGGCTACTGCTACAGGATCTTTTGCCGAAGAGAAAGGAGGAGCGTATGCCTGCTCCAAAGCCATCAAGTCATATACAGTTCCGTTATGCTTAATCACTTGCGAGAATTCGTCAATACGTTTGTCCACTCCGTTATACCCCACAATCTGCGCTCCAAGTAATTTCCCGTTCACAGGAGAGAAGGTTATTTTAATGGACATCTGTAAAGCATCGGGATAATATCCCGCATGGGAACCGGAATGGATGGTTGCCGACAAATAATCAATGCCTGCCTGTTTCAACCGCTTTGCCGGAAGGCCTGAAGCAGCGACAGTCATATCAAAAATTTTGGCAATGGAAGTACCGACAGCCCCTTCGTATGTAACCTTATTTCCAAAAACCATGTTATCTGCCACAATACGCGCCTGACGGTTGGCCGGACCAGCCAGATAATTCAACCACGGTCTATCAGTCAGCGGATGACGGAACTCGATAGCATCGCCCACCGCATAAATATGCTCGTCGGAAGTCTGCAAGTAATCGTTCACCTTAATGCCGCGCATCTCCCCTATCTCCAGTCCGGCCTCTGTCGCCAATGAAGTATTGGGACGTACCCCGATGGATAACAGCACCATATCGGCAGGCAGCCTTTCGCCCGATTTAAAAATAACCTCCAGTCCGTTGACCGTGCGCTCGAAAGAAGCCACCGCCTTTTCCAGGTAGAGATGCACTCCTTTCTGCAACAAATGCTCGTGCACCAAAGAAGCCATAGAGAAATCAATAGGAGCCATGACTTGATTTGCCATCTCTACAACCGCCACTTCCGCACCGGCTTCCTGCAGATTCTCCGCCATCTCCAACCCGATGAATCCGGCCCCGATGATTACCGCCCGTTTCACCTTATGCTGCTGCAAGTAACTCTTGATAGCATCGGTATCATTCACATTACGTAGGGTAAAAATTCCTTCATTGTCAATGCCCGGCAAGGGAGGACGAACAGGCGACGCACCCGGAGAAAGCAATAATTTGTCATAACTCTCCGTATAAGTTTTCCCGTCGGAAGTACGAATATCCACTGTCTTATCGGCAGAATGGATGGCTATTACCTCGGACCGGGTACGCACATCTATGTTAAAACGTTTCCCGAAAGCCTCCGGAGTCTGTACAAACAATTTTTCCCGCTCCGCAATCACACCTCCTATATAATAAGGCAGACCACAATTGGCATACGAAATGTATTCTCCCTTCTCGAACAAAATGATTTCCGCCTGTTCCGTGTTTCTTCTGATACGTGCGGCAGCAGTTGCACCTCCTGCTACGCCTCCTATTACTATATACTTCATAATCGAACTATTTTATTTGATTTAATATTTTCCAATGGAAACTTTATGCAAACATACATGATATTTCTTATAATAAAAAGTTTCCTATGGAAAATATTATCAAGTTAACTCTTTTTAAGGAGAAAGAACATTCCGGGTATTAAATAGACAATCACTATTGTTGTTTGATATTTTATTCCCTACCTTCGCAATAAATTTCAAAATAAATAAGAAATTGAATCGAACAGACGCACATCATGTTATCTAAAATAGACTTGACGCAGGGAGGCATCACCGGCACTCTGCTACGTTTTACCTTACCTATGATTATAGGCTCACTGCTACAACAGTGTTACAACATAGCCGACACGCTGATTGTAGGACAATGTATAGGTTCCGGCGCATTGGCCGCCGTCGGTTCCGCCTACACGCTGATGGTTTTCCTTATTTCCATCCTGCTGGGATTGTCCATGGGAAGCGGAACCGTTTTTTCCTTGCAATATGGAGCCGGACGGACGGATTCCCTACGCCGTAGCATCTATGTATCCGTCCTGCTGATCGGCACAGTAACATTGATTCTAAATATAGCGGTTTTCGTCTGGATTCATCCCATCCTCAGGATATTGCAGATTCCCAAAGATATTTATGGCATGATGTATGATTACTTGTGGATTATCTTTTGGGGAATCGGCTTTACCTTTATCTATAATTTCTATGCGGCATTGCTGCGTGCCATAGGAGATGCCGTCACTCCTCTTTGGTTTCTGGCGGTTTCCGTTGTACTGAACATCGAGCTGGATTTGTTCTTTATCTTGCAGTTGGATTGGGGAATCAAGGGAGCAGCCATCGCCACGGTAGCCGCACAGGGAGTATCCGCTTTGGGAATTATGGGATATGCCTACGTGAAATACCCCGAACTGAGATTACACCGCAACGACCTGCATTTCGACCGTCACTGCCTGAAAGAGATCACTTCGTTCTCCGCACTGACCTGTGTACAACAATCGGTGATGAATCTGGGCATTCTCATGGTACAAGGATTGGTCAACAGTTTTGGCACTGTAGTCATGGCCGCCTTTGCGGCAGCAATAAAAATAGACTCGTTCGCCTATATGCCGGTACAGGAATTCGGAAATGCCTTTTCCACCTTTATTGCCCAGAACTTCGGAGCGAGAAAAGAGGAACGGATCCGCAAAGGAGTGAAAAGTGCCTTGATTACCACCGTTCTCTTCTCTCTGGTCATTTCCATTCTAGTCTTTTTATTCGCCAAACCATTGATGCTGATTTTTGTCCGCCCCCACGAAACGGAAATTCTGAACATCGGTATCAGTTATTTACGCATCGAGGGAGCGTTTTATTGCGGAATCGGGATTTTGTTCCTGTTATACGGATATTATCGTGCCATCCGTATGCCGGGAATGTCCGTAGTGCTCACAGTGGTATCGTTGGGAACCCGTGTAGCCCTTTCCTATTGGCTTGCCGGCATTCCTGCCATCGGGGTCATCGGAATCTGGTGGTCTATTCCTATCGGATGGTTTATAGCGGACGTCATCGGCATCATATATTATAAACAACTTAAAAAGGAAACAGCAAAGGAAGTACCAGCACCATGACAATGCCCATAATAATCTGCAACGGCAGCCCTACCTTTACATAATCCATAAAGGTATATTGTCCGGCGGGCATCACCAGCGCATTGGGCGGAGTGGAGAATGGAGAAGCGAAACACATACTTGCCCCCAGTGTCACCGCAAAGAGAAAAGGTACGGGACTTACCCCTATCTGCGTTGCACTTTGCATCGCGATAGGAGCCAGAAGCACTGCGGTAGCCGTGTTGCTGATAAACATCGTCATCAGGGAAGTAGTGAAATAAATACCCGCCATCAGCGCCAACGGTCCGTATGTTCCCAGTTCACTGACCAGACTGTTCGAAATGTATTCGGAAGCCCCTGTCTTTTCCAATGCCAGCGACATAGGCAGCATGGCCGCAATGAGTACGATGCTTTCCCAGTTAATGGTTTTGTAAGCCGCCTCCACATTGCGGAAACATCCTGTCAGTACCATCAGGATACCGGCAATCATCACTGCCGTCACCGGAGCTACCGGAATGAAGTCGAACACCATCATTGCCACCATCAGCACCATGATAACGGCAGCTACCGGTGCTTTGTAATCCAGCGTGACCTTTGCAGCCTCGGCCAGCGGTTGTCCCAGTACCACCCAGTCGGCATCCTCCTTGCTCAGCCGGGCGATATTGTTCCATGTACCCTGCACCAGCAACACATCCCCGCTATGAATCCGCTCATTGCCCAAGTCCTGCAACAAATATTCCTTCTTCCGGCGGATACCCAGTACATTCACATTAAACTTGTCACGAAAGCCCGCCCCCTTTATCGTCTGGTTTATCAGATTGGAGGAAGGCATCAAAACGATTTCAGCAATACCTATGTCATAAAAATCCAATGAATTGGCTGAGTTTTTCGCTTCTTCGGTAGTATGCTCGTCCAGCATCTCCAGCAGATAATCTTCGGCAAACAACTTTATTTTCTCAAAATCCCCCGTCACATACAGAATATCCTCTTTCTGAAGAACCGTACCGGGATCGGCCAGCTTCTGAGTAATTGTTTTCAGGAAGCGGTGTTGTGACATATCCCCACGACGCACCTCCAGTATATTCAATCCATACTTGCGCCGGATATCCAACTCTATAATCGTCTTTCCATGCAGCCGGGAGTCACCCACCACCCTCAACCGGAACAAATTACTGGATAGCCCGTATTCCTTCACCAACTGTTTCAGGGATTTGCCCGAATGAACATTGTCTTCCCCGTTTTTCCCCGTTTCGAAAGAAACCATTTACTGAGCGGAAGCAACACCAAAGTACCCACTGCCACACAAATAATCCCTACCGGAAAAAAAGAGAAGAACGAAAGCGGAGGAAAACCGGCCGAAGTCAACGCATTTTGAATAACAAGGTTGGGCGGCGTACCAATCAGTGTCATCATACCTCCCATACTGCTGGCAAACGCCAACGGCATAAGCAGACGACTGGGATTCATGTTGGCACTGACTGCCAGACTGACCACGATAGGCAACATCAGAGCCACCGTACCTGTATTGCTCACAAAAGCCCCGATGGCAGAAGTCACCAACATTACAAGCAAGAATAACTTCAATTCACTCTTACCCGCTAATTTCAGAATGTGTGAACTGATCATTTTGGCAAGTCCCGTCTGGAAAATCGCTCCGCCAACCACAAACAGCCCCACCATCATAATGACGACCGAATTGGAGAATCCGGACAAAGCCTCGTCAGGAGTCAATATCTGAAAAATCAACAAAGCCACTAAAGCACAAAGAGCCACAAGATCCGACCGTATCTTGCCATTTACAAAAAATACTGCGGACAGTACAAGGATAATAATCGTAATGAGCATAAGTATTAAATTATTGTTTCATTCATTCGTTGTTGCATTTGTACAAGTTCTTTTTGCAAAATAAAAAATATATTCCGATAATAGAAACAAACCCCGAATGTTTTTGTTCTTAAAAGAACAACATGAACGACATTTTCATCTAAAATTTATGTATTTTTGTAGCCCTATAGAAAAGAACAGACATACAAATGATGGAAGAAACAACCTGCAAACCTGATTATTCGAATTCGATGGCGGAACATCTGGGTATCCGGTTTCTACCCTCCACCGAGGATGCGGTACATGCCGAAATGCCTGTAGACCATCGTACTTCACAACCCTTTGGTATGTTGAACGGCGGCGCGTCACTGGCTCTGGCCGAGATTGTGGCAGGGCATGGCTCCATGTCGCTATGCCGGGAAGGCGAATATGCCTGCGGAGTACAAGTAAGTGGAAATCATCTGTCGGCCGTGCCCGTCGGAGGCAAAGTATTCGCCACCGGCAAACTGATTCACCGCGGCAGATCCTCGCATATATGGAATATAGATATCACCACTCCACAAGGACAACTGGTTTCTACTGTTCGTGTCGTTAATTTCATACTGAAAAAGAAATGAATCTACCAGATATACATACGCAAAAATTATTGGATTGCCTGACACACAGCCGCCTCGGTTTCGCCCTCTACCGGTTACCTTGGACAGACGAATGCTACCTGGTATTGCAAACCTCGGGCGATGTGGAACAATTAGCGGACATTCAGGAACTGAATGGAAAGAAAGGATTTGTCATGGCTCCTTTCCGGATATCGGAGGAACATCCCTTGGTACTTATCCGTCCGGATGTCACCGCATACGACTGGAGCGAAATCAGCGAAGCACTGTCTTCACTGGAATGTGCGGATGCCCTGCTCACCTGCAAAAGCCGGCAGAGTGAACTCTCCCCTTTTGTTTCCGAAGAAACGGATAAAGAACAATATACCCGCGCATTCGGGCGTTTCATCACTCCCTTACAAGAGAAGCGGTTCCAGAAACTGGTTCTGTCACGTTCTTCCGCCAGACATATCGGAGATGATTTTTCACCACTCGGCGCTTTTGTCCGGGCCTGCAACAACTATCCGCGCATGATGATTTACCTATGCCACACCCCTGCTTCCGGAACCTGGCTGGGCAGCACACCGGAAATCTTATTAAGCGGACACGGCAAAGAATGGCACACCGTGGCCCTGGCCGGTACCATGCCGATGCAGAACGAAGTGATGCCGACAGACTGGGACAAGAAGAACCGGGAAGAGCAGGGCTATGTGGCTGATTACATCCGCCGGATCGCCAAAAGATTCGGCAACAAGATGACGGAAAAAGGTCCTTATACCGCCCGTGCCGGACAATTGGTACACCTCAAGACCGATTTTTATTTCTTGTTGAAAAATACAGACCATATAGGCGATTTATTGCAAGAACTCCATCCCACTCCCGCCGTCTGCGGCCTGCCCAAAGAGGAGGCTTTCCGGTTTATTCCGGACAATGAAGGGTACGACCGCAGTTATTATTCCGGATTCACCGGCTGGCTGGACACAGAGGGGCATACCGATATCTACGTCAATCTGCGCTGCATGGAAATAAAGCCGGGTGAAGCCATCCTGTATGCAGGAGGAGGAATACTGGCTTCCTCGGAAGTAGAATCGGAATGGATGGAAACGGGAGACAAGATGAATACGATGCGGAGCATCCTTCATCCTGACTTTATAAATAAATAAATGGAAACAATTAAAGTAGAAGAATAATGTATTCAGACAAAAAGAACATACTTCAGTTGGTGGCACTTCTCAAAGCGCACGGTGTGCGGAAAATAGTGCTTTGTCCCGGCAGCCGTAATGCTGCCATCGTACATACTCTGGCCAATATAGAGGACTTCACTTGTTATTCTGTAACCGATGAACGCAGTGCCGGTTTTTTTGCCATCGGCCTATCTTTACAAGGGGGAGGCCCTGCCGCAGTATGCTGCACTTCCGGTTCGGCCCTGCTGAACCTGCACCCTGCCGTAGCCGAAGCCTTTTACCAACAAGTACCTCTGATTGTCATTTCCGCCGACCGCCCCGCTGCCTGGATAGGACAAATGGACGGACAAACCCTGCCCCAGCCCCATGTGTTCGGAACGTTAGTCAAGATGTCTGTCAACCTGCCCGAAGTACATACTGAGGAAGACGAATGGTTTTGCAACCGCCTTATCAACGAAGCCATACTGGAAACCACCCACCACGGCAAAGGGCCTGTACATATCAATGTACCCATTTCCGAACCCATTTACCGCTTCACCGCCAAAACACTTCCCGAAGTACGTGTCATCACCCGTTATCAGGGACTGAGCGTGTACGACCGTGACTATAAGGAACTGATCGAACGGCTGAACAAGTACAACAAGCGCATGGTTGTGGTAGGCCAGATGAATCTGATTTACCTGTTCGAGAAAAAATATGTGAAACCGCTTTATAAACATTTCGCCTGGCTGACGGAACATCTAGGCAACCAGACCATCCCCGGCATTCCTATCAAGAATTTCGACGCCGCCGTTTATTCCATGACACCGGAACGCCAGGAAGACATGGCCCCCGAAATACTGATTACCTACGGCGGACACATCGTATCCAAACAATTGAAGAAATACCTGCGCAATCATCCCCCGCGCGAACACTGGCATGTTGCCGCCGACGGGAAGATAGCCGATTTATACGGTTGCCTGACCACCGTCATCGAGATGGATCCGTTTGAGTTCTTGGAAAAAATAGCTTTCCTGCTGGACAACAAACCTACCCATTATCCGCTGATGTGGGAAAACTATTGCAAAACCATTCCGATGCCGGACCTTGCTTATTCCGAAATCTCCGTTATCGGAAAACTCATCCGGGCACTGCCCGAACCCTGTGCCCTGCATCTGGCAAACAGCTCCACCGTGCGCTATGCACAGTTATTTACAGTTCCTCCCCAGGTGGAAATCTGTTGCAACCGGGGAGTGAACGGCATAGAAGGCTCCCTGTCCACCGCAATCGGTTATGCCGCCGCTTCCAGCAAGCTGAATTTCATCATCATAGGCGACTTGAGCTTCTTCTATGACATGAACGCACTGTGGAATCAAAATTACGGTGCCAACATCCGCATCCTGTTACTGAATAACGAAGGAGGAGAAATATTCCATACCCTGCCTGGAATGGACAAATCAAGCCGTTCCAGGGAGTTTATCACAGCCGAGCATTACACCACCGCCAAAGGCTGGGCGGAAGAACGCGGCTTTATTTACATGAAAGTGACCGGAGAAGAAGAGCTGGAAGAAGCGATGCAGCCATTCACCTCACCCGAGACACGGATGCAACCCATGCTGCTGGAGGTGTTTACCGACAAGGAAAAAGACACCACCCTGTTAAGAGAATATTATCACGGACTTAAAAATAAAAATGAATAATGGAAACAAGAGAATGGAAAACCATCAAAGAATATCAGGATATTCTGTTTGACTTTTACAACGGAATAGCGAAAATCACCATCAACCGTCCGCGTTACCGCAACGCGTTCACCCCCACCACCACTTCGGAAATCAGCGACGCCCTGTATTACTGCCGCGAGTGCCAGGATATCAATGTAGTGGTTCTGACCGGAGCAGGCGACAAAGCCTTCTGCAGCGGGGGAGATATGCACGTAAAGGGGCATGGCGGCTATATCGGCACAGATGGAGTTCCCCGTCTGAATGTGCTGGACGTACAAAAGCAAATCCGGTCACTGCCTAAACCGGTCATCGCCATGGTAAACGGTTACGCCATCGGCGGCGGTCATGTGCTGCATGTGGTATGCGATCTGACCATTGCCTCAGAGAATGCCATTTTCGGACAGACAGGTCCCAAGGTAGGCAGCTTCGACGCCGGATTCGGCTCTTCCTATCTGGCACGCATCGTAGGGCAGAAGAAAGCCCGTGAAATATGGTTCCTTTGCCGTCAATACTCCGCACAGGAAGCACTGGAAATGGGATTAGTCAATACAGTCGTTCCTTTCGACCGCCTGGAAGACGAAACCGTGGCATGGGCAGAAAAGATGATGGAGCACAGCCCGCTCGCTCTTCGTATGATCAAAGCCGGACTGAATGCCGAACTGGACGGACAAGCCGGCATACAAGAACTTGCCGGAGATGCCACCATGCTGTATTACATGACAGAGGAAGCGCAGGAAGGAGGGAAGGCATTTTTGGAAAAACGCAAGCCACGGTTCCAGGATTATCCGAAGTTCCCATAAACAAACTACAAATTCAAAGCATGGACATTGAAGAATTCAGAAAATATTGTCTTTCGTTAGGTGACGTTTCCGAAAAGATGCCATTTGGCAAATTTGCTGCAAGATATGATTCCATCCTTGCCTTTTATGTTTATGGACACATGTTCTGTTTTATAGACATTGACAATTTCACTTTTGTCAATGTCAAATCTACTTCGGACGAAATTGAGTATATAAAAGAGAGACATGTTTCAGTCGGCAATCCCATCAACCAAAGTCTGAAACATTGGCTTCAACTTAATTTTGATGGTGATATTCCCGACACGAGCATATACACATGGGTCCAACGCGCCTTTGAGATTGTCAGGGATAAATATACCAAACCAACTACACATAAAAAAAAATGTTCCAAACCCAAATTATAAAAAAACAATTACACTTCAAGCAACCTGCCGGTACTTCCAGAGGAGTATATACTACCCGGGATGTATGGTACATCCTCCTCACCGACACCGGCAGCCGCCACTATGGCGTGGGTGAATGCGCCCCTCTCCCTGCCCTGAGTTGTGACGATATCCCCTCATACGACGAGGTGTTGGCCACTGCCTGCAAGAACCTGGAAAAGAACGGGGAAATAGACCGGGAAGCCTTGCTTCCCTATCCGTCCATCCTGTTCGGAATGGAAACCGCCCTGCTGCATTTCCGGGCACGCAGCCTGCAATTCTGGCACACCCCGTTCAGCAAAGGCAAAGAGGGCATCCCCATCAACGGACTCATCTGGATGGGAAACTTTGACGAGATGTACCGGCGCATCGGGGAAAAGATGCAGCAAGGCTTCCGCTGCATCAAACTCAAAATAGGCGCCATCGACTTTGAAAAGGAACTGGAGCTGCTGGCGCACATCCGCCGGCATTTCACCCCAGCCCAAATCGAACTGCGTGTAGATGCCAACGGTGCTTTCTCTCCTGCCGATGCCCTCGAAAAGTTACATCGTCTTTCCGAATTCCAGCTCCATTCCATCGAACAGCCCATCCGTGCGGGGCAATGGAATGAAATGGCCCGGCTCTGTGCCGCCACCCCCTTTCCCATTGCACTGGATGAAGAGCTGATAGGCATCAACCGGCGCGACCGGAAAATAGAATTGCTGGAAACCATCCGTCCTCAGTACATTATCCTGAAACCTTCTCTGCACGGAGGAATCAGCGGCTCCGAAGAATGGATGGAACTGGCGGCTGAAAGAGGCATCGGCTCATGGGTCACTTCCGCTCTGGAGTCCAATATCGGACTGAATGCCATCGCACAATGGTGTGCCACCTTGCAGCCCGCCCTCCCCCAAGGACTAGGTACCGGCTTGCTGTTTACCGACAATATAGACTATCCGCTTCACATCGAAGGGGACTGCCTTTGGTTCCACCCCGAAGAACAAGAACCCGACTTACTAAACTGGCTGAAACAATGACAAAATTCTGCACCAATAGAAACAAACAGACCATTCTGATAGAAAGCATCCCCTACTCCAACTGGGAAATTGAAATGGTAAGAATGAATATCCCTGCCGACAACCGAAGCTTCCGGCAGGAACTTCTCTCCTTTCTTTCCGAATGGTTTGACCCGGCAGACACCCTGCCGGTACATACTTCAGGCTCCACCGGCAAACCCAAGGAACTGTATGTAGAAAAAGAACGCATGATGGAAAGCGCCTGCCTCACCTGTTCCTTCCTCGGACTGCAAAAAGAAGATTCCGCCCTGCTTTGTATGCCCTTGCAATACATTGCCGGAAAAATGGTGGTAATACGTGCCTTGGTAGCGGGACTGGACTTGCTGCCTGTCACCCCCTCCGGACATCCTTTAAAAGACCTGACAAAAGCACCCGTCTTTGCCGCCATGATCCCCATGCAAGTCTATAACTCACTGCAAGTTCCCGAAGAGAAAGCGATATTGCAACAAATCAGACACCTCATTATCGGAGGCGGTCCTATCGACTCCCAACTGAACGCTGCGTTAAAAGATTTCCCCCATGCCGTATGGTCTACCTACGGCATGACCGAAACCTTGTCACACATTGCCCTACGCAGACTGAACGGTCCTGAAGCTTCAGACTGGTACACCCCTTTCGAGAGCATACAGATCCGTCTGAGTAAAGAAAACACCTTGGTGATATACGCTCCCGAAATTTGCGAAAAAGAACTGGTGACCAATGACATAGCCGAGATAAACGGACAGAACCAATTCCGCATTCTAGGCAGAAAAGACAACACGATCAATACAGGAGGAGTAAAAGTGCAGATAGAACAAGTAGAGGCCGCATTGAAAGAACACCTGTCCGTTCCTTTCCTGATCACCTCCGCCCCCGACGAAAAATTCGGAGAAATCATTGTACTGCTTGCCGAAGGACAACTGCCCGACGACATAGAACAGACCTGCACACATCAATTACCTCCCTACTGGCGTCCCAAACGTTTTGTTCCGGTATTCAAACTTCCCCTGACAGAAACCGGGAAACCCGACCGTGCCATAGCCAAATTACTGGCGCAAAAATAACTCCGATCCATTCATAAAGGGTGAATTCAAAAACCAATCAAACGGTCTTTTTGAATTCACCCTTCTTTCTGTAAAAAAGAATAATTTTCCGTGTTCTCCTACAACTTACGGAAAGCTCAAATTGTTTTCCTATCAGTATATTAAAAAAATCAAATACACGTAGTTTTTTTCCGTTTTATTTTCCCTTATGTCCACTACTCCCGGTGGAATGTATCATTAAATTCTAATTTTGTGAAGCTAGATTTGATACAAAGTATGTTATATAATAACCCAAAACCACAGGATACCAAAGAAGGACTGTCCGACCAAGATTTCAGTATTTATATGGATGCGCACACAGTGCCTTTCAGCAAATACCCCTCTTATATGCCGGCAGGAGTTTTGGGTATATGTACCGAAGGAAATGCCGAGATCCAGGTTGGCCTCCGGAAATATGTTATTTGCGCAAACGACATTCTTATTTTCATGCCGGGATTCCTGGTTTCATTTATAAAATCCAGCCCGACTTTCACCATCGACTATTGTACTTTTTCAAATGTCCTTTTTTATGACGTGATCAATGGAAGTATCAAACGTTTTCCGACCGGTTTTCATACCTACACCCAGACCCACTGCGTCTATTCGCTATCCCAAGAGAAAGCGGAACAGTTCTCCATCTATTTCCGGTTATTATACAACAGAGCCACTTCGCCAACTTATTTATTTACAAAAGAATCTATTACCAATCTGCTGAAATTACCTTTTCTGGAACTTTATGCAGACTATTACAGCACGGTAAAAGAACATAAAGTCACCACCTTGCATAAAGAAGAAATCGGATACTTTTTTCTGGATTTGCTGTTAAAGCATTACAAAGAAAACAAAGAAGTGGCGTTCTATGCCGAAAAGTTGCATGTTTCCTCCAAATACCTGACTGAAGCCTTGACCCTGGTAAGCGGAAAATCCCCCAAAGAATGGATTATACATTATACCCTGCAAGAGATTTACGCACTATTGGAGAATCCATCCATCAGCATACAGGAAATCGTTCAAAGAACCCGGTTTGCCAATCTTGCCACCTTAAGACGTTTCTTCAAGCGACATACCGGAACATCCCTGTTGCAATACCGGAAACAGGACTTATACAAAAATAATCAATAGGTACCTCAATAAAAAAATCAGCCCGTTCCACACATTCTTCCGGAACGGGCTGATCCCTCTATCTACCAAAACTTGTTGTTTTCCTTACTATACTCAAATCCGGCCGCCTTCAGTTTTTTCACCAACAGCTCCTTGTCTACATTCATATCATCACAAAGCTCGTCCAGCGAATGATAGCAGTCACGAAGTTTCATATTCACCATGCTGAAAAGCATCATCGGGTCATCAGGTAATTCCATATCAATATCTCCTTTTTAAAAATCGGATGCAAAGTTACAAAACTTTTCATAATGATATGTATTCCATCGCCAAATATCGGTTTGACAAAAAGTTATCCCCTGCTTTTTATCCTATCAGTCCGTCAGCTTCACCGTTTCCATCTTCCCCGGAACCAAAGTAAGACGCGCCGTTCCATCCCTGTCTATCTCCACTTCCATATACCGGGCCCGGATAATGATCCTTCCATCTACAGCCAGTACCCCCCACTGGCAGGAACTGTCCTGATAGGCGCAATAACCACCCACCGGATGCAATATCCTCCGATAGACAGGTGGAATCAAAATCCGCTCCGCTGTCCTCAGCCCCCATTTCACTCCTATTTGAAAAGGTACGGCCTCCACACTCCTGCTGATTATACGCTGCCGTTTCCGTTCATACTCGCACTTCTCCTCACGCAAGCGTTTCTCCACACGCTCGTCCGCCTGTCTTCGGAGCAATGCCACCGCCTCATCAAAATCCTCACTCCGGTCCGACGGACGGTTACAGGCCACATAACGCTTTCCATGCCCTTTCTCCACATGGTAATACCGTCCCTCCTCATCCATCACCACAATACTTTGATCCGGCAACCGTCCGCTCAGGTAATAAGCACGCTCCTCATCCCCCTCCAACAGACAAACCTGCGGTTCACAACAAAAGCCTCCATCTTCCATGCGGCGGCATCGGGAAGGCACTCTGCCATCGTACATCTTCACATAAAACCCCATCCACACGATGGACGAAGAAGGCAACCCGCATGTATTGGCATACACCTGCCTTGTCCTGCTGTAATAAGTACGGTTCGCCTGTAACAATTCTATGCTCCCGTATCTGAGGACACGCGGGCGGACAGAATAACACCGGCCGTTCCGTAAATCCACATAAGACACCGAATTCCCGGCATGACGGACTTGCAACAAATCATCTTTCAGAAACCTCACCTCACGGCAATGCCCCGGTTCGGCCACCAAAGCCCCCGTATCATCCAGTACCCGGACACACCCGTTCCGAAGCCTCCCCACGGCAAAACGTCCTTTGATACTCAAAACCTCTTTAAACGAAGCGTCCGGCAACATCTCATCTCCCTTTTCCAATCCCCAAAGACCTGTTTCCTTATCTACAAATGCCCTCAGCCTGCATGACGGTGACTGCTCCTTCTCATCCGGCAAAGCCTGCTCTCTGATGGAAGAAAGCAAACGCCCGTGCTCCATAACCACCACCAAGTCCCCACCGGCTTCAGCCGGCCTTTCCACCACCGGAAAAGCGGTAACGGAAGCATCACAGTTCATCCGTCCGGGCAAACTCCCCTTTCCCGCCATCCGTCCCCGGAACATAGCATCCCAGTTCCATCGCTGTGTAGGAAGCCCGAAAATGCGGTACAGCCCCACATTGTCTATCAGCATACACGCCTCCTTGCCCTCCGATCTCCGCAATCCGCGCCCTACCTGCTGCAAATATTTAGCCAGTGACAAAGTAGGACGGGCCAGTTGTACAAACTCCACATCGGGACAGTCGAACCCCTCGCTGAATACATCCACATTCACCAGCACCTCGATTTTTCCATGTCTGAACTCCTCCACCATCCGCTTACGCTCCATAGCAGGAGTCTTGCTGTTCACAGCCACCGCATTCACTCCCCGCCTGCTGTAATACTCCGCTATCCGCCGGGCATGTTCAATGCTGATGGCATACACCATCCCCTTCTTGCCGGAAGCAAACTGCCTGACACTGCGGTACAGGCGCTCGATACCGGGACGCCTGTTCAGTACCGCATCCATCTCTTTCACCTGATAATCCCCATCGGCCCCCCGTTTCTCCAGACCGTCAATGAGCCGCTGCTCCTCGCTGCCGGGACGGATGGATACATAATCGAACACAGACAACACGCCTTTTTCAATAAACTCGGCAATACTCCACGAAGTAACCAGTACCTCGAACAGTTCCGTGAACCCCCTACGGTTCAGGCGGCAAGGTGTGGCAGTCACACCCAGTTTCTTTGCGGCAGGATAACGCTTCCACATCTCCGTGTAAGAAGCGGCCAAGGCATGATGAGCCTCGTCTATCACAATCAGTCCCGGAG
>ULOF01030162.1_pt1 | contig 17540 bp, 15 predicted proteins | sample 1952371 | NCBI WGS metagenome assembly ULOF01 (sample SAMEA4835597, study PRJEB28245) | human gut metagenome | biome: gut microbiome; material: fecal sample | place: Denmark | collected 2008 | reverse complement strand
TTGTTCCATTTGGTGTATATCCTTTTGGACATGTATATGTTGTTTTTGTACTTGCTGTTGCATTTTTTGTATTAGTTGTTTTTTTACTACATTTTGTTCCGTTTAATGTATATCCACTTGGACATGAATATGTTGTTTTTACATCTTTTTTTGCATCTATGACATCTACTAAAGTACCAGTTTTTTCTGTTACTTCTTTTGTTTCTACGTTTCTATATTCTGTTTTAGTTATTGTGTCTTTAGACCATTGTGACCATTCACCAAAGTCTCCCCATTTACCATCTGTAATTTTTTCATATTCGTATTGATATTTTTTTTCTGAAATAACAGGCTTAGTTGGATTAGTTGGTTTAATTACTGGCGTTTCTTTCTTTTCACAAACACCTGAAGCTTTACAATAATCATAACATCCTAAATGAACTTCTATGTAATTTGAAGCATCTGAACATTCAAGTTTAACTGTCATTAGATATTCATTATCTAATTTTTCTACTTTAACGCTAGATTTTTCTACATCACATTTTTTATTATTACTATCAATTAAATCTAATACAAGTTTTTTATCTTGCATTTCTTTAAGTGTAATAGTAACACTTTCTCCTACTTTTGAAGGTAATCTATCAGTAGTAAAATAATTAATAGCAGCTTCTTTCATTGTAGTAATATTTTGATTATATATCTGATTATATAAAGGTTGTAATTTTTCCGTAAATGCATCATTTGCATAATCCTTTACATAGTTCTTAGTTGGAAATAACCATAATAATAGAAATACTGTTAAAACCACAAATAATATTTGTAAAATTAAACTTCTTACTGAAAAACTTTCTTTTCTTTCTTCGTACATAATTCTTCCCCCTTTAAATTTATGGCTTGTATGTTATCACTATTCTAATTAAATGTCAAGTTTTTTCAATTAATTATTTATAACAATTAAAAAGAATACAGCCCCCTTGTTGATGGGACGTATTCTAACATAATATATTTTTTTTGTCAAATTTTGATTTTTGCAATCGTACAGCCTGTATATTGTAAAATGTTTTATATTCTATAACATTTTTATTTCGTTTTAAAACTTCAGATGTTGTTCTTTTTAAAATTCCACTTCCATTACCATGTATTATTACAATAAATTGATGTTTAAGTTTTATATTATCCTTTATAAAATCATTTATTAAAACACGAGATATTTCTCTATCTAATGAATGAAGATCAATTTTTGGAAGATTATCTATAAATATTAAATCATCTATACTCATTTAATTTTTCCTTTACTTCTTTTTTTGTTGGAATGGATATACTAGAACCATATTTTGTAGTTGATAATGCTGCAGTTACATTTGAAAGTTTTATTATATTTTCTAATGACATTTTTTGACATGTACCATAAACAAATGCCCCATGAAATATATCACCTGCTCCAGTTGTATCTATTGAATCTACTGTAATTGATTTCATAATTTTTATTTTATTCTCATAATAATATAATGCTCCAAATTCTCCTAATGTAACAATTATATTATTTTTAAACATGTTTTTTAAACTTTCATATATAGATATAACTGATTTTGTGTTATTAAAATTTAATTTTATATTTGTTACATATTCAGCAAAATCTAGTGAACATATAGTAAAATCTACTAAATGAGAAAGTTCTATAACATTTTTATCTATTCTTCCAGCATCTATTATACTTATAGCATCTGGATATTTTTTTAACATTTTTTTTGAAAGTTCATATTCACTACCGTCTATTAATATCAAATCAGGAATAAAATTAATTTCAAAATCATCTAATTTCATTTTATCGTTTTTAGCAGACAATATAGTTCTATTTCCATTTTCCTTATTTACTATTACTGTACTTATAGTCGTGCTATAGTCATTACTAAATTGCAAATAAGATGTATTTACATTGTTTTTTTCTAAAAATTTTTTTATTTTGCTACCATAGTAATCATTTCCTATAGTGCCACAAAAATACACTTCCATATCCCATTTGCCTAATAAGCATGCAGCATTTAAATTTGAACCACCTGGACATTCAATTTTTGTATTTAATCTATATTTTGTATTTTCTTTGATGAAACTGTCTACTGGAAAAGTAATATCATAAGTACAACTACCTACACATAATATTTTCATAGTATCACCTGTTTTAATTATATATTAAAATTGTTATTTAATCAATTTTAATATTAAAAAGAATTAAAATTCTTATTTGTGTTTTAGAATTTTAATTCCACATATCAGTTAAGTTACCATTTTTTTTATAATAATCATCCATTAAAACAACGTAAGAAAAAGTTTTAGTTATATTACTTTTAGAATATTTTTTAGCAACTACTCCACCTAATGTAGGTAAGCTTTCTGCGACATAAATGTTGTTTTCATCTATTCCAATAATAATTCCAATATGTCCCCAATAGTTTATTAAGTCACCTGTTTTAATTTTACCTGATTTTATTAAATCTTGATTTAGACTCACAAAATCTCCTAACTTAGTCATTTGATAAGGATATTCAGTATCACCTGCACCTATATCACCAGGATCAAAACCAGCATTTTTTAATACCCATGCAATAAATCCAGAGCAATCTAAACCATTTGGCATTTTAGCACCTGGAATATATCCATATTTTTGAGCAGGTTCTAGATTTGTTAAAGGGCATCCCCATAATGCAGGCCCTTTATATTTAGATATTATTTCATCTTTTTTAGAGTCATCTAAATATAAACCTGTTTTATAATATCTTCCTTCCCCATCTACAAAATGTACACCGCTTGAATGAACTCTACCGTTTTCATAAAAATAAGGAATTCTATATTTAAATTCTAAAGTTAAAAATCTTGCAGCTTGTACTGCACCAGCTCTTGTTTTATAACCTACTTCATTTATTTCACTTTCAAGTAATTTATCTAAAAGTTCTGCCTCGCTTTTACTATATTTATTACATGGAATAATTTCTTTTTTTACTTCAGATAAGGTTGGTTTATCTATTATATCTGTTACTACTACTTTTATACTTTTTTTGCCACTTTTAATCTCACACTCACCAAGATTTTTTGCAGTTATAATTCCATCATTAATACTTATAATATCATCGCTAGTAGATATAATTTCACTTATTTTTTTATTTTTATCAATAACAAGTTCATCATATTTTATATCTTTTGTAGCACCCTTAACCATATAAATGACATCGTTTGAAAAATTAAAAGATATAATATTATCTACATAGTCTGTTAACATTTTTTCTTTTGTTTTCTTATACTTACTTTCTAAATAAATTTTATAATCTTTGTTTATATTTAAAGTAAGTAAACAAACCCCACCCTTAGACATACTTTCTGATTTATATAAATCATTAAAAGCAACACATTTAAACTCATTATTAGTATCACCCGTGATAGAGATTTCAAAACTTTTTTTATCAGTGGATATTTTTGTAATATTAATACTACTTATATTTAAAATAAGTCTTTTTTTATAATATAATGCATAGCTAGTTAGCAAAAATGATATTAACAATAAACAGCATACTACAATAATAACACGTTTAAAATTTTTCATAAATACAACCCTTTTACTTTCATAAATAGTATAACATATGAGTAATAGATAATAAATATTTTTATTTACTTTTGTACATAAAGCATTCCTTGTCATGTGAATATATTATGCCTATAGCTTGCAAATAAGAGTATATGATTGTACTTCCTACAAACTTCATACCTCTTTTTTTTAAATCTTTTGATATTTTATCAGATAACAAGTTAGTATTTTTATTTGTTTCATAAATAATTTTATTATTAGTAAATGTTTTTAGATAATTATAAAATGTACCATATTCATTTTTAATTTTTATAAATATTTTGCTGTTATTTATTGTAGCATTTATCTTTTGCTTGTTTCTTATGATACTCTTATTTTCTAATAATTTTTTAATCTTTTCATCATTATAATTACATATTTTATATACATCAAAGTTATCAAAAGCTTGTTTAAAATTTTCTCTTTTATTTAATATGCATTCCCAAGAAAGTCCTGCTTGAAAGGATTCTAATATTAGCATTTCAAATAAATAATTATCATCAAAATTAGGTTTACACCATTCATTATCATGATATTCTATATATTTAAAATTATTTAAATTACACCATCTACATCTAATCATAATACATTTCCTTTTTTTTATCAAATATTTATTCAAATATTTTTTTATGTTTTAATGTCTTATTTTGTTTTTTATTCTACCACTATAACCAATTAAATTTTCGTTCATTCCAACTACTCTATAACATGAAATAATAATACAAATAGTATTTCATCCTATTGTGCCTTCTACCGTTTGTGATGACATTTTTTTATTTTCTCTTTTTTAAAGCAATTATATTAGCTATGTCTTTACGCAAAATTGTCTTTTTGTGCTCTATAGAATTAATTATATTAATTATTTATTCTCTAAAAAGTATTGAAATTATTTATTTTATATTTTTTTGATTCTTCAAACTATCAATCTATTAAACATTTACCGTCACTACTTATTATTATATTTGAAAGATTATAATTATTTTGATGTTTATAAATATTTTTATATGCCATTTCATACACCTCTTTATAATTTTTTCTTAACAAAATTATTTTATCATAATTAAAAAGAAAACTCCATCATATGATGAAGTTATTTATTTTCATTTATTACTGCCCAAGCCGCTGCCAAACGTGCAGTTGGAACTCTAAATGGTGAACAAGATACATAATCAAGTCCAACTCTATTACAAAATTCGATACTTGATGTTTCACCTGCATGCTCACCACATATTCCTAATGAAATATTAGGCCTTACGCTTCTTCCTTTTTCTACAGCAATTTTTACAAGTTCTCCAACACCTTCTTGATCGATTTTTTCGAAAGGATCGATTTCAAATATTTTTTTATCATAATAATCATTTAAAAATTTAGAAGCATCATCTCTTGAAAATCCGTAAGTTAATTGTGTTAAATCGTTTGTTCCAAAACTAAAGAATTCAGATTCTGTTGCAATTTTATCTGCTGTAATTGCTGCTCTTGGTATTTCAATCATAGTACCAACTTCATATTTTAAATCAACATTTTCTTCTTTAATTATATTATCAGCAACTTCACAAACTATATTTTTTACGTATTTAAATTCGTTTATATCACCAATAAGAGGTATCATAATTTCAGGAGTAACATTAATTCCCTCTTTTTTTACATTTATAGCTGCTTCTATCACAGCTCTGGTTTGCATACGTGCTATTTCTGGATATGTAATTGCAAGTCTACATCCTCTATGTCCCATCATAGGATTAAATTCTTTTAATGAAGTTACTCTATTTTTTAAAGCTTCAAAACTCATATTTAAAGATTTAGCAAGCATAGTTATTTCTTCATCTGTATGAGGTAAAAATTCATGTAGAGGTGGATCTAAATATCTTATTACTACTGGTAAACTTTTCATAGTTCTAAATAATCCTTCAAAATCACTTCTTTGATATGGAAGAATATTTTCTAAGGCTTCTTCTCTTGATTCAATGTTATCAGCACATATCATTTTTCTAAAATTAAATATTCTCTCTTTTTCAAAAAACATGTGTTCTGTTCTACACAAACCAATTCCTTCTGCTCCAAATTTATATGCTTGAAAAGCATCTTTAGGTGTATCTGCATTTGCTCTTATTTTTAATTTTCTAACCTCATCTGCCCAAGACATAAATGTTTCAAAATCTCCACTTATTTCAGGATCTACAGTTTTTATTTGTTTACCATACACAATTCCAGTTGTACCATCTAATGATATATAATCTCCTTCTCTAAATGTCTGACCATCTTTAGTAGTTATTGTTTTTAATTCTTCATTTATATTAATATCTCCACAACCACATATACAACATCTACCCATTCCACGCGCTACTACTGCCGCATGACTAGTCATTCCACCTCTTATAGTTAATATACCATTTGCATCGTTCATGCCTTGTATATCTTCAGGAGATGTTTCAAGTCTTACAAGAATTGTATCTTCTCCTCTTTTTTTTGCAAGTGAAATATCTTTTGCATCAAAGTATATTTTTCCTGTTCCAGCACCTGGTGATGCTGCTAAACCTGTTGCAATTGCTTTTGCATTTTTTAAATCTTCCATATCAAAGTTAGGGTGTAATAATTGTTCAAGTTGTTTAGGTTCTACTTTAAGTAATGCTTCTTCTTTTGAAATCATGTGTTCTTTTACTAAATCAACCGCTATTTTTATTGCAGCAGTAGCTGTTCTTTTGCCATTTCTTGTTTGCAACATGTAAAGTTTACCTTTTTCTATAGTAAATTCCATATCTTGCATATCTCTATAGTGTTGTTCAAGTATTTTTGCTATTTTTTCAAATTGTAAATAAATTTCTGGCATTACTTCTTTTAACGTTGAAATTGGTTGTGGTGTACGTATACCAGCAACTACATCTTCTCCTTGAGCATTTATTAAGTATTCACCATACAATTTATTTTCTCCTGTTGCAGGATTACGTGTGAATGCAACTCCTGTACCACAATCATTTCCCATATTACCATATACCATTTCTTGAACGTTTACAGCTGTTCCCCAACTACTAGGTATATCATTCATTTTTCTATATATTTTTGCTCTTTCATTATTCCATGATCTAAATACAGCAGTTACTGCTTCTATTAATTGTTTTTTAGGATCTTGAGGAAAATCTTCGTTTGCTATACTTTTATATAATTGCTTAAATTTGTCAGTTACTTCTACCATATCTTCTGCATTTAAATCAGTATCAAATTTAGCCTTTTTTTCATTTTTTATTTCATCTAGTAATCTTTCAAATGAAGATTTTGGATAACCTTTTACTACATCTGCAAACATTTGAATAAATCTTCTATAAGAATCATACGCAAATCTTTTATTATTAGTTATTTTGTAAAGCCCTTCTACTACATTATCATTTAATCCAAGGTTAAGTATAGTATCCATCATTCCTGGCATTGATGCTCTAGCACCACTTCTTACAGAAACTAAAAGTGGATTTTCTGGATTTCCAAAATATTTTAAAGTTTTATTTTCTAATGATTTTATATGTTCAAATATTTCAGTTTCAACGTCTAGGCTTATAGTTTCATTATTTATATAATATTTATTGCAAGCTTCTGTTGTAACTGTAAACCCCATAGGTACTGGTAAACCAATACTTATCATCTCAGCAAGGTTAGCTCCTTTACCACCTAGTATATTTTTCATATCTTTATTTCCTTCAGTGAAATCATATACAAATTTATTCATATTTATCTCTCCTATTCTTTTTAATTATAACAAATGAATATCTTTAATACAATAATAGTTTACATTATTTACCAAGTACTTTTTTTATATAACATTTACCACATAATGACTCATATTCTATATTACTTGTCCCATCTATTAATACTTGTTTTCCATCTGTTAAGTATTTTCCATCACATTTTCTAGAATTAAATTTTGCTCTCTTACCACACGAACATATTGTAATTAATTCTTCTAATTCATCTGAAAGTTCAAATAATCTTTTACTTCCTTCAAATGAATTAGTTTTAAAATCTGTTTTTAATCCATAACAAATTACTGGTATATTTTTAAGTTTAGAAATTTTCCATAATTCTGTAACTTGATTTTCACTTAAAAATTGTGCTTCATCTACTAATATGCATGATATGTTTTCATAGTTTTCGATATTTATTTTTTCGTTTTTTTCTAACAACATATCAACTTTTCTAGCAACACCAAGTCTAGATACAATTTTATCTTTTCCTTTAGAATCTATACTTGCTTTAATAATAATTACTTTTTTATTTTTTTCTTCATAATTGTGTGCTACCTGTAAAAGTTGTGTTGTTTTACCACAATTCATAGCGCCATATCTAAAATATAATTTTGACATATTTACCTCCTTGCTCTTGGATGAGCGTTTAAATACACCTGTCTTAATTTTTCGTTTGAAAGGTGTGTATATATTGATGTTGTTGACAAACTATCATGCCCAAGTAATTCTTTTACACTCATTAAATCTGCTCCTGCATCTAATAAATGAGTAGCGAATGTATGTCTTAAAGTATGTGGTGATATTTTATATTTTATTGAAGTTTTTTGTAGTGTTTTTTCTATTATTAACTCAATCCCTCTAGGGCTTAATTTATTTCCATTTTTATTTAATAACAAATATTCATTGTTATTTTTTAATAATTTATTTCTTGAATTATTTATATATTCATTTAACAAATTTTTACAAACATGACCAAATATAACAATTCTTTCTTTTTTTCCTTTACCTAATATTATTATTTCTCTTTCACTAAAATTTATGTCTTTTAGTTTTATATTTGAAAGTTCACTTACTCTTATTCCAGTTGAATATAAAAGTTCTAAAATAAGAGCATCTCTTAATCCCAGTACGGTATTTTTATCAGGGGTATTTAATAATAAATCTAAATCTGAATAATTTAAATATTTTGGTAGTCTTTTTTCTACTTTAGGATTTGAAACCAAAATCATTGGATTGTCATTTATTTTTTTATTTTTTTCTAAATAATCAAATAATCTTCTAAGACTACTTATATGTCTACATATTGTTTTACTGGCATAATTTTTTTCATATAAAACATTCAAATATTTTCTTATAAATTGATAATCTACATTACTTAGATTTTTTATATTTTGTTCTTTGCAAAAAAGACTAAATTGTTCTAAATCAATATTGTAGTTTTTTATTGTATATTCTGAGTAATTTTTTTCATATCTTAGATATTCTATAAACTCATTTATTTGACTTTCCATGCCACCACCTATTTTAATTATATAACAAACAATTGTTTGTGTAAAGAAAAAAACCTATCAATAGGTTTTTCTCTTTACTATTTCTTCAAAATATTCATTTATTTCCTCATTTGTCATTGAAGTATCGTAATAATCTTGGCAATGTTTTAAATCATCATAATAATCGTTTTCATTTATTGTTTCTTCATCAGTTTGTATGTCAAATTTAACTTTAGTCGTTTTGTGATTTATTTTTTCTAATTTCTTTGGTTTATATTTATTTATTAATTGCTCGAAACTTGGAAGATTAGATTGTTTTTGTACTAAAAATTGATATAATATAAATATTTCTCTAATTGTCGAATAATATTTATCTGACAATTTCATATTCTTTTTCCAAGTTCTTAATGCATAATTATAATCATTTTCTGAATAATTCTTATAAAAAGCAAGTATTTTCATTTGTGACTGAGTTAATCTAAATATTTTTGAATCAGCTAAAGATACAGTTGTATGTAATTGTCCATATTTATCGTAATGTTCTTCGTTATAACATTTTTTAGAAAACATTGACATTAATTCTTTATTTTTTATAAGTTCATTAAATATATCAATGTAAAATTTATATAATACTTTAGTTCTTTTATTCATTGCAGTTTCATGAACTTTGCCCACTATACTGTAGATTGCTATATCTCCTGTTTCTTTTCTATTTGTTTTTTCTTCTACTTTTTTTATATACTCACTTTTTTCAGTGCAAAATTGATCTATTTCTTTTTTAAATTTTTTTCTAACATCAACCGAAGATTTAAATTGTGAAGTAAATTTGTCTATTTCTTCTAATGTACCTTCCATTAATATTATAGAGTTTTTACATTCTTTATCAAAAGCAAATGTTAAATAATATCCCATAAAATCACTCCTATTTATATATTAACAATTAATTTAGTAAAAGTCAAAAAAAGTGATTATTTTTCATAATCACAATTTGAACATTTAATTTTATCCTTTTTTGATACTAACATACTTTTGCAATTAGGACACATTTCGCCAGTGGGTTTATCCCAATATGCTGTTTTACAATTTGGATAATTATTACATCCATAAAATACTTTACCACGTTTACTCTTTTTTTCTATTATTTTTCCATCACAATTAGGGCAATCACATATTTCTAAAAATTCTTTTGGTTCTGTTTTTATGTATTTGCATTCTGGAAAATTACTACAAGCAACAAATTTTCCATATCTACCTTTTCTTATAACTAATGGACTATTACAATTTGGACAGTTTTCTCCTGTTTGTTCAGCTTCTTTTTTAGGTAGTTTATCAAATGCTTCTTTTACTGATGGTTCAAATGAATCATAAAATTCTTTTAATACATCGTACCAAACTTCATTTCCTTCTGCAATTTTATCTAAGTCATCTTCCATTTTTGCAGTATATTTTACATTAATTAATTGACTAAAACATTCTTGTAATTTATCTGTTATTTCAATGCCTATTTCAGTTGGTTCAAATTTTTTATCTACTATATTTACATAACCCCTAGTTTTTATTGTATCAATTGTTTTAGCATATGTACTAGGTCTTCCTATTCCTAACTCTTCCATTTCTTTTATTAGTTTTGCCTCAGTGTATCTACTAGGTGGTTCTGTAAAATGTTGTTTGTATTCTATATTATTTGAAACTACTAAATTTGATTTAAATGTATCAAAATCTGGTAATACTGAATCTTTAGTATCTTCATATTCACTATATGCTTTTAAGTAACCATCAAATGTTATTATTTGACCAGTTGTCTTGAATTGATAGTTATTATTGTCTAATACTACAGTAGTATTAAGTGTTTTCGCATCACTCATTAAACTTGCAAGTGCTCTAAAATAGATCATTTTATATAATTTGTATTCATCGTTAGTTAAATAAGGTTTTACTAAAAGTGGTGTTCTATTTATACTTGTTGGTCTAATAGCTTCATGTGCATCCTGAACATTTTCTGTTTTAGTACTCTTTTTTACATAACCAACGTATTCTTTTCCATAATTAGCGTTGATATATGAAAATGTACTATTTACAAACTCATCTGAAAGTCTTACTGAATCTGTACGCATATATGAAATTAAACCTACTGTTTCGTTATCTAAATCTATACCTTCATATAGCTTTTGAGCAACACTCATAGTTTTTTTAGCATTCATTCCAAGTTTATTAGATGCATCTTGTTGTAGTGTACTTGTTGTATAAGGAAATTTAGATTTTTTACTTTTATTTTTCTTGTCAATTCTTTCTATAGTAAAACTATTTGATAATTCTTTTAATATTTTTTCTGCATCTACTTTTGTTTTGATTTCAATATCTTTATGATCATAGTTATATAATTCTGCATTAAAATCATTAAAAAATGCTGTTACAGTGTAATATTCTTCTTTATTAAATGCTTTTATTTCTCTTTCTCTATCTACAATAAGTTTTAACGCCACACTTTGAACTCTTCCAGCACTACTTCCGTCAGTTTTTGATTGAATTAGTTTACTAAGTCTAAAACCTATTATTCTATCTAGTATTCTCCTAGTTTCTTGACTATTTACTAAATCCATATCTATCTTTCTTGGATGTTTTAGTGATTCTATTATAGCTGGTTTTGTTATTTCATTAAAAACTATTCTATCATAATTATTATTATTTAAACCCAACACATCATATAAGTGCCAACTTATAGCCTCTCCTTCACGGTCGGGGTCGGTTGCTAGATATACATGTTCTGATGATTTAACTTCTTTTTTTAATGTATCTATATCTTTTTTCTTTCCTTTTATTGTTACATAATCAGGTTTGAAATTATTTTCTATATCAACGCCAAACCCAAACTTACCTTTCGTAGATAAATCTCTAACATGTCCTTTGCTTGATAATACTGTATAATCACTACCTAAATATTTTTCTATTGTTTTTGATTTACTTGGTGATTCGACTATTACTAAATTCTTACTCATATTTCGTCCCCTTCATCAAATTAATTTATACACTATTAAATATTAATTGTCAAGATTTATTTTACCTTACCACACATACTTCCCCAAGAATCAACTTGATTATCATTTTTATATATTCTAAGAATTTCACAATTATTTGGACATTTATCACATTCTGTTGCTTTTGTTATAAAGTTGATATCTTTGATATTTAAATCAATCGACTTTTCAGATTTATTTTTTTTAGATAGAATAGCAATTCCAATCGCTCCCATCAAATGTCCATATTCATCTACTATTACTTCTTCATTTAAAATTTCTCTAAAGTATTTTAATACTCCTTTATTTTTACTTACTCCACCTTGAAAAATTATTGGTCCTCTTATTTTTTTCCCTTTTCCAACATTATTTAAATAATTTAGTACTATACTTTTACATAATCCTGCTATTATATCTTGCTTGCTATAACCAACTTGTGCTTTATGTATTAAATCTGATTCAGCAAAAACTGTACATCTTGCTGCTATTTTTGCAGGATTTTTTGAATTCAAAGCATATGTACCAAATTCTTCTATCGGAATTGATAATCTTTTAGCCTGGCTTGATAAAAATGAACCTGTACCAGCAGCACATAGTGTATTCATAGCATAATCTACAATTATTCCATTTCGTATTATTATTATTTTTGAATCTTGACCACCTATTTCTAAAATAGTTTTGACATCAGGGTGAAAATTAATTGTTCCAACAGCATGAGCAGTTATTTCATTTTTTACAATGTTTGCATTTAGCATAAGACCGATTAGCTTTCTTGCACTACCAGTTGTTCCTATACCATATATTTCACAATTTTTAGGCATTTGTTTTTTTAAAATGTTTATAAGTTTTTTTACCGCTTCAACTGGGTTTCCTTCTGTCCATATATATGATGATGCAAGTATATTATTTTTTTCATCTATAATTACACCTTTTGTAGAAATTGAACCTATATCAACGCCTAGATAACATTTCATTTTTCTTCCTCATTTCTATCATTTCATAAAAAGCTTCAAGTCTAGTTTTTATTCCAACTTCGCTTGTATTAGAATCAAAACTAAAGAATATTACTGGTACATCATATTTAGAACATATTTTTTCTATTATTTGCATAGCTGCAATTTCAGGTGTACAAAATGAAGATTTTATATGAATAATTCCATCATATCCTTTTTCACATAATTCTTTGGTGCGTGCTATATTATCATGAGCATCCGCTCCCATCCTATATTTTATATATTCTTTTGCATTTTTAAGATATTTTTTAACTGCATTTGTTTTTTCAAATAATAAATAATGTGCATTAGTAAATCTTGTTATTTCTATTCCAAAGCTTGCAAGTTCTCTTTCTAGAAAGTAATTAGCAAACGGTTCCATTACTGTATATAATTCTCCAACTATTCCAACCCTTATAACATTTTTTTTATTTGTTTTTATTTGTTTGAATTTTTTTAAATATTTTTTGTAAGTATGTCTTAAAGAAATAAAATTTTTTACTTTACTAAAATCTTTAAGCATTTTTTCATTTAAACTCTCAAATTCTCCTTTTCCCACCTCAAAACCTATATTTTTTCGTATATATTTATCTATATTATCCATGTATTTTATCATTTTTGTTGATATAAATAAGTAATATAAAATTTTAATAAGGTTTAATTTTTTATTTATTTTTTTTAGTTCTTTATAAATATTTTTGATATCAATTTTACCTGCTGTTACAAAGTTAATAAGGGTAAACTCATATCCTAAATCTTTAAGTATTTTTTCTTGTAATTCACTATAATATCCATATCTACATCCACCACCCATCTGAAGCAATACATCTGCGCCTTTTTCAAGACCTTCTATCATTGTTCCTAATGTATATTTAAATGGCGCACATACAAAGTCTGGGCTATTTTTACTACCAAGTTCAATTGTTTTAGAAGTTATTTTAGGAGATTTTAAAACATTTACGTTAAAAGCATGTTTAAAAAAATAAGATGCTGGTATATAATAATTTCCCATATGTGGAAAGCAAATTGTTTTAGTTTTCAAATATATCAACAAAACTTTCTATACGTGTTTCCATACCAGCTATTCCTCCTAAATCATCTAATATTAAATTTAAATAAGGTTTATTTAGTTTTCTTAAAACAAGTTCATTTACAAGTGAATCTAGTCCACACGGAAAAGTACTTAAAAAAATAACTCCATTTACCTTATCTAAATATTTTAAGCTTGAAATATTTTCTTTACTATATTTCCAATATATATTTTCTGAATATTTTGATATTTCTTCTTTTGTATTTTGATAGTCAAATTTATCACAATAAATAACTTCACAATTTAATTTTTTTAAATATTTTATTACTGGTTTTCCAATTAAATCATCATATACATTATATGGATGACCTATTAATAATACTTTTGTTTTTGTAGATGAAAGCATATTCATGTTTTCTATTATTTTATTTTTTTTATCTTTCTTAAATTTTATTAATGAATACATATAAGCATCTTTTATTTCTTTTTTTGTTTTATTTAATGTTTTTGATAATTTTAAAAGTCCTTTTAATTCAGTTTGATTATTTTCTAAATCAATATTATAATCAAGTATTTTAACATCAAAAATGTTGTTTATAATATCATATATAGCTAAAAAATTTGTACATGTTTGTTCTTTATATCCATAGTTATCTATTCTTGGTATAAGTATATAATCACATTTATCTTTTAAATAATCTACATGTCCTATATAATTTTTTAATGATAAACACATTTCATCGCTTGATAATTTTATACCATTGTCCATTATTTTTCTATTTGTTATTGGGCTAATTACTGTTTTAATTTTCAAGTATTCAAAAAAGTATTTCCATTTATCGCTGAAATAATAATAAAACATACTTCTTGGAATACCTACAGTCATATTATCACCTAACTAAATATATTATTTTTTTTTATATTTATGTATATTAATAATTCTTAAGTTAAAAATATATATGAGGTGATTATGCATGCAGAAAATAAATTGTTCTGTTTTTGATTGTAAACATTGCAACCAAAATAAATGCGAATGCAAATTAAACGAAATTAAAGTATGTAATTGCAATTGCAAAGAATGTGAAAACAAAGAAGAAACTATGTGTAATAGTTATAAAAAACGTGAAAAGTAATTGCTTTTCACTATTTTATATTTTGATTTTTTTATAATTTATGTTATAATAATATAATTCATCGAGGTGAAATGTATGTATATAAAGGAATTAACGAATGCTGAATTTGATTTATTTACAAATAGTTTTCCAGTCAAATCTTTATTTCAAACAAAGGAATATGCTTTTGTTATGAATCATCAAGGATATGATTGTAAATTTATAGGATTAATAGATTCAAATACTATAGTTGCAGCAACCTTACTAATTATTGAAAAACATCATGGTTATAGTTATGCTTATGCTCCAAGAGGTTTTTTAATAAATTACAATGACAGAATTTTATATGATACATTTAATGAAAAAATCAAAGTTTTTTTAGGTAATATGGGTATTGCCGCTGTGAAATTAAGTCCAATGATTATTAAAGAAATTTATGATGATAAAAAAAATAGTTTCTTTAGAAATAAAAATTATGATTATATTTATAATTATATAAAGAAATTAGATTATCATCATTATGGTTATAATAATTATTTTGAAGCTCAAAGACCTAGATATGAAGCTATTATAAATTTATCTTTAGGTACTGAAAAATTATATAGCAACATAGATAAAAGTTATAAAACCAAGATTAGAAGTGCGAAAAGAAATGGTATTTATATTATAAAAGGTGATTCTAATGATATTAAAACATTATATAATCAAGTAAAAGATAAATACCCTAGAAATTATAAATATTTATCTGATATGTATGAATTTTTTTCTAAAAATGGAAATGCTGATTTATACTTAGCTAGATTAAATACTAGAGATTATTTAGTTAATAATCAAAGTAGATATGAAAATGTTTATTCTATTTCTCAAAATCTTAATTATAAATTAACAAAACAAAATAATAATAAATTAATAAATGAAAAAATTAAAACTGATAGTAAACTTGAAAATTGTAAAATTAAAGTTGTTAAAGCTACAAAACTTATAGAAAAATATCCTGATGGAATTGATTTAGCTTCCGTTCTAGTTATTAAAAATGGTAGCCAAGTACAAATTATAATTGATGGTTATGATACTAATTATAGAGATTTAAATGCTAAACATTTACTATTATGGGAATTAATTAAAAGGTATGCAAATGAAGGATATACTACATTTAATTTAGGAGGAGTTAGTAACATTTTACTTAGTGATAACAAGTATGCCGGTCTAAATGATTTTAAAATGAATTTTGGCGCTTACTCTGTTGAATATATGGGTGACTTAGAAGTTATTACAAATCCCACATTATATTTATTACATAATAATCCAATAAAAAAATTAATTAAAAAGAAAAATATTGTTTAAGTGTATAGTTTATACACTTTTTTTATTAAAAAAATCTACACATAGTAGATTTATAATTAGTTATATTTTTTTACTTTTTGATTTGATGTATTATTCATTTTTTCTTTTTCTAACGAGCACATATATTCTACATATTCATCATCATAATTAACTAATTCACTTTCTTTAGAATTTACATCAAATAAATAATTGAAATATATTCTTAATTTTATTTCATTATTGTTTTCATTTCTATATTCAATTAGATTTTGTAAAGCATAAGCTTTATTTGAATTATGAATACATTTTAAATCATTATCATCTGAAAATATTTTTTTATAAATTAATTCGCATTCATTATTTTTATTCATTGATTTAAGTACATAATAAATTTTAAATAAATTAGCTCCTTTTATATCAGCAAACTTACTTATATACTCTACATTCATTGTTTCCATTAAAGCATTTTCTATTTTTTCTATATTTACGCCTTTTACTTTTTTAGCTAAATAATATAAATAATAAGGATTTTTTGTTTCTATTATTACATCTTCAAATTTTTCAAGAGTGATTCCTTTTATATTTTCAGCAAAAAGCATTATAAAATAAATATTTTTTGTTTTTATTATTGCATCTTCTAATCTTTTTATGTTTGCACCCTTTACATCTCGCGTAAAATAATATATATATTCAGCTGCTTCTTCAATATTATCTTCAGATAATATAATATCTTCAAATTTTTTTATATTGGCACCTTTTATATCTCGTGCAAATCTATATGCATATTCAGAATTAACTAAATCAATTACAGATTGTTCTAATTTTTCTATATTGATATTGGAAATCTCAATAGCAAATCTTGTTATTAATTTTATATTTTTGGTTGCTATTATCATATCTTCTAAATTACTCAATCCAATGTAACTAATAAGTTTATCATTTATGTATTCAAACATTTTATCTTGATGATTGCTATTTAGAATTTTCTTTATCTCTTCTACTTCCATTTCAAGTTTAATTAACTCTTGATTTACTTCCCATTCTTTTAATTTTTCTTCTAATTCTTTTTCTGTTAACATAATTATCTCCTTTTAGTCATCTATTCTATCACATATTATAATTGTATTCAAGCATTATATTTTAATATATATATTTATCTTATCAATAGATTTTTTGATAGATTCTATCATTTTTTTATTTACATAATTAGTTTCTATGTAAAAAATCACGAAATCATTATTTGATTTGTTTTT
>ULOF01026980.1_pt1 | contig 17654 bp, 15 predicted proteins | sample 1952371 | NCBI WGS metagenome assembly ULOF01 (sample SAMEA4835597, study PRJEB28245) | human gut metagenome | biome: gut microbiome; material: fecal sample | place: Denmark | collected 2008 | reverse complement strand
GTCTGAACCGGTTCATCCAGACCATATTCCGATAAATCCGTCACATTTTCCAATTTCCGGGATGCCGCCATTCCCGTAACCGTATCCAGCAGTGTACTCATTTTGCTGCTGTCCACCTCAAAGGCGGCATCGGAAGCAAGACTCCATGTATCGCTCTCCAATGTAAATGTTTCTTCCTTCCCATCCAGTGTAAACTGGAGGGCTGCCACATCTTCGTTCTCTAAGTCAAACATTTTCACCGTGGTATCCTCCACCTCCTCCACCGTCTCTGTGTTATGCTTTACCAGTATCACATATGCTACCGTCAGGAATACCAGCACCACAATTCCTATCAAAAGCGGTAGGCCTTTCTTTTTCATTTCCATCCCTTCTTTCCCAGTTATTTTTTCTTTTTACGCCGCCCTCTTATCTCCTTTTCCGCTTATGACAGATAACTCCGCCGATAACCAGACAGGCAAGCGGCAGAATAAGAATTAGGATAAACGCATAAAATACTGATTTTCCCCGGGTCACCGTCAGATAATCCAAAGAAACTGACTTGCTGGCAATGGAAATCATCTCACTGTCATCTGTATCCACCATCCATTTCAGGCAGTTCATATAAAGCGTATAATTGCCGTCAGAAACCATGCTGTTTACACTTTCATCCAAAATGGAAGATGAAGAAAAACATGCAATCTGGGTTTCCTTCTGAGCTGCAGAATCCTCCTCCGTATCACCGCTTACACTTTCAGAAATGACAACGCCCACGCTGAAGGAGCCCTCTACATCCCCTTCCTCTTTTTCATATGTGGTCATGGTCTTTGGTGATGTCTTGACAAATGCCCCGTCTGTCGGATTCAGAATCTGTTCTACCACCAGAGTATCCCGGACATCCTCTGCCACCTTTATACCCTGACAGCCACTTAACAATACATTGCTGGAGCCCAATGTCATTCCGTCCGTCACATCTGATGCTCCAATGGTCGGAACAATATAATACGGTATCTGCACATAATGGTTGGTATCCGTTTCCACCACAATACCATCCGTGATTTCAATGCCATACTCCTCTAAAATACTATAATAATTTTTCAGGTCATTTCCCACATAATCCGTCAATATAACCGCTTTTCCGCCACCTTTTAGATAGTCAATAACCTTTTTGGTTTCATCGGCAGAATAGTCTGTTTCCGGAGAATTTAACAAAAGACCGGCTGCATCCTCCGGAATCCCATCTGCCGTCAACAGATTCAGGGATTTTAATTCCAGATTTGCCTTTTCAATACGGTCATTCAAAGAATCCGGAATACTGACCTCGCTGTGTCCTTCCACATAGTAAAGCACTGGTATATCCTCAGAAATGACATAGGCGATTGCGCTGGTAATCTGACCCTCACCGTCAAAGCCTGTTACATTGGACTGATACGTGGTATAATCTATCTCTGTCTCATACAGATTGTTATAGGAAACCACCTTACTGCGGCTGCCTCCCACTACAATCAGACTGTTTTCAGACAAGGAATCTTGTGTATATTGCTTTATAAATGCCGGATTCACCACCGGGTCTACGGTTTCCACTTTAATTTTGGAAGAACCCTCCTCATACTGGTCCAAAAGCTTCTCAATATTGCTGTCCTCGTTGCCGGATTGAACAATATAATAAATGGTAATGTCATCCTTGAGATTCTTCAAGGTCTTCCTGGTCTTGTCCCCAATGGTATATAATTTCCCGGTACTAATGTCAAACTGTGTATATTTTGAGGGAATCTGCCCTACAACGAGATTGAGAACCACAATAACTGCAACAACAATTACAGATAAGGCTGCACTGTAACTTCCCTTCTTAAATGCTTTTTTATTATGAATAAGCTGAAATGCTTTTTTCTTTTTCTTATCAACTGCCATACTTTACACCTCCTAACTCCAACGTCTCTTCTTCATGGTCTGTGTTGTCAGAAAAACAAATACTGCCATAACAGACAGAAAATAGATAATGGCTGTAACATCAAAGGTGCCGTCAATAAATGCCTGAAAATGTCCGTCCACGTTGCAGGCTTCCATTATTTTTACAAGAATCCCATCCGACATGGAGGACGGAAGAAAGCTTTCCAATCCACTCATAATATAGCTCAAAAACATTACAACAAATGTGAGTACCGCCGCAATAATCTGATTATCAGTCAAAGAGGAAATGAACAGCCCCACTGCAATATTTGCTGCTCCCAGCAGGAAAAATCCGAGAACTGCTGTATAATTCTGCACAAAGGAAATCTCCCCAAACTGCCGCATAATCAATGGATAAAGGCAGACTACAGCTATGGGAACCAGATACACGGTTACCAGCGCTAAAAATTTGCCCCATACTATTTTTTCTATGGACACCGGCGCTGTCAACAGCAGCTGGTCTGTCTTCTGTTTCCGCTCCTCAGACAGTACACGCATGGTCAAAACCGGTATCGCAATCAGAAAAACAAAAGTAATACTGTTAAATGTAACATTCATGGACGGATATCCCATATTCAGGTTGTAGGCAAAGAAATAGATTCCCACAATCAGGAACACAAAAAACATAAATACATAGCCTGTCATAGATTTAAAATAGCTCGCCAGCTCTCTCTTATATATCGCTTTCATTTTCTGCTTCCTCCTTACCTTCCTTCCGGACAAACCGTTCTCTCTTTTTTCTCGCCTCTTCCATCTTTTCAGAAGCAGCCTGTTCCGCCTCTGTTTCACTTCCTGTCAGTTCCAGGAAGATGTCCTCCAAAGACATCTTATCCTGTCTCAATTCCAGAATCGGGCATTCTGCATCTGCCAGCATGTAAAAGAGCTCTGGACGGATATCTGTCGTTCCCTCTACCTGCAATGTACCGTTCCAGACCGTTCCTTCCCGTGTACCCTTTGCCAAAACCGCCCTGTCAAATTTTTCAGTAAATAGTGAACTGACCTTATCATCTACATCCAGTATACTTAAATTCAATTTCGTGGTTCCCTCCATATTTTGTCCGAGATTAGCCGGTGTATCACAGGCAACCAGCTTTCCATGGGAAATAATCATAATCTGGTCACAGATTGCACTTACCTCCGACAGAATATGGGAACTTAATATAACGGTATGCTCTATACTTAAATCCTTAATCAGACTGCGGATTTCAATAATCTGCTTCGGATCTAACCCCACCGTAGGTTCATCCAGTATAAGTATCTCCGGATTGCCAACCAGCGCCTGTCCCAGACCTACCCTCTGCCGATAGCCCTTTGACAGATTCTTTACAAGACGATCCTTCACATCTGTAAGTCCCAGCAAATCCATAATATCCGTTATCATTTCTTCCTGTTCCGTCTTTTGAACCGTCTTCAATTCTGCCGTAAATTGCAGGCATTCCCGCACCGTCATATCCATATACAACGGCGGCTGCTCCGGAAGATAACCAATACACTTTTTTGCCTCCTCCGGCTCCTCCAAAATGTCATGTCCGTTAATCACAACCGAACCTTCATTGGATGCCAGATACCCGGTTATCATATTCATTGTTGTAGATTTACCTGCTCCGTTTGGTCCAAGGAAGCCATATATCTGCCCTTTTTCCACACGAAAAGACAAGTGGTCCACCGCCACATGATTCCCGTAGCGTTTCACAAGGTCCTTTACCTCAATCATTGCTTTGTCCTCTCTTTCATAATAAACTTATGTGCTCCCACTAATCTTATTTGCCTCCTATGAACAATTTGTGTTTATTTCTCAAAAGAAATGTGTAAATTTCTGGTACAGAATGTGAAATATGGTAATTCGCGAAAATTTTGTCTTTTTATAAGAATTTATTCATAAAGCAAAAAAAAATCTATGCAGCCGGCTCATTTTTAAAACCGGTGCATAGATTTTATCCTATTTCTGCTCTGGCCGCTTCGGCTGATGTAAAAATCCAGTACAATACGGAGGCCATCTGCGTCCACTGCGCTTAACCTCTACCTCTGTGATTTTCTTAACTGCCTTCAGTACATGCTTGTTCACTTCTTTGTTCCGATTCACCTCTTCTTCACCTCCTGTCTACATATCTTTGCTACACAGACCATAATTGCACACAAGATAACGCCGCTGCACATATATCCTACGAGGTACATATCTACCTTTAAATAATAGCAAAAAAGAATAATACCTACCTCAAGCATAGTCATAATTCTGGCTGCCTTCTTCATCTCCGACAATTCCTGATCATCATAGTTCATATTAGGATGGTTCACTGTGCCAATACACTCAAGTACGCACACTGCTATGGCAAGCGAACCAAACAATGCCAGTGGCTGCTTTATCCACTCCGGCATCAAGACCACCACGGTACAATATATTCCAATCGTTCCTAAGAGACATGTACGAAAAGACCACAAATGATAACCTCCTGTCCTCTTTCTCAGGGAATAGAAAAAGACAAGAAATGCCACGGTCTCAATTATCCTGTCAAACACCAGGGATAAACCTACAATGGCACATGTGGTTATTGCACTTTCTGTAAGTGTAATCAGTGCGTAAACATAATGTTCCTGCTCCGGAACATCAATCAGCCCCTCTCTTGTCATCTGCTTAATCATTCTGACTGCCGCTCTTTCTACCATAAATCCCACCTCCATTTCTGACAATAGCACAAATCAGCCAAGTATCAATACCAATTGCAGAAACTGAACGAATTTTGCAGAAAATGGATAATTAAGATAGAACAAAATCAAAAGAAGATGAAAACTGCCTGCCGCAGATTTCATCTTCCCCTACTGTGGTATTACAATGGAGAAATAGAACTCGTTCTCATCCGGTCTGATTACATACGAGCCTCCATATTTCTCTATTGTCTGTATAATATTCCGGATTCCGATACCATGCTCTTCCATATCCGTCTCCTTGGAGGTCTGGATATCGTTATCTCTAAAGACCAGATTGTTTTCATGGGTATTTCTTACAGATAAGATAACATTTTCATCTTCTATGACAAACTTCATCTTGATTATCCTTTTCCCCTTGCATTTCTCACATGCCTCAATTGCATTATTCAGCAAATTGGCTAATATGACGACAATATCCTCATCACTTATTTTCAGTACTGATAAATCATTCATCTGAAAGACAAAAAGAATATTTTTTGAAAGCGCCTCCTGATACTTTGTATTCATAATGGCATTTACAATTACATGATTGGTATTAATGGCGTCCAATTCCCTGTTGAGCTTTCCGCATATATTCTGCACATACGCTTCCAGCTCTCCATACTCTCTTTTCTCAATCAAAGCATCGATGCACATCATCTGGTTTTTATACTCATGGGTTTTCTTTCTCTGATTGTCAAAATTCTCCGAAACGGACCGGTACATGTCAGTCTGGTTTTTTACCTGCATCTCAAATATTTTGCTTTCCCGAAGCTGTATCTCCCGTTCCAATATATCATTCATCAGATAAAACACAACAATGTTCATTCCTGCCAGCCCAAATGCTATCACAAAAAACAGGTCATTTGTCTCCTGATTATGTATGCTCCCCGATGTAAGCACCAGCGCTATCAGAGTACATATTGTAAAAATTGGGAAAAACAGGAATCTGAGCCATTCTGAATCCAGCAGGACAGCAGAGGATTTCCGTCCGATACTGCGGCTGATAAGCAGAACAATTAAAAACAGTATTGCCTTTCCTAAAACAACCAGCAGGGAGCCCTGTACATAGTAAACCTGCTCTATCACCACTATGCTCTGGAATACTGCTACATTAAGCAACAGAACAAAGTAATCCACCAGCAGCACAAGTCCCTGAAATAGTGCAGACAGAATGATGGATTTCAGAAAACTCATGTTCAATAATCCAAACATAATGGCAGCTGTAACCAAAATAATTACAATTTCTTTCCATATCAGATGTTTATCTAAAAAAACAGCGATAAAACATGAAAAAAATATTAACGCTGCAATCCCTGCCACATTGACAAAAAATGCATCGGCTTTTCTTTTACTGCCAAAGGATTCAAAGAAAATCTTACAACACAATATTTCCAACAAAACTACTAATACACTCTGGATATAAACAAACATTTATACTTCTCCCTTATATGCAATGAATGTTTCCTTCACATATTTGTATCTCGCCTTTGGAATAACCAGCCTAGTACCATTGCTCAGCACTGCCTGGTATCTGGTCACACCTTTTATGTACTGCATATTGACCAGAAAGCTTTGATGAATCCTCACAAAATTATTGCCCTCCAGCTTACCCTCTATAGAATTTAAGGTGTCATAAAGCGTATATGTCTTCAGTTCATCTTCCATAATATAAAACACTAGCTTATGCAGCTGGCTTTCTATGTATAAAAGGCGGTTTAACGGAAACTTTTTCATGCCCTCCTGAAAACGGAATTCCTTCTTCACAATAGAATAATTCATTTTTTCCTGTATGGCATCCATACATTCTTCCACAGATTCTGTAAAATTCACATTGTTCTTTAAAAGATACCGCACTGCATCTACCTTATAGCCCTCCAGGGTATAGTTCACATATGCCGTCACAAAGACAATAAAGGTCTCCTTACTCACCTGCCGAATCTTTTTTGCAGTCTGGATGCCATCCAGCTCATCCATATTGATGTCCAGAAAAACAATTTTGTATTTCACCATCTCAATACCCTGTTGGACAAATTCTTTTCCCGACTCAAAATGGTCGATTTCATACAGTAACCCATTTTTCTCTGCATAGTTTCTTAATATAGTCTCTACCGTTTTTCTAAAGTACTTTTCGTCATCACATATAGCAATTCTAAACATTCGCCCATTCCTCCAACCAACAATCATCCCATTGATTGACTTACTGTAAAAGGCCATGCAGACATTTCCTGCATGACCCTTTAATTGCCGCACGGACCTATCTGGAATTACACTTTCTCTCTCTGATATCCCTGCTTATCCTATACATTTATCTCCGCTGTCATTCCCAGTATGTCACTGTTGGAAGCAAGAACCGGTTTTACGATTTCATTGATAAACTCTTCCGTCTGCTCCGGTGCACGTCCGACAAAGTTCTTTGGTTCAAGGAGCTCCTCTATCATCTCCTTGGTCATGCCAAAGGCAGGGTCATTTGCAATACGGTCAACCAAATCGTTCTCTTTTCCCTCCTGCTTCACAACTGCACCTGCAGCCATGGAATGCTCGCGAATCTTTTCATGCAGCACCTGACGGTCACCACCGCGTTTTACTGCATCCATCATAATATTTTCTGTTGCCATAAACGGAATCTCTTTCATAAATCTCTGGTAAATAACCTTATCATATACCACTAAACCATCTACCACGTTTAAATATAAATCCAAAATCCCATCAATCGCCAGAAATGCCTCCGGCACAGAAATTCTCTTATTGGCAGAATCGTCTAATGTTCTCTCAAACCATTGGGTTGCTGCGGTAATAGCCGGATTTAATGCGTCTGCCATTACATAGTTTGCCAAAGATGCAATACGCTCGGAACGCATCGGATTTCTCTTGTATGCCATGGCGGAGGAACCAATCTGGTTCTTCTCGAAGGGCTCTTCAATCTCTTTCAGATGCTGGAGCAGACGAATATCGTTGGAGAATTTGTGGGCACTCTGGGCAATTCCGGAAAGTACATTCAATATTCTTGCATCCACCTTACGGGAATAAGTCTGCCCGGATACCGGATAACACTCTTTAAATCCCATCTTCTCTGCAATCATGCCGTCAATTTTCCGCACTGTTTCATGGTCACCGTTGAACAGCTCTAAAAAGCTTGCCTGCGTACCGGTGGTTCCCTTACAGCCAAGCAGTTTCTGCTGGCTAATCATATATTCCAAATCCGCCAAATCCAGCATTAACTCCTCTAACCAAAGCGTTGCCCGCTTGCCGACGGTGGTAGGCTGTGCTGGCTGAAAATGCGTAAATGCCAGGGTCGGCAAATCCTTATATTCCATAGCAAATTTTGAAAGCTCGTTAATCACATTCAGCAGTTTCTTACGAACCAGCTTCATTGCCTCCGTCATAATAATGACATCTGTATTGTCGCCAACATAACAGCTTGTTGCGCCTAAATGTATAATGCCTGCCGCTGCCGGACACTGCTTCCCGTAAGCATATACATGACTCATAACATCATGGCGCACCAGCTTCTCTCTCTTCCTTGCCACATCATAATTAATATCATTCTGAAAAGCCTTTAATTCCTCAATCTGTTCCAATGTAATAACCGGTTTTCCATTCTCGGAAAGTCCCAGCTCATACTCCGTCTCTGCCAGAGCAATCCATAATTTTCTCCATGTTTTAAACTTCATATCCGGTGAAAAAATATACTGCATCTCCTTGCTGGCATATCTCTCTGAAAGCGGACTTACATACTTATCTTTCATTTGTATCCTCCTCTACCTTTCCTCTATCTTTTCTTATTATTTTCCCGTACCGTCTCGTCATATTCTCCGCGAATGTCCTCTTTGGGCGGCTCCATGGGATAATTTCCACTAAAACAGCCGTCACAGTACTGTCTTCCTGCAGACAGCTCTTTTAAACGGTCAAGCCTCAAATACGCCAAAGAATCTGCTCCTAAAATATCCCGGATTTCCTCAATGGTTCGGTTATGGGCAATCAGCTGTTCTTCATTTGGAATATCCGTTCCAAAATAACATGGATGTAAAAATGGCGGCGAGGAAATACGCACATGAACTTCTGTGGCTCCTGCCTCCTTCAACATGCTAACAATCCGGTCCGAAGTAGTTCCGCGTACGATGGAATCATCTATCATAATCACACGCTTTCCGCGGACTGCATCCTTCAACACATTAAGCTTCACCTGTACACTGGATTCCCGCTGGCTCTGCTTTGGCTTAATAAAGGTTCTGCCCACATAGGCATTTTTTATAAAAGCGGTTCCATATGGTATTCCTGATTCCAAAGAATATCCAAGGGCGGCAGCGTTTCCGGATTCCGGCACTCCCACCACAATATCCGCCTCCACCGAAGAATCCTTTGCCAGACATCTTCCAGCAATAATACGGGATTCGTATACACTCATTTTATCAAAAACACTATCCGGTCTTGCAAAATATATATATTCAAAAATACATCTGGCATGCTTTTCCTGGCACATATCCTTATAAGATACAATACCGTTTTCCGGAGTAATGGTTACCATTTCGCCTGGCTCCACGTCACGAATAAATTCTGCACCAATCGTATCCAGCGCACAGCTCTCTGATGCCAGCACATATGCATGATTGCGTTTGCCAATGCATAGCGGGCGGAATCCAAAAGGATCCCTTGCGCCAATCAGCTTCCTTGGGCTCATAACAATCAAGGAATAAGAGCCCTTTACCTTGTTAAGCGCACGTAAAACAGCCTGCTCTACCGTAGCAGTATTTACGCGTTCCCTTGCAATATGGTAGGCAATTACCTCCGAATCAATAGTGGTCTGGAAAATAGCTCCCGAGAGTTCCAGCTCTCTACGCAGCTCCGGCGCATTGACCAGATTACCGTTATGGGCAAGTCCCAGCGTACCCTTTACATAATTTAACACCAGCGGCTGTGCATTCTCCCTGGTAGAAGCTCCTGCTGTAGAGTAGCGGACATGTCCCACACCAATATTACCCTTGAGCTTCTCCATATCATCCGGTGTAAACACTTCATTTACAAGTCCCATTCCCTTGGAAGACAGAACCCTTCCCTTGGGTCCTTCCGTATCAGAAACGGCAATTCCACAGCTCTCCTGTCCCCTGTGCTGCAGAGCAAATAATCCATAATAAATGGATGCTGCCACATCATTGCCATCAAAATCGTAAATACCGAATACACCACATTCCTCATGCAGTACATCCTCATCAAAGCTGTTGTCAAATACTTCGCTCATGTAAGTAAATCTCCTAACGTCTGTCCCTTAATTAACCTGTAGTATAGCATGTTCATGTTATCCTTTTTTTCCAAAACTGTCAATGGAAATGCGGATTTTATTTGTTATTTTTGTTTTTTTATGCTACAATAGGAAAAATCATTTTTTTATAAAGAATTTTGGGGAGGACCAACGTTATGGAAGAAAAAAGACGATATAAACGACTTCCAATTGCACTCCAATTAGAAGTGTCGGAAGTGTTCAAACAAGATAATGAAATCATCCGGGATTTGAACGCAGAGATTAATGTATTTGACATTTCAAAGGCGGGAATCGGTTTTACCACAACCACTTATATACCGGAAGGCTATTATTTTAATGCTATCATTGTATTGGGAAATTCAGAACAGAAAATTATGACTGTAGTCAAAATTCTCCACAGGCATAATCTGTCTGACACCTTATACCGCTATGGCTGCGAGTTTATCGGTCTTGCCGGCATTTTTGACTCCGTATTCGAGGACTACGAGAATACCCTCAACAATTAGCATGCCTTTGTTTGTAATCAGGAGCTAAGGGACTGTTCACCAGGAAGGTAACGGTCCTTTTCTATTTAGTCAAATACACATACGAGTATGTCTGCTTTACTCATTGCTTGCGGGAATAAATACCTGTATTCCCGAGGGCATTGGAAATAAACTGATACTGCGCTCCCTTTGGAGTCTATCCTTCACCTGATGAATCAGTTTTCTGGCATATGCATCAGAAACAACAGTCTTCTCCTTTACTGTAAAATCTGCCTCTCCACTGTAACGAAACCGGTTCAACCAGTCACACTTTCCAAATCCAAGCATTGCTGCTCCCGATATATTATACCCTGCATCATAACCCGCCTCATTATAGGCTCCAATATAGGACAGGGTATAATTTCCCAGTTCCAGCTTTGCCGGAATATATGCACCAAGGCGGTGGGTTCCCGTAGTCAGGCTGTCTAAGCATGCCAAAGAAACCGTTACCGTTTCCTCAGTATCTGTATTCTTATAAACAAGATAAACCGAAGTAATCCCGGCTCCATCCTCTACCTCAACTTCAAATTCCGCCATTCCCGGTGTTTTTCCGTCATAATCTATCAGCCGGATACCTGTGATATTGGGCGCTTCATAATAGTTCTTTTCCAACGCCTTTGTGGTGGCTCCAAATTTCTTCGCATGCTTCGGCGTTACTCCCTCACCATCTGCATCAGTAAGCTTATAGTAAGCGGCAATTGCATTTACATCTGCCTTTGCCAGCTTTTCCAGTCCTTCCTGCTCATAAAAATACGCCTTATCCGCCTCCGCATCCATATAACAGTGCTCAATAATCATAGAGGGCATGCCATTATTATAAGAATGTCTCAAAATCCCATAATAGTCGTCAAAGGTACCATCTGCCCGTCTGCCTCCCATCTGTGTCACTCTGGCAAAGGTGCCCGCATTATTAAGCCCCATTGCCTCAAACTCCCCTAACAGATAATCCGCAAATTGTCTCAAATCATTCCGGTACATTTCCCCTGTGCTAATATAAACAGAAGCGCCTTGGGAATGGTGGAAGGCACTGGCATTGAAATGGAGACTCAAAAGAATGTCTGCGTCTGCCTCCTTCGCCCGGTCTGCACGTTCCAACAGAGAAACCTGTTCATCTCCATTTCTTGTAAGAAAAACCGTAACATTGGGATATCGCTCCAGCTCACGCTTCACCAGCTCTGCCATTTTATAATTGATATCCTTCTCCATCAGCCCATAATACATTGCCCCCTCCTCTTCGCCGCCATGTCCGGGGTCAAGAGCTATCACAAGAGACGGATTAGCAGATGTCTTTGCTGCCTTTACAGGAAAGGAAAAACACACCATTCCCCAAAATATTAAAAATACGCAGCTGGTAATTTTTTTAAGCACCTGCATGATACCCCTCCATTATCTATTTTACCGGAAATCTTTAATAATATATGTAACGTAGCACATAATTATAGTAAATACAAGAAAGAAATTTTCTCCCATTCTGTTCACATTTCTATCTGTCAGTAAACCAGGGTGGCTGCGCCGATAATCCCCGCATCATTGCCAAGCTTAGAGGTAACAATACGCGCTACCTCCCCATGGGAGCCCCCAAAACACAGCTTCTTTACCATCTCCTCCAGAGGCCGGGTAAGATTTTCCTTCTGGGCTGCCACACCGCCGCCCAGAATAATCATTTCCGGACGGAAGATATTAACCACGTTGGCAATTCCCTCTGCCAGATAATATTCATATTCCGCTATCACACTTTTCGCCGCTTCATCGCCCATGTCTGCCGCCTGAAACGGAATCTCTCCATTTATACATTCCAACTGGTTTCCACATAGCCGGTTCATAACCGAAGCCGGATTCTCCTTTGCTGCCTGCCTTGCCATCCGCAATAAGGCAGTTGCCGATGCATACGCCTCCAGACAGCCTTTTCTTCCACAGGTACAAGGCTCCCCATCTGCCTGAATCACCATATGTCCCAATTCCACTCCTCCATACAGGGGACCATGAAAAATTTCTCCATTCAGTATGACACCTCCACCAACTCCGGTTCCAAGAGTCAGCAGTACGGCGTTCTTCACACCTCTGGCAGCTCCGGCATACACTTCACCTAATGCCGCTGCATCCGCATCATTGGCAAGCCGGATGGAAAGAGGAAACTCCCGCCGCATCCATTTTACAATGGGAACCCTTTCCCATCCAAAATTATTGGAATAAAGAATCACTCCATTTGCGTCATCAACCGTTCCCGGACTGCCAATTCCAATTCCTCTACAGTTTTCGAACGTCAAGTTCCCCTTGTCCATCAAAGCATAAACCGTCCTGATGATATCCTTTACCATATCCTCCGCCGGCACATCCAGCCTTGTGGGAATAACCAGCCTTTCAACAATCTGGTTTTTGTAATCCACCAGTCCAAGCTTTACTGACATCCCACCTATATCAATTCCTATCCGCATCCGTCCTTGCTCCTTTTCCTGTTACAGTTAATTCTGTACTATTTATTATCCCACAAAACGATGCTTTTCTCAATTTCTTTTTATGCCCTGCGCTTTCTCCTATTGGAAATAACCACCAGGGTAACTGCAAAAAATACCAGTGCATAACAGAACACCAGGCCCATCTGTGAAAAGATTTTTCCAAACAGCGCTGTATCAAACTCCTTCATGCCACCTATGATTTCATTGGTTGCCACATACCAATAAGTCGGAAAGAATTTTGCCACCTTTATGATTGTATCACTGAAAAATTCCTGTGGTACAAATACCCCGCCAAGAAAACACAGACCGAGGCTTACAATATTTACCATGCCGCTTACCTCCTCACTGTTCTTTGCAACCATTCCTGTCAGAAATCCAAGACTTAAGCCCAAAACCAGCATGGAAACCAGATTCAGCATGAAAAATGGAAACCGCACATCGGTATAAATACTCCCCTTCGAAAGTACGCCTGCTATGATGAGAACTACCGCCAGCATTATGGCTCCAAAGGCTAAAATTCCACCGGTAATACCCGCTATTCTGCTTTTCATAGAAGTCGCACTGCACTCCATACGGTCCTTTACTTCTTTCGCATTAAACCGCAGCAAAATAATTCCAACTCCGTTCATTCCAAGAGTGATAAACAGGTAAGGTGCGTAAGTAAAAAACACCGTACAGGCATCGTTTTGGTTTTCATTCACAAAAGCTGCAAACGAAATCTCTGTCTTTTCGGCCTGCAAATCCAGAAGCTCTTTTTCTGCTTTTTCTATAGAATAACCGGCAGCCAGCAGACCCGTTAGCTTTGACGTATACAAAGTTAACTCTGACTCAAAATAGCTGGCTTCAAAATATCCCGGTACCCTCATGCATTTCAGCTCCATCCCTTTCCGGTTTCCCTTTAACAGGTCAGCTTCAAACCCCTTTGGAATCACCAGCACATAATCCAACTGTCTCCAGTACAATTCATTTAAAATTGCACTTTCCTCATATTCCATATCCACAAGGTTATGGTTTCCTCCAAAATATGTCTTCAATGCCGTTCCCAGGGTCTCCTTATCCTGGTCAATAATTGCAATATCCAGCTTTTCTTCCTCAAACCCCTTTTTACTGTCCGCAGACAAATTTCCTGTCATAATCAGGGCTACTGTAATAAAAATGGCAAAATATAAGATAATAACGCCTTTATAGTGCTTCAGCAGTTTAAAATAGATTTTAAATACTTGCATACTTTGTCCTCCTTAACTTCAGGATACTGACGGCAAGAAATACAATGCCTATCAAAAGCAGTGTCACCAGATTCACCGCATACTGTCTGTAATCCCCAAAAACTGCCAGACTCTTAAAGGCGTTAACCATTAAGGTTGCCGGATTTATCCGGTTAATTATCGGACAATTTTTCTCCAGAATATAGGTGATATCCCCCCATTGCAAACCTCCCAGAAAGGAGCTTGTCATAAAAAATGCCACGTTGATGCCTTCCTTCTTTGTCCGGGAGCCTTTTGTCACCACTGCTATCAGAGTTCCTGCCGCAAGACCTGTAAAACTTCCCGTCCATGTGCCTAAAAGGATTAATCCCCCATTACTTCCAAAATCCTGCTTATAGACAAACACCAGAATCGCCAATACCCCGGTCATCAGAATACAATACAGCAGCAGAGAGGCCAGAAAATCCGTCATCACCTGTTTCATCTTCTTTGCCGGTGCCACATTTCTTCTGGCTCCCACATCGGATAAATCTGCCTGAACCTGGAGTCCATTTTCCAGCCCCACCATGGAGGCAATCAGACAAGCCATGGCAAGCAGGGCATAGAAATACTGGGTATATGGTTCTTTGTCCTGCCCCTTCAGCGCAATCTCCTCTATCCTGATTTCTTCATTCGAAAACAGCTTCTTCACCAGTTCTCCCACCTGCTCCGGATGCTCTGCCGCCACCGCTTCAATCAGGGCATAGTTCTGCTTATACTGGTCTAAAAAAGTTTTAATCAAAGAACTGTAAATGTTTGATTCCTTTACCACCAGAGGAAAATCATCGCTTTTTACAACAATATATCCGTAAATTGTCTCTTTTTGCAGTGCCTTCTCTGCCGCTTCCCTGCTGTCATATTCCTTCACCTCAAACATAGGAACCTTATCCTCTATCTCTGTTTCCTTTAGCAGTTCCACAAGCATATCATTGTCTTCTTCCAAAACAATCCCCACCGGCACCTCCGAAAATTGTTCCATCTTGCCGAGATTACCGAACATGAAATAAAATACCATTCCGAGAAAAACCGGAAACAGAATCGCCCAGAAAATGGCGGAACGTGTCCGGAGCATCCTTTTCATACGATACCCAAAATGCAGCATATCCCTCTCCTCCTTAATCCCGCAATGCTTTTCCTGTAATTTCCAGGAACACATCATTTAAAGTCGGCAGCTCCGAATGCACACCGCCAAATCCAATTTCCTGCTCCTTTAATAAGTCCAGAAGTCTCAGCAGGTTATGCTTTCCCTTGGAAAATTTCACCTTTAACAGATATGTTTCATAATTAACCTGAATCACATGGGGAAGTTTTTTTATCTCTTCTATCACATTTTCCGAAAGCTCCAAAATCTCCACACTAATGGTTTCCCCAAGGTCAATCATCGCCTTTAACTCATCCTTCGTCCCGATGGCAACATTTTTCCCCTTGTCCATAATGGCAATCCGGGTACAAATCTGCTCCACCTCTTCCATATAATGAGAGGTATAAATAATGGTCGCCCCCTGCCGGTTTAAACCCTGTATCCCCTCTAAGATTTTATTGCGGCTTTGGGGGTCAACTGCCACTGTGGGCTCATCCAATATGATAAGCTTTGGCTTATGAGCTATTCCACAGGCTATATTCAGTCTTCTCAAAAGACCGCCGGATAATTTTTTAGGAAGAAACCGTCGGTAATCCCCAAGCTCCACAAAGTCAATAGCTTCCTCCACCAGCTGCTTTCTTTTTGTTTTGTCCTTTACATACAGCCCGCAGAAATAATCAATATTTTCATACACTGTCAGCTCTTCAAATACCGCAACATTCTGCATAACCACTCCGATGTTCTGTTTCAGATTGTAGCTGTCCGGCTTCATTTCCTGTCCAAACACCTCAATCTTTCCCTTATCATATTCCAAAAGTGACAACAGACAGTTAATCGTGGTGGACTTGCCGCTTCCGTTTGGTCCCAGCAGTCCAAAAATCTCCCCCTCTTCTATCGCCAGATTAAAATGGTCTAACGCTACCAGGTCACCATACCGCTTTACCAGATTCTCAATTTTTACAACCATATACTCTTCCTCCCATTTCATATCTGTCAGGTAATTGTTTCGCACTCACCTACTTTATCTGTACTTTACACTATCCGTGGGAAAAACTACAGTGTAAAATGTAAGAAAATTATATGACAAATGTCACATTTTATGAAAAAACACTTGCCCAATCCAAATATTTCTATTATCTTGTAATCAGATTCCTTATCGTAAAATGTTACAGAACGGAGATTATATTATGTCAACCCTTATAGATTCCTTTATCCTGTTTATACTTGGCTCTCTCCTGTGTCCATTGGAACAGTTGGATGTCTTACACATCATGTGCATACTCCTGCTGCTTTCCCTTTACTGTTTTGAATACATCGCCACCAATGAGAAGACTCTTAGGCGTCTTGGCATCCTGCCCCTGATTCTATGCTTCTTTCTGCCGGAACTGTGTGCATTTTTACCGATGCTCTGTTATATCTTTTTTTATCGGAAGCAGTATCTTTTACCATATCTCTATATAATGCCGGCAATTTTCTATCTATACAGATTTCAGGAGCCTGCCTGTCTACTGGTGCTTCCCTTTACAGGCATCAGCTTTTACTTGGGCTACCAGAACAATCTGCGGGACACGTTACAGCAGAAGATTAAAACATTCCGGGATAACAGCGTTGAAAAAGAAATGATACTAAAAAGAAATAATGAGCAGCTCTTAGAAAACCAGGATAACCAGATTTATATTGCCACCCTGAAAGAACGGAACCGAATTGCAAGGGACATCCATGACAATGTAGGACATATGCTCTCCCGCTCCATTTTACAGACCGGCGCTCTTCTTGCCATCTGTAAGGATGAAAGCTTGAAACCCCATTTAGAAGCATTAAAGGACACCTTAAATGCTTCCATGGACAGTATCCGCAGCAGTGTTCATGACCTGCATGATGAATCGATTGACTTAAAGGAAGCTCTCACCTCCCTAATCAGCCACTTTACTTTCTGTCCCATTGCCTTCAGCTGTGAGATATCCCGGAATATACCACGGAATGTAAAATACTGCATTCTTACCATCACAAAAGAAGCACTGAATAATATCATAAAGCACAGCAATGCCACAAGGGCTTCGATAACCGTAAAGGAACATCCCGGATTTTACCAGCTTTTAATTGAAGACAATGGCACCACTGCGACAAAACAGTTTTCAGAGAAAGACACAGGAATCGGACTTGCCAATATGAAAGACCGGGTAAATGGCGTTCATGGGATTCTGCATATCAGCACAGAGGCAGGCTTCCGGATTTTCATGTCGGTTCCAAAATAGAAGAAGCATTTTCTGCTTCATTGATTTTAACGGAATAATCTGATACTATATTTACTAAGAATGAAAAAGAAATGCTCCTTTTCCTGTCAATACTCCGCTGCAAGCAGTCACTTGGCTCGTTGCTCACGGGAATAAAAAGGGAGCTGCAGGAGACCTGGATATATGCGAGTTGTATTAATAGATGATGACCAGTTGGTCTGCATATCACTAAAAATGATATTAG
>ULOF01027226.1_pt1 | contig 18064 bp, 14 predicted proteins | sample 1952371 | NCBI WGS metagenome assembly ULOF01 (sample SAMEA4835597, study PRJEB28245) | human gut metagenome | biome: gut microbiome; material: fecal sample | place: Denmark | collected 2008 | reverse complement strand
TAGGCAGCTGCAACTTCGCAGAGCATCATAACTGCCACACAGGCATCTTTATCCCTTGCATAGGTGCCAGCCAGGCAGCCGTAGCTCTCCTCTAAGCCAAAAACATAAGAATAGTTATCGTTTTCCTCAAACAGCTTAATCTGTTCCCCAATATATTTAAACCCGGTTAACACCTCAATAAGCTTCACATCATATGTCCTGCACAAAGCGTCTGCCATATTGGTTGTAACAATGGTTTTCACAAGTGCCGCATTATCTGGAAGTGTCCCGGCTGCTTTTCTTTCCCGAAGTATATACTCTGCAATCAGCATTCCTGACATATTGCCGGTAAAGCTCACATATTTACCGGTCTTGCTGTCCTTTGCATAAACTCCCAAACGGTCTGCATCCGGGTCCGTTGCAAGGACAATATCCGCGTCCACCTGGGCCGCCAGCTCAAGAGCTAATGTAAATGCCTTTGGATCCTCCGGATTCGGATAGGCTACGGTAGGGAAATTGCCATCCGGTGCTTCCTGTTCCTCTACCACATATACCTGTTTAAAGCCTAGTTCCTTTAACACTCTGCGCACCGGAAGATTTCCCGTTCCGTGGAGAGGTGTATACACTATCTTAATATCCTCCGCCATTTTTTTAATAATTTCCGGATGAATACTCTGCTTTTTCAGTTCCTCCATGTAGCGGTCATCCATGCCGGAATCAATCACATTGTAAAGACCAAGCTTAACAGCTTCCGCCTCCTTCATGGTGGACACCTCCGAATAGTCTCTGACTGCTGCCACCTCTGCCAGAATATTCTTATCGTGAGGCGGTGTAATCTGTGCACCGTCTTCCCAGTACACCTTATATCCGTTATACTCTGCCGGATTATGACTAGCCGTAATCACAATACCCGCAATACAGTTTAATTCCCGGACTGCAAAGGATAACTCCGGTGTTGGGCGCAAGCTTTCAAAAATATAGGTTTTCACCCCGTTAGAATTGAGGCACAGCGCTGCCTCCTTTGCAAATTCAGGAGACATTCTCCTGGAGTCATAGGCAATTGCCACTCCCTTCTCCTGCCCTCTTGACTTAATTATATAATTGGCAAGACCCTGGGTCGCCTTTCGCACGGTATAAATATTCATGCGGTTGGTTCCTGCTCCAATCACCCCTCTAAGTCCTCCGGTTCCAAATTCCAGTTCCCGGTAAAAGCGGTCCTCAATTTCTTTTTCATCTGCTGCAATTTCCCTTAATTCTTTTTTTATCTTCTCGTCAAAATAATCATCCTTAAGCCAGTTTTCATATGCATCTCTGTAATCCACAATAATCCTCCTTCTAAAGCTGTTCGCAAAACGGTGCCAGCGGCAGGGCTGCCCGGTTGTAAATATTTACTTTACCATAGTTAAAATATCCATATCTCACAAATGCCGGATGAGGTGTCCTTTCATTCCAGACAATAATCTGTTCTCCCCGGATAACTGCACTGGCAGGATACCAGTCTGTCCCATTCTCAGACAACTCAAAGCCTATCGGCATTCCTTCTGTTTCTGCCTCTCTTATGTCCTTAAGCCCATTCTCCAGCAGCTTAATTTTCCCATATGTATTGGTAAAAGACAGGCAAAGCTTATTCTTAACAGGCTCGGCAAAACTGAAAAACATCGCGCTTCCCTCCACCGGTTTCCTGTATATCTTTTCCAATACCTGCAATGCCAGTCTGATTCCCGGTGTCTTTTTATCGGTGGGGTGAATGTTGTCATATTCACCTAAGTCCAGCAAAACCGTTAAACCAGTATATGGCACCAACTGGTATACCTGCTCCTGCGCCAGCCTGAGCCTGGGCCAGGAATAATCCTCTGGCTCATTTTTGGCAATAAACATAGGCAGCTGGACAATCTCAAAGGGCAAAGCCGAATCTCGCCAGTCCCTTCGAAACTGTACAATCAACCTTTCCAGCAATTTATCATAATGCAATGTTTTTAAGGTATCCTCTTCACCTTGATAATACAGAAAGCCCTTTACCGTATATGGAGCCACTCTGCAAATCATAGTATAGTAAAGACCGCACGGACGGTATAAGGATTTCTCACCCATAGGAGGCGGCCATGGATATAAGCCCGCCTTATCGTTCAGCTCTTCCATTGTAATCCACGGATTCTTTTTTTTCAGCTCCTCCACCTTCTGGTTATAGATAGCAAGCCTTTCATTATATTCTTTTAATGCAAGGTCATACGCTTCTTCCGTCTGCCCTGCGGTAACTTTTTCATATTCATCAATATAGGGCTTCCCTTCCGGCATTTCTCTGAGATTTTCCTCACTGAGCCAGCAGGAAATAGAAGTGCCTCCCTGATAGCAGTCAATTATCCCAATGGGAACCTGTAACTGCTCATATGTTTTTTTTGCAAAAAAATACGCAACTGCAGACATATCCCGAAAATCTCCATTTTTACACATATGCCAGCTTTGCGCTGCCTCTTTTTTTAACACTTCATCATCAATAAATGGTGTTTTTATCACATTATAGTAGCGGATATCCGGATAATCTGCCTGAGCCAGCTCTTCTTTACCGTAATCGGCATTCTGTATTTCCAACTCCATATTGGACTGTCCGCCGGCAAACCATACTTCGCCATACATGACATTGCCAAGTTCAATCACACAATCTTTTCCACTTATTTTCATAACAAAAGGGCCACCGGCACTATGAGGGGGAAGCGTTACCATCCACCTGCCGCCGCAGACCTCAGTCACAGCCTCTATATTATCTATCACAACCTGAATCTTCTCCTGGTTTTCCCCGGTGCCAAACACACACACCTCTTTGTCCCGCAGGAGAATCATATTTTCAGAAAAAATACCAGCTACTTTCATAAACAGCCTCCTTTGCCGCTTCCTAAGGTCCTGCTCATATGGAAATCGAATCTTTAATGTTTCCGATTCCCAAATGTTTGTTAGGGGGGATTACGGAGAGCAATCACGCAGGACCTTAAAATACAGGCTTTTACATCTTATAGGATGAAATCTATTCAAAAGAACCCAGATATTCCAGATTCTTTTTGATGAGTTCAGTCCGCTGCTGTACGCACAGTACAGAGCGTAACGGATCAGCCGGTGTGTTAAATACATAATCCACCAGCTTATCCACTGTGGTAGTTGCCACGTGCAAACGAGTATCGGAAGACGCATAGTAGATAAACACTTCATTGTCATCATTTACAATGGCACCGTTGGTAAATACAACATTACCCACATCACCAATCCGTTCTCCTCCTAATGGAGCAATCAAAAAACCGGAAGGCTCTGCAATCACCTTAGCCGGATTGTTTAAATCCGTGGCAAAAGCATATATAACATAACGAAGACCCGCCGCTGTGTTTCTCACTCCATGTGCAATATGGATAAATCCTTTTTCTGTCTTAATCGGCACTGCACCGGCACCATTCTTCGCCTCGGTTATGGTGTGATACTTTCTTTTGCTGGTGATAATCTCCTCATCAATCACCGCATTAGTAATATCCTCACATAATCCAAACCCGACTCCGCCACCAGAACCCGTATCAATAAAATCATCCATAGGGCGGGTATAAAATGCATACTTTCCGTCCACAAATTCTGGATGAAGAACCACGTTCCGCTGCTGCGGAGAACGCAATGTCTTAAGATTTGGCAAGCGTTCCCAGTTTATCATATCCTTCGTTCTTACGATTCCTGCCGCTGCAACAGCCGCAGATAAATCATTGCTGTCCCTGTCCTTACTCTCTGAACAGAACACGCCATATATGTATCCGTCCTCGTGTTTTGTCAAACGCATATCATAGACATTTGTCTCATCCGGGCAGGTATCCTCTAAAAGTATCGGATAATCCATAAAGCGAAAGCCATCTACCCCATTATCGCTGACCGCAACACCAAAAAACGATTTTCTGTCATTTCCTTCAATTCTTGCCACCAGATAATATTTACCGTCCAGATAAATAGCACCGGCATTAAACACTGCATTTACGCCAAGCCGCTCCATAAAATAAGGATTGGTCTCCGGATTCATATCATACTTCCATGTAAGAGGAATATGGTCTCTTGTAAGTACAGGATTCTCCCACCGGTCATAAATTCCGTTATAAAAGTCGGTCTTTTTATTTTTTTTCCGGATGACCTCCTCATATCGTGCCATCTGCTTTTCAAGCTGTTCCTTAAACATCTGCTTTCCTCCTCACTAATTCAAAACACATTCTGCCCGTATGATATGGACATTTCCACGGCTCTACAATCGGTTTCCGGCTGGTAGGTGCTCCGTTCTTGTCTACCTCCCAGAACCACTCGGAACCAACACGCTTATCAATCATATGATTTTTGATATATTCCCAGATGCCCTTCACTGCCTTTTTATATTCTATCTTTTCCGGGTGCTTCTGATAACCGTTATAGAAGCCTACCATTGCCTCCACCTGCACCCACCAGATGCGGCTTTCCTCCACTACACCATTACAGCACTCTGCAGGCATGGAACAGCCGTCAAATGCAATTTTATAGACCTGGGAAGTAAGCGTCTCCGTAATCGGCGTAAGCCTTTTTGTATATGCGGAATCATTTAGTATCTCCAGTCCCCGGTCAATAAGCCACGCTGTCTCAATATCGTGACCATAAGAATACAAATCAATCAAAGAATGATAATTCTCATCAAAAAATACTTCCTGCCTTCCCAATGCAGGATTATACATTTTATCTGCAAAGATATCCAAAATCTGGCGCAGGCTGTCTGCCACCCCGGCATCACCGCTGACGCGGTAAAGCTCTGTATATGCCTCAAACACATGTAATAATGTATTCATTGTTCGCGTAGCTTCCACACCGTTTTCTGAAAGCTTCTCATTGGATTCCGGTTTGAAATCCTCCGTAAATGCTTCCAAATACCCATTCTCATCCCTGCATTTGCTCTCTATCAAATGATACAATGAAAAAGCCATATCTTTTGCCTCTTCTGCTTTAACTGCATCATAATAAGAAGACAATGCGTAAATAGCAAATGCCTGATTATATGTATGCTTCGTGCTGTCGCATACGGTACCGTCATAATTCAGTGACCAATATATTCCCTTATTTACTTTATCTAAACAGGCTTCCTTCAAAAATGAATATGCATGCTCTGCATATTCCAGATAGGATTTATCCCCAAAGGTTAAATATGCATTTGAAAAAAACCACAGAATCCGGCTGTTTAAAATACATCCCTTTTCCGCTGTTTTATCAAGTTTCAAATCATAATCCAGCCACCCATAAAAGCCTCCATAATCTTCGTCCTTTAATCTTTCCCAAAATGGAATTACATGATTCAAAAATTCTTTTTTTACTTCTTCAACTACCATGGCAATCTCCTTATCTTCAACTGCAAATAGAATAGTCCTTCCCTTCCATTGCAGTCATCTGATTTTTAGTTCTTGTCAATACTCAGAAAGAAAATACCGCCTTACATTTTAGGGAGGAATACAGGCAGTATTTTCTCTCTTCCTATTCACATACAATCTATTATTTATTATAACACAAACCAGATAATACTAACACATAATACCAGGTATCACCGGATTCCAATCTCCGAATCCTGTTCCGTAACCACACTGTTTTTCTTGATATAATCTACAATCTCATCAAGCTTTGTGAATGCAAGCCCTACATAGCTGTCTGCTGCACCATAATATATAGCAATTCGTCCTGTGTCCGCATCCTGCAGTGTTGCGCAAGGGAAACATACATTTGGAACAAATCCTCTTTCTTCATACCATTCCTCCGGAGTCAGCAGATAATTCTCACATCTGTATTTTACGACAGACGGGTTATCAATATCCAGAATTGCTCCGCCAATACTATATACAAAACCATTACAGGTCCCGCTTACTCCGTGGTAAAATAACAGCCATCCCTCAGAGGTTTCGATTGGTGCAGCACCGCCTCCAATCTTAACAGATTCCCACCACTCAGAACCTTTTCCCATTACATGCCGGTGTTTACCCCAATATACCATATCTGGACTTTCGCTTAAGAAAATATCACCAAACGGTGTATGACCACTGTCACTCGGTCTGGACAACAGCATAAATTTATCATTAATTTTTCTCGGGAACAGGACTGCATTCCGGTTAAACGGAATAAATGGATTTTCCATTCTTACAAAAGTCTTAAAATCCTTAGTTTTTGCCATACCAATAGATGCACCATAGAAATCTGTACACCACATAATATAATATGTATCCTCTACCTTTACCAGTCGCGGGTCGTAAGCATATTTCGGCATGAAGTCTTCTCCGTTCTCATCCACGAAATGAATCTTTTCCTCGTCAAACCGCCAGTGAATACCATCCTCACTATGTCCAAGATAAATATAAGGAATACCGTTTACCTGCTCACCCCGGAACACTCCGATAAATTTACCCTCATACGGAATCACTGCCGAATTAAAAATCCTTGCTACATTCTTAAGGGGATTTCTTCCAATTACCGGGTTCTCTGTATATCTCCAAATTGGTGCATCCCCGATTTGTTCCGGTTTATCCTGCCACGGAATATTTGGAAGTGCACTCCCTTCGATAAATTTTACTTTTGACATATTCTCCTCCTTTGACAATTTTTTCAAACCGGCATCAGCCTAGTTTATTCTTGTTTCATTTTTTAATTAAATTTAACTTAATTTAATACTATTACATTTAGCTAAATTATTCACTACATTATCTTGCGGATTTTCAAATTATCTTGCTTTTTATTTATAATATGTTAAAATAAAAGATAGAATATTCTTTTTTATACTGCATTTTCACCAATAATATTAGAGCTATATCCCGTTTATATTTGTATGATTTTATATTTTACTTAAATATATAAGCATTTTTAACTAACATAAATAGGTTAAAGGAGGCGTCTTTCATGAACTTTAATATTTTATTTTATCAGGCTTCTTCCCATTCCCGTTACCAGGAAAACCTTTTGAAACAGATGCATTTCCCGGAGGAAAATACCAAATACGCATTTACCTTAAATGGCATTACAAACACCTGCTTTCATTATCCCAACGGTATTTCCCTAAATCCAATGCCCTGCTATGCCTTTCTCTACACAAGCTCCGGCAAGGCAGCACTGCACTACTGCAACGGAGCTTATCCTCTGGCTGCAGATACCACTGCATGGATTGACTGTTCAAAAGGATTCCAGGTGGAAATTACCGAAACACGCCAGGACTGGCGCTTTTTTCTAGTGTTTGCTTCCGGAAGCTCCATCTCCAATTATTATGAAGATTTTTTAACAAATGGCGGTATAACCATATCTTCAAAAAACTCTCCCTCCATATCCGTTATTTTTCACCAGCTTTATTCCAATGCCATATCCCAGACAGAATACAGTCCCCTCATTTATTCCAAACTGTTGTGTGATTTAATGACTTCTCTCACATTGGACCGTTTTATCCAGAGCCGTTATGGAGAAGAGCCCGAACATATCATAAAAGTAATTCATTATATTCAGGAGCACTATGCAGAAAAGATTACTTTAGATACCATTGCCAATCATTTTGCCATAAGCAAATACAGTTTATCCAGAGACTTTTCCACATATATGAACCGGTCATTAATTGATTATTTAATCGATTACCGAATAGAAGAAAGCAAAAAGCTGTTAATCTCCACGAATCTGTCTGTTTCCGAGATTTCCTTTTCCACAGGCTTTACTACGGTAAACAATTTTTTACAGCAATTTAAAAAAAGAACAGATTTGACTCCCTCTGCTTATCGACAACAAAATCAAATCTATTCCTCCACACGACAGCTTTTCAATTTTACTAAATAGGGGATAATCCCCTCAGCTCTTTGCTTTCACTGTATTCCGGACAATGAGTTTTCCATACACCACGGTTGTTCCCCGTCGGTAATTTTTATTCTTCGCCCTCTGTTCCACAATATGGATGCAATGCCTTATCATTTCATCTATATTTACACGGTACGTGGTTAATTCGATGTCCTCCGGAATCTGGTCCGCATAGTCGTCATATCCTACCACCGCAATATCCTCCGGCACAGAGTAGCCCTCTTTTTCCAAAGTCTCGATGAGACGATAGGCAACCACGTCACAATTACATACAAATGCTTCCGGCATATCCTCCGGCAGCTTCAAATCAATAAATTTTCCATGCTTGTCTCTATCGGATATCATCCACCGCTCATCAGCAATCTGGTCTTTAGCCATCAGGTATTTCAAATATCCCATAAAACGGTCCAATATACTCCGGGTACTCTTATAATCCCCCACAAAACCGATTTTTTTATAGCCGTTTTTGACAAGATATCTGGTAAGCAGATACCCTCCATTTATACTGTCTCCTACCACGCAGTCCACATCAAATTCTTCATTTTCAAAATCAAAGAAAATAATTCCAAGCTCCGTCTGTACCAGCTTTTCCAGAAATATGGTTTTCATCTCTCCAATAACAATCACCTGTTCAACGGAATCCATTCTCACCACATTTGGCAAAATCCCAGCCTCTTCATCCTCAACACGGACAATTTCCAGTATCCCGATATACCCCTTTGCAGAAAGCCCCATAATCATTTTCTGATATATTTTAAAATAAAAGGAATTATCACTAATAAACCGCTCGGATATGACAATGGCAATGTTCAGACTACCGGTTTCTGATTTCTTTTTATCTCCCTTAAAGGCATATCCCAACTCCTTTGCCTTTTCAACAATTTTCTCTCTTAACGCTTCGCTGACACCATCCTTTCCCGCCAACGCCTTGGAAACGGTAACAATACTCACGTCCAGTTCCGTTGCCACATCCTTCATTGTTACCTGTTTTCTAACCATTTTTCCACGCTCCTTTTTTATATTTCATCTGATGTATTTTATTTCTTACAGGAGATTCTCTTGCCGCATAAATGCCAGAATCCGTTCCGCATCCTTTCTATGAGTCGCTATGGAAGGATGCATAGATGCCATCCCATCCCGTTCCACATCATGATACGGAAGTTCAAATGCATATACATTTTCCATTCCCTCAGCCTTCACTTTTTCAACCACCTGTTTTACATAGGAAAACACGCCATTGCACAATGTACCCAGCACGCATACCAGAACTGCTTCCCTGTGATACTCTCTTAGCATTTTCAAGAAATTCTCATATGCCTTTTGAAATCCATCTCTTATTTCTTCTTTACAAAGATGCTCCGAATCATTGGTACCCAGATTAATAAATATGTACTGTGGTTCAAATTCCTTCGGATTCTGATATACTTCTTTATTCACAAACCAGTTCACATAGGGATATAATTTAGGAACATTATTATCGGGATTGCCAGTATATTCCACATACATCCCATAGCCGGAAGCAGATATCCATCTGGCATTCCAATTCATTTCTCTCGCCATAAATGCCCCATAGCTGTATTCCCCATCCTCTTCCCGAATAGTATATTCACTTTCCGGTTCGCCATGAACGCCATATCCACAGGTGATGGAATCTCCAATAAATTCCACCTTTACACGGTCATCCGAAGTCCGCTTCAAGGGCAATATTTTACCATCACATACCTTTATCCTTTGAAGACCTGCGTAGGACATTGCTGCCTCTGTAATTTTAACAATCCTGATTTCATGCACCTGTTCCGGTTCTAAGTCACAGATAAAATACCATCCTTCCCGCCTGTCCAGCACTATCTGGGATTTCTCTTTTCCGTCCACATATACCCTTAACCCGGGCTGGTTTACTTCTTCGTTCTCACCAGTAACAAAATATATATATACCGAATGCCCTTCCGCACTTAGGGAAATACTGCTGTTCGTATACCCCAGATAGCTGATTCCCTGTTGCCTTAGAATTCTTCCTTCCCAATGAAGGAGCAAATCTGTCTCTTCATCCATTAAATATTCCGACATAGCTATTTCTCCATCTCAATTGATTTATATTATAATGATTTGATTATAGCTTAATTTATCAGAAAATTCAACGTATTTACTTTAATTTACTTAAATTAATCAATTTTTATTCTTCTCCTGCGGTTTTTCCGCTCAGGGCAGCCTGCCATCTGTCATTCCAGTCCTTCATGATATCTTCAAAGCTTTCCCCGTCTTCCTTCCTTGCTTCCTCTACAATTCTCTTCTTTTCTGTATCTTCATCAAGGTAAATACCGGACAACTCATTTACCTGGTCATATTTTCCTGCATTTCCGGATAAGGCAGGATTATCGATTACCAGCTCCACACCATTGAAATTCTCCAGCAATTTCGGAAGCTCTGCCTTCTTTTTAATGGAAATGGCACCCTCACTGGCTGCAAATCCAGAATCCTTCAGTATATAATCAATCCATGCCCTGGCCGTTGCTTTATTCTCACTGTTTTTATTGATTCCATAGCAGTATTCTATCGTAGTTGTGGCATACTGCACTCCGTCTATACTATAAGGAAAGGGCATATAACCAATATCATCCGGATTCGTAGACGCACTTTGTATTTCCGAAAGCAAATTCCAATCAGCCAGAATACAGCCAATTTCACCCTGATTCAGCATCGTTTTTGCCGTCTTCCAGTTAATACTGTCGGATTCCTTCTCACACAAACCGGCTTTCACAATATCATAAAGCAGCTCATGAACAATATAATTCGGCTTTTGTTTAGCAAACGGGGTCTTGTCCACTACAATACCATTATAATGGTAATCCGGATTTCCAGATACCGAACCCCATGCATGCTGCTGCCACCCTGCAAGACCCCGGCTCATTCTCATATTGGTACAATATGGAATCACCTGAGGCTGTGTTGTCCGTATTGCCCTTAGTGCCTGCAAAAATTCTTCCGGACTTTTCGGAAGCTCATATACACCTGCTCTTTCAAAAACCTTTTTATTATATACAATCCCCTGCGGCTCCGCATATTGCGCCAGCCCGTAGACAATTCCATCCTGCTGTTTCTCCTGTAAATACTTTTCATTATAAATCTCTGACAGTTCTTCCGATGTTCCCAACGGCTCAAAATATTTTTCCAGCTCCTCATTGGATACAAAATGGGGAATCAGCAAAACATCACCATAATCGTTTTCTTTTATTTTATCGGCAACAGAGGCTTCATACTTGCCAAATTGTTCAAATACAACCTCTGTTCCGGGATATTTCTCCTCAAATGCCATTTTATATTCGACAAGCTTTGTCTTTATCAAATCTACACGATCTGTCAACACCGTGATTGTTCCAATCACTTCATCTGACTCCTCTTCCCCGGGCACTGTCTGTTCAGAAGCTGTACTCTGCCCCTGCACCGGTTTCTGCTCTGCCTGCTTGTCTTTGCCACAGGCAAAAAGAGAGAGTCCCATCACTGCTGCCAAACATATACTTACTATTTTCTTTCCCAAAGTTTTCATCTCAAAGCTCCTTCTATAACCAGACTTTCACGGATAATTTCAGCCTTGCATCCTGTCCTCCAGCTCTACCCTCCGTGCAAAAAACAGGGACCACTGCTCGAAAATTCCTCTTTTCTTACAACAGTCCCCTATTTCTCATTATTTATTATATATCCGGTTACAAACCAAATATTCATAACGATACTTAAAAATCTTTTTCTGTCTGATATTCTCTATCCGCTTACAAAATCTCACGCTTTACCTACAGAACCAAATAGCTCCATCTTTTCCTTTACAGTAGCCTTGATTGCATCTGCACCTGGCGCTAATAATTTACGAGGGTCAAACCCCTTACCCTCTAAATCTTTTCCTGCTTCAATATACTTACGTGTTGCATCTGCGAAGGATAACTGACACTCTGTATTAACATTAATCTTAGCAACACCCAAGGAAATCGCTTTCTTAATCATATCCTCAGGAATGCCTGTACCACCGTGTAATACCAATGGCATATCACCAGTCTTCTGTTGGATTGCGTCTAAGGTCTCAAAGCTTAAGCCTGCCCAGTTTTCAGGATATTTACCGTGAATGTTACCAATACCGGCTGCCAGCATGGTTACACCTAAATCTGCAACCGCTTTACACTCATCCGGGTCTGCACACTCACCAGCACCAATTACGCCATCTTCTTCGCCACCGATGGAACCAACTTCTGCCTCTAAGGAAAGTCCCTTTTCCTTACAAATTGCAACTAATTCCTTTGTCTTTGCTACATTCTCCTCAATCGGGTAGTGGGAACCGTCAAACATGATAGAAGAAAAACCTGCTTCAATACAAGCTAATGCACCTTCATAAGAACCATGGTCAAGGTGAAGTGCAACCGGAACTGTAATTCCCAGGCTGTCCACCATAGCATCTACCATAGCTGCAACCGTTTTAAAACCAGTCATATACTTACCGGCACCCTCGGATACACCAAGTATAACAGGACTGTTTAATTCCTGTGCAGTTAAAAGGATAGACTTTGTCCACTCAAGATTGTTGATGTTGAACTGACCAACTGCATACTTGCCAGCTTTTGCCTTTTTTAACATTTCTTCTGCTGAAACTAACATGAAAAAATTCCTCCATCTTCTTAAAATAATTACAGGTGAAAAAATGCGCACCTGCACACTTAGCTTTATTATACCCTAACTTGTACCAAAAAGAAAGAAAAAGTTTCGTCCTGCACCACCACCTGCTATCTACTCATTACAGTTCAAACATGCCATCAGCACCAGGCAGATTCGAACTGTAACATCTACTCAGCAGCCTGCAACATGCTTTTCCCATTGCCATGCATCCCTGCACATGGTATCCAAAGTCTCCTGTGCCTGCCAGCCCAACAGTCTTTTTGCTTTAGACGGGTCTGCATAACATTGGGCGACATCACCGGCACGCCTCGGTACAATCCTATAGGGAATTTCGATTTTATTTACCTGTTCAAAGGTTTTCACAAGCTCCAGTACACTGTACCCGTTCCCTGTTCCCAGGTTAATAACCTCTGCACCCTTATGGCTCATGGCATAATTCAGTGCGGCAATATGGCCTTTTGCGATGTCCACTACATGAATATAGTCTCTGACTCCGGTTCCATCCGGGGTATCATAATCATTCCCAAACACATTCAGATAAGGGCGGATTCCCGAAGCCACCTGTGTAATATACGGCATCAGATTATTGGGCACTCCATTAGGCTGTTCCCCAATCAGCGCCGACTTATGGGCACCTATGGGATTAAAATATCTTAAAATAACAGCAGATAAATCCTTTTCTGCATTGCAGACATCCTGAATAATCTGTTCAGACATATACTTCGTCCAGCCATAGGGGTTGGTACAGCCTGTCGGCATCCCTTCCACCAGGGGAACCACCTCCGGCACCCCGTATACTGTGGCAGAGGAGCTGAAAATCAAATTATACACTCCGTGCCTTTTCATTGCCTCCATAACGGTTATCAGAGAATCCAGGTCATTTCGGTAGTACAGCAACGGCTTCTCAACAGATTCTCCCACCGCCTTATAACTGGCAAAATGCAGTACAGCCTCAATGCTATATTTTTCAAACATGCTGTCCACTTTCACAGGGTCACAGACATCCATCTCTTCCAGTACCGGTCTTTTCCCTGCTATATCCTCTATCGCATTTATAACCTCCGGCTTACTGTTATAAAAATTATCGGCAATCAATACCTCAAAACCGGCCTGCAGCAGCTCCACTGCCGTATGGGAGCCAATATATCCTGCCCCACCTGTCAACAAAATCATTTTTATACGCCCCCTGTCCTGTTTTTATGATTCCCAAAGATTGCGTCCGTATACACCATCTGCCACCAATTGTTTAAATGCCTGTACTACACTTTCTTTATCCTCCGCATAAGTCACGCCAAACCACCGGTCCGAGGAGGACAACACCTTAACCTCAGCCTGCCTGTTCTGGAGCAAATCATCTATAATTGTGGGCAGTAGAAATTCTGCCTTTACATCCTCCGGCTTCATGTCGTTCAGAAAATCCACAAACTTATCCTGTAAAATTTCCATAAATTCCGGGGTTACCCCCCACATATTCATGGAAACCAAGGTATCATCTGTGAGACTTCCCTTCTCTTCACTGGTATAATTGCCATCTGCATCCCTTAATATTTCATGGGTTTCTGTAATTTTTACCAGATTCTCCTTCTCATCCATGGAGCAGACACCACGGGTTACAGACCCGTTATCGCTCAAGGTATTGGAAAGCTTGAAGCCTGCCATACAATACCGGTATCTGTCAGAAGCATGCTCTACCAGAAACCGGTAGATTTTTACAAATGCTTCTTTTCCATAATAGTCATCTGCATTGACGACAACAAAGGGAACATCTAAAATCCCCCTACAGGCAAGAACCGCCTGCCCGGTTCCCCATGGCTTTGTTCTACCGGCGGGACAAGTAAATCCATCCGGTAAGTCATCTTTATCCTGAAATACGTATTCCACCGGACATATTTTTTCAATCCGTGAACCGATTACTTCTCTAAATTCTGTTTCAATATCCCTGCGTATAATAAATACTACTTTTGTAAAACCTGCTTCCAATGCATCATGGATAGAGTAGTCAATAATAATTTCACCCTGTGGACCCACCTTCTGTAGCTGCTTGATTCCTGCTCCATACCGGGAACCTATGCCAGCAGCCATAATTACCAACGCAATCTCTCTCATCAGTGTCCTCCTTTATATTTTTCTGCCATCATGCTATCATAAACCATAACAAAAATCAAATTAAATATATATCATCTCTACAGCTCCTTTATCTGTGTAAACAACTCATCCATTTCAAGCCTAGTCATTCTGCCTCCCACTCTTAAAACGGTTTCCACATCCGGCAGGCTGTCACTGCACACAGATACGCAATAGTCTGCATCCTCCATAAAACAAACTGCAAACCATCTGTCCAGCCCCTCAACACAGGCTGTCCCCGATTCCTCCCGCAATATTCGGAAAGAATTGAGAGGAATACGCAGGCCTTCTCCCGAATGCTTAATAAATGCCTCCTTCATGGTCCAGTATTCCAAGAAGCATTTCTCCTGCTCCTCTCTCTCCCCTGCAGAAATGATATCTGTATACTCATTTTCACAAAAACAGCGTTTTGCTACCGCTAAATAATTTTTCTTTTTATGTTCTATATCAATTCCAACAGGTCTGTCACTGACCGCCAAAACAGCATATTTTCCGGAATGGGACAGGTTAAAATAGGCAACCGGCACCTTTTTCGCCTTCCCAGACTCTGTTTTACCAAGAATCTCCGGGTAATCCAGTTCAGGCTTTCCCTGCTCTCCATACCGGTAACAAATTTTATCCATAGAAATACCTGTCTCCCGGCTTAACACATACTGCAAAAATGCACCAGTATACAGCCGTTTCTTGGCTACACTCGCGTTTAATGCCTTTTTTACCCCTGCCTTTCGCTCCTCCGGTAAAATTCCATATAAAGCAAGTGACTGCTCATACGAGCAGCCACCGCTTAGATTCATATAAAACATATGTATCATAGTTTGTCTCCTGATTTCCCAAACAACTCTGCCATCCATTCATTTGGGATTCAAACCAAAAATTAATTATATTATACTTTTATAATAACTCTGTTACCCTGCTAAGAATTGCTATCTCTTTCTCCTTGGCATCATCCAGATATCCTGCAATTCTGTCACCGGCTTCAATCTCATCGGTTACGGAGATACGAACCAACAGATTCCGGGCTGTCAGCATATCCTCCACAACAACCGCATAATCATCTAACATTTGCTGGTTAAACGGAATCACTTCATTTGCCATTAAATATTTTAATCGGTCTAACATTAAAACCTTATGGTCATAGGCGATATGTAACGCACGGATATCAAAATCCGGCTCCTCCTTGTGAAGCTGCTTATCCACTCTTGCTTTCAGGGCCTCGTAGACATTTACACCAAAAACCGTATCATCAAACCGGTTTCTCATCATCCGGAAATGTTCCTTCGTGTCTGCACCCGTCAGATATTCTTCCAGGGTCCTCTTAATCAAAACCCGGTCAATATCATAATATTTACTGTCAACATTTTTCTGAATGACATACAAGCCCCGGGTGCCTTTATAATCATCACGGAATACATGATCCTCTCCGGCAGAAAGAACATCAAAGCCTCTCTTAACCGCATCAAAGGTAACCGTTGTATATGCATACTTATCCTTAAAGGTAAAATCGCCTACATAGAATACCTCTTCCTCCATGTTATATCCATAAATGAACAATTCATGGGAAAACTTATAGTCTACACTGACATCACTAATCATTCTCGCCTCATCGAAGGCACCATATACATATCCGCCAAGGTCAATGGTCTTCACAATAAAATCAACCACATCACCACAATAACTTTCAATCTGCGGCTTTGTAATCAGTGAAAAGATAAGATACGGACATTCCTTCATTGCACTGCTTCCCGGCATCATATCACATAACAAAATCTCATCCCCGCTTGTATACTCCGGAATATTATAGCAACGGAGCTGGATATAGTTGCTGTATATCCATCTTTTTGCATTCTCGTCCTCTCCAAGAATTGAAAATAAAGTTGCATGCCACTGCCATGATGTAATGGCAGGATATTTAACAGGTAAAACCACTTTGTTAGCCATAATACTTACTCCTCCTTCATTACTGCAGCTTTTCTTCGATTACTTCAATGACATCATCAAAATTCTCGTATTTGTTAAGCGCCAGCTCTCTGTCATCAAATTTCACATTGAATGCCTGTTCAGCGTCCACAATCATCTTAATCAATGACACGGAATCTACCCCATATTCATCCGCCAGGGAAGCCTCTGTATCGAGCTTGTCCACTTCAACGTCCGGCAGCTCTTCCTCAATAATTTCCAGTAGTTTTTCTTTGATTTCCTTCTTTTCCATGCTGATACCCTCCATAAATTCTAATACACTTATTATTTTAATACGAATACAGGTAATGTTCAACAAAAATATTTAAAAATTTATGTTTCTATTTTATCTGCAAAAGCGGTATTCTTCTTTACTATATGCGTATAGAAGTCCCACATCACAAGGCACATGCACACAATCCATATGACAGGCTCCGAAATGCACACCCCCAGATATCCAAGCTTTGGCGCCAGATACGCCGCTACCAGAAATTTTCCGACCAGCTCAATGATACTTCCAATCACCGGTATCATGCGTCGGTTCAATCCCTGTAATGTAGACCTCAAGACCAAAAGGGGTACTAAAAAATAAAAAAACGGAAAGTTAATGCGTATATATTTTACTGCTGTATCAATCACCACCGGATTCTCCGAGCCGGTAATGGCATGTGCGAGAAATGGGCCGGCAAAAAAAGCTGTAACTACGCCTACCGTCGACCAGATAAAGCCTAACATAAAAGTATCCAAAATTCCCTCTTTAATACGGTCAATCCTCCCTGCACCATAATTCTGACTGGCATAGGTAGAGGCTGTGACCGAAAAAGTAGAAAATACTATCATAAAAAGTTCATCCATTTTCCGTGCTGCTGTATGCGCCGCAATCACCTCTTTGTCAAAGCTGTTAACAGCGCTTTGCAGTGCCACTGTTCCAATCGAAACTACCGCAAGCATCATTGCCATGGAAAATGCAGTAGCCAGCAAATCCTTAACAATCTTTTTTTCAAATACCATATGACACTTATGTATCCGTAAATCCGCACATTTTGTCAGGATATACCACAAACTGGCAGCAACAGAGAGCAGCTGCGCCAGCACGGTTGCAAGGGCAGCTCCTCCTACTCCCAAATGAAGCCCTGCCACAAACCAGACATCCAGGACCACATTGACAACCGATGCAATAACCAGAAACACCAGCGGCATAACACTATTACCGACAGCACGCATAATTCCAGCGAACATATTATAGCTGACCGTGACAATTAATCCGGCAAATGCAATTTTCAAATAAGAAACCGCATCCTTCATAATGGAATCCGGCGTTCCCAGCAGCCGCAACAGCGGGTCAATACCAAGCAATGCCAGCACTGTGAGAACAACCGATATAAGAACGGAAAGTGCATAGGTCATAAACAGTGCTTTTTTAAAGCCCTCTTCATCCTTTGCACCATAGTATCTGGCTAAAATCATGGAAAAACCATTGGTGGCACCATAGGCAAGACTTGTAACC
>ULOF01020258.1_pt1 | contig 18152 bp, 7 predicted proteins | sample 1952371 | NCBI WGS metagenome assembly ULOF01 (sample SAMEA4835597, study PRJEB28245) | human gut metagenome | biome: gut microbiome; material: fecal sample | place: Denmark | collected 2008 | reverse complement strand
GCATGTTGCAGCCGCCGAACCACAGGATGCAGGCCGCCTTCCCCGGGTAGTCCAGAAGGGTGAGCGGAGTAATGTCCTCAATGCCCTGATGCATGCCTCCCAATAACGATACGGTTATGTGCGGGAAAAGGGATGATTGGTGGGAATTAGGCGCTTTGGGCGTTCCTGGTAGATTGGCAGGAACAGGTATCCGGTTGTGGGATGGGTTCCAGGAAGTGCTTTCTGTCGTGGAATTCTCCCTGTTTGCCGGCATTGAACGTTTCCACGGGGCGGTGATAGCCCATGACTCGGGTGTAAACGGTGCAACGGGTGCGTTCTTCTGCGTGGAGGGCTAGTATTTCTTCTTGTTTCATGATGGTGATTATTTTTGGGTTAGGGGTAAGAGGGGAATTGGATCGGAGGAGGGATTTAGTCCAGGCTATCGGCAGTGTCCGATACATGCCTGGCCAGGATTTCTTCGTCGCAGTAGGGGCAGTATTCGTGTTCCCCTTGCAGGTATCCGTGGCGGGAGCATACCGAGAAGAGGGGGGTAACCGTCAGGTAGGGGAGGCGGAAGTTGGTGAGTACTTTGCGAACGAGATCTCGGCAGGCTTCGGGGGAGCTGATTCCTTCGTTCATGTACATATGAAAGACGGTGCCTCCCGTGTAGCAGCATTGGAGGTCATCCTGGAGGGTGAGGGCCTGGAAAAGGTCGGACGTGAAATTGGCGGGAAGTTGGGAACTGTTCGAGTAGTACCGTTTCCCGACGGGGCCTTGCTGGATAATATCCGGATAGCGCTTGGCATCTTCGCGGGCGAAGCGGTGCGTGGTGCCTTCGGCCGGGGTTGCTTCCAGGTTGTAGAGGTTGCCGGTTTCCTCTTGGAAGAGGCGTATTTTATCCCGCATGAATTCCAGGATTTCCCGGGCCATGGCGATGCCTTGGCCGGTGCTGATGTCCATGGTATCGTTGGAGAAATTCCTCAGGAGTTCATTCATTCCGTTGACGCCGATGGTGGAGAAATGGTTGCGGAATCCGGGCAGATAGCGCCGGGTATAGGGATAGAGTCCGCGGTCATAGAGTTCCTGAATGAATGTGCGTTTTTTTTCCAGAGTGGATTTGGCCAGTTCCATGAGCCGGGAAAGGTGTTTGAAGAGGTTTTCCCTGTTTTGCTTGTAGAGGTAGCCGAGGCGGGCCAGGTTGATAGTGACGACGCCGATGGAGCCCGTCATTTCCGCAGAGCCGAACAGGCCTCCTCCGCGCTTGAGCAGTTCTCTCAGGTCGAGCTGCAGGCGGCAGCACATGGATCTTACGGCATCGGGTTTGTAGGCGCGTTCATCGGGAATTTTATTGCCGTTTTCGTCACGGGTATATTGACTGCCGATGAAGTTCTGGAAATAGGAAGAACCTATCTTGGCGGCATTTTCGAAGAGTAGGGGGACATTGGGGTTGTCCCAGTCGAAATCTTCCGTGATGTTGACGGTAGGGATGGGAAAGGTGAACGGTTGTCCGGTGCTGTCCCCTTCCGTGAGGACTTCGTAGAAAGCTTTGTTAATCAGGTCCATTTCAGGCTGGAAATGTTTGAACGTCATCTTCTCCGGAGATTCAACCCCTCGTTCCCGGGCAAGAGCGTCAAGCCGGGGATCGTTGATTCCTTCAAGCAGGTGTTTACCTCCGCTGAAGGGGACTTGTTCGCGCAAGTCACGGGGTACCGTCCAGTCGATGGTTACATTGGTGAAGGGAGACTGTCCCCAGCGAGATGGCACGTTCAGGTTGTAAACGAATCCCCGTATGGCTTTTTTCAAGACCTGGAACGAGGGTTGATCTTTGAAGACATAGGGAGCCAGGAAGGTATCGAAGGAGCTGAAAGCCTGGGCTCCCGCCCATTCGCTTTGGAGGATTCCCAGGAAGTTTGCCATTTGTCCGAGAGCTTCCTTCAGATGTTTCGGGGGGCGGCTGTTCACTCGTGAACGGACGCCGTTGAACCCTTCGTTGAGAAGATTCCGCAGGCTCCAGCCGGCACAATAGCCTGTCAAACAATCCAGATCGTGGATATGGTAGTCACCGTTGCGATGGGCTGCTCCTTCCTCTTCCGAGTACACTTGGTCGAGCCAGTAATTGGCAATGACCTTGCCGGCGGTATTGTTGATCAGGCCGGCATTGGAATAGGTCGTGTTGGAGTTGGCCGCGATGCGCCAGTCCGTCCGTCCGATGTATTCTTCAACGGTTTGTTTGCAATCGACATAAGTATTGCCGTGGTAAATGCCTCCTATTTGTTCTCGCTGCATCTTGTGCAGGAAACGGTAGGTGATAAAAGAACGAGCCGTCTCGAAACATCCGCACTTGAACAAGGTTCGTTCGATCAGATCCTGGACTTCTTCTACGGTCACGGATTCACGGGAACCCAGCGATGCGAGGACTCGGACATAGACGAAATCGTCATATTTTGTCCCGGAACTGTGGAAGGCTTTCCGGATTGCTTCCTCGATCTTGTATCCTTGGAAGCTCTCGGATTTACCGTTTCTTTTGATGATTGTGGAGACCATGCGGCGCAGATATTTGAAGGTGGCGTAAGAGACGCATCGCGCGGCATGTACACACGACATCCCCGGGAAGGGGATGGGGCGGGTACAAAAGAAAACAAATACAAAAAAGAATTGCGGAGGTGGGGATAGCTTGGAGGATCCATTCAGATTGCCTTTGCCGACCGGTTGCCGGAATTCCGATTCGTACGCGCATCCTTTCGCGAGATGGTGATACTATGGTTGCCCAGGTCGTCTTCTGGCTTCCGGTTCTTGACCATGTTTTTCGGGATGAACTTCCCACTTCCTCTCGGGAGCAGTGTCCACTCCGGGATCAACCGGTTACAGCGGCGCGTCCGCGACGGATTTTCACCGTCTTCCGTTACCTGTGCTGGAGCGGTTTCTACATCAATCAAGCGCGAGGATGCAAGAGAATTTTCTCATTTTGTATGTAAATATTATCATGCATACAATATATTGTAGTTTATAGAGAAAACCTGACTTGAATTGTGTGAGGCGCATTTGGCGGTTTTATCGAAGTATGAACAACCGGATAATTCGGGCGTAGGATAGGGATGAAAATTCACTTCAAATGGGTCAACGCTTGTTCGGTACAGCAGAGTCCTCTTTCGATGGCGTCTTGAAAAAGAGAAGGGAAGGCTCCGTGTCCTCAATTGTTTTTATTATTTTTTGGATTTCGACGGTTTTGTCGAATTGCTTCTTCTGAGCATATTGGGCTTGTTGCTGGAGAATTGTTTTCAAATAAGCCTTCTTGATTTGTTCTCCCTGTTGCTCTTTCTGAATTGTGTAGGCCGTGGCAAGGCGGAGAACTTCCCGGGGAAGCTTTTCTTCCTTGACCGGAGAATCAGGAGATTTGACGATATTCTGGATCAGTGTAACGGTGGCGAAGTCCTGTTTCTTGACGTACTTTTGCTGAATTTTCTGGAGAGAAGCGATGTATTTGTTTCTCAGGATGTCACTGCGCGAATGGAACATTTTTGAGAACTCCGGCATGAGCGGCATGTCGGCGAAGAGAGAACCTGGCGGAACGGCATCGTTGTAGAAATTGACGTTGTTGATTTTTATCGTGCCGCTCATGGTATGGACTTTTCCGAATGCTTGACCGAACTGGGCGCCAGTAAGGGCCGGATGTTTCGGGTTCCAGTTTGTGATGGAACCAGCCATGGAACCGTTGACGTAGATGGAAAGAGTATGTGCGGACAAATCGGAAACGATGCAGAATTTGATCCATTTGTCCGACTGAAGATCCTGACTGGTCAAACCAGTATCGATGAATTTGACATTTCCGGTTTCTTCTCCTCCAAAGGACACGGCGCCATTGATCATATTGTAGAAATAAAGTTTCCCTTGGTCGTTGAATTGCAATTGGAGAGAATGAGTATCGGAACTGTAGTAATTATTATTGGAATACAAGCTCAGAAGCGTTTTCCCATTCGAGTTGGCACAGGAGAGGCTTTTTACGTCGAAGCTGACAGTAAAATTAGCGGGGAAGTCGGTCAATTTTGTATGAAACGGTATAGTAGTGCCGGCGCCAAAACTAGCATAATCGTCACCGGGTTTGTATGTGAAGGTCATATCCCATCCAGTTGCGTTAATGTGTGCTCCTTCCGGTGTGTATTTCCATGAATAAACGGTTACCGCAGCATCAGATATCGCTATGGCAAAGAGTAAAATAAAGATGATGAAAAATCGTTTCGCTAAATCAATCATAGGATTAAACATGTGTTCATATTTTAACTTGCCTTAAGAAAATTCTTATTCCTCGTTCGTATCCGTAAAGAGTTCGGAAGGGGATGTTTGATTGACGAATTTGATTGCTTTTTGAATTTCGATAATTTTTTCCAATTGTTGTTTTTTAGCACATTGGGCTTGAATCTGTTGAAGTTTTTTCAAATATGAATGCTTAATCTGTTCTTTAATTTGATGTTTCTGATTAGTATATGCTTTGACAAAATGTAATATGTCTTTTGGAAACTCATCTATTTGGGGTGGAACATTTGGTTCTTTGAGTATTTTCTGGATGAGAGAAACTGATGCGAAATCCTTATTTTTTACATACTTCTGCTGGAGTTTTTTTAAGGAGGCAACATACTTGTTTTCCAGTTTACTCATTTCTATAGAGTACAAATTTTCGAATTGATCAAAAAAGGCATGGTATTATCCGAGTATTCCAACAGATATTTTATACTTTGTCCTTTCCGAGCATTGATTGATGCTATTTCTTTTTCTGTCAGGCTTCGATTCCATGTTGCCATATCATCCAGTCCGTTATTGGCAATGAATGCGACGTTTGCATCAATGTTATGGTTGGAATTTCGGAAATGAAAATTGGGAGAAAATTCTCGGAACCACTCGTCTTTTCCAGGTTTGATGTCGGCTTGTGGAGGCAATTGGGCATTACCCATATGCTTTCCATTGATGTAGAGAGCCAAAATTGTTTTCTTTCTCGTGATAATGACGTTGTTCCACGCTGGTTTATTTTCAGTTGGTTCTGCCCATATGTCACTAACGTCAACGTCCAAAGCCAATGTTCGGGATCTTGCTGTTTCCACAGCATAATAAAGTTGGACACGGTTGTTGTTGGCAAGCCATATGGACCAGCCTCCTGCTCCTCCATAAGATGCGGATGCTCCTAAAGTTGCCCCGCAGGATACAATACAGCTTCCGGTGCGTGCCGATTGGTTACCACTGACGCTGAACCATGCTGATAACGTCCAGTCTCCAGTACCGGGATAAAGTGTTGTATCCGTTCTTCCTGTGTTTGATCTTAGGATGTCCCCTTTTCCCATGCCTTGTCCGAATTTTCCGGGATGATTCCCGATACGGGCGGTGAACAGATTAGGCATGTTTTTGTTTGTAAGCGTATTTTTGAAATTACCTTCAAATTCATAATACGAGGTTAACCCATTTTGAATTCCTGCCATGGACGGTAGCGTGAATACGGCAACTCCATAAAAGAGAATATTGGTAAAATGTAGTTTCATAATGGAAAAACAATTTGAGGCAACCGATACTTGAAAATGATCAGAATATGGCTAATTTTTTGTCTTTTTGAAATATAATTTATTTTTTATAAGATTTATTAACTTTTTTAAAAGAAACTCGGAAGGGAAAATTAATGTCGAATTTAGTGATAGGATAGAAAGCGCAATAAAAGATTTTCACAAACTATTCCTTTTTTCTTTTGTAGAGGCATGAACCATGCCATGGCATGTCGAACGTATCATCATCGACGAAGTGGAATCTTCCCAGGATTTCTTTGATAGATGGAGAAAAGAAGATGAATTGATTGTCACCCGTTTTCCGGACTTGGAAAGCCCATCCCCATTGAGCCTTTGGTTTTTGTCCATTATCCAGTCTTGTGCATTGTCCGTCCGGATTAATCGTAATAGATGTACGGATATTGTTTTTACCTATACATTCCCATGTTCCGACGAGATAACGGATGGATGATTTTTCCCGTTGTTGTGTGAAAAGTTCTTTCGGCGACTTTTCTTCCACGTTTTTGACGATCTTCTGAATTTCGGCAATTTGGTCGAATTGCTGTTTTTCGGCAAAACCGGCCTGCAACTGTCTCAACTCCTGGAGATAGGATTGTTTGATTTGTTCTTCAAGCTGATTGTTTTGAATTTCGTAGGCTTTGACGAAGCGGATAGTCTCGTTGGGGAATCCGGTATCTTTTGGCGGAGTATTCGGATTTTTGATAATTTCCTGAATGGCTGCAACAGCCGCAAAATCCTGATATTGCACATATTTTTGTTGAAGCTTTTTCAACGTGGCGATGTATTTGTTTCTCAATCTTTCTGTTTTTGTCTTGTAGATTTCCGTGAACTGATCCTGCGCAATGAGGGGATTTTCAGATTCGGGTCGTTTTGCAAGTTCCGGGAAAACTGCTACTCCAAAATAGGGAACGTCTTTGCTTTTGCCTGGAGTCGGGGAAGATGATGGAACGGTAGTTGGAGCGGGGGCATTTTGTCGGAGGATCTCAGTGATAGCAACGGTTTCCTGGGAAGATAAGGGGATTAAGGTAACCAGAAGGATTCCGAAATCGGATTCCATGACGGTTTCTTCCGCTCTAAGAGAAATTTTGTAGTGTCCTTTATTCAGTTGCAGAACGCCGACTGTTTTCGTCATGAACCGTCCCTGGGTCGGTTCCGCTTTCCAAGGGATGTTCATAGAATGGGAGGGTAGTAAAACCACAAAATCCTTGGAGGATTCCAGTCGGGATTGGTAGTCGACTTCTACTGCGTACGAACCTGTTTCAGGAATGTCGAATTCCCAGGTTCCACCTTGATTCTTATCCTTAAAATTTTTCCAGACGCTCACGTTCTCGTGAGGGATACAACGCGGGCCATTTGTATCCAGCCAGGCGCTTTCGGCTCTCAACACGAGTTGGGAAGCAGGAAAAATTGCCGGAATCAACCTCATTGAAGAGAGGCAAAGAGAGCTTTCCTGATTGTTTTGCTGGATAATAGCCAATGGGCATTCTCCGGCCGGGAGAGTTAGTGGCCCTATCACATAGGGTTGAAAAAGAAAGGAAGGTTGGGTTTCCCAGTTGAAAGTCCGGTTCCCGATCTTAATGGTAAAAGGAGAAGGCTGTCGACTGCCAGTTCTGTATACCAATTCCAGATTATAGGTTCCAGCAGCGGGAATTTTAAAATTTCCTTTAACGGCGGTTCCTTTGGAATCGAAGTATCCGATGATGTCCCGGTTGCTGTAATATTCTATCTTGCTTCCTTGTTCGAATGTGAGGGATTTGAGAGGCAGAGGAATTTCAGCTTTGTAGCGTTCGCTGGGTCGGAACAGAGATATGTTTTTGAGGGGCCGGCGGTTTCGGTCCCTTTGAGAGGCTTGCTCAAGTTCTTCTTTAGTGCGACCAAATCCCTGGGCACAGGCTACTTGTAAACTGCTATCAAGGGAAAGCAGGCATAGTATGAAGAGAGTCCATTGTTTTTTGGGATTCATGGATATAGTGTCGGTTGTGAGTTAAGTGCCGCAAGTTATTGCTTTTTTCTTTTGTAGAAGGCAGATCCGACGTATGGCATGTCAATCGTATCGTCATCGACGAAGTGGAATCTTCCTAAGATGGAGTTGGTACTAGGAGAGTAGAAAATGAACTTATTTTCTCCGATTTTCCTGACCTGAAATGCCCACTGCCATGCTCCCAGTACGGCTTTTTGATTCTTGTTGTGTCGGGAGCATGTTCCGTCAGGATTGATCGTAATGGAAATAGTGGGTTGACCGTTGTGAATGTATTCCCATGTTCCGACGAGATGTCGGATAGGTATTTCTTGTTTTTTAGGCGCGAAGAGTTCCGAAGGAGGCATGCTTTCCGCAGCCTGGATCACTTTCTGGATTTCGGCGATTTGATCGAATTGCTGCTTTTGAGCATATTCGGCTTGTCGTTGACGGAGGAGCCGGAGATATGATTGCTTGATTTGTTCCTCCAGTTTTTCTTTTTGGCTGGCGTAGATACGCGCCATGTTCAAGGCTTCTTTCGGCAGGTCGTCCGTGTTGGAGGCATACAGGATTGAAGGCGATACGGAAACAGTCGTCCAAAGAACGGCGTTAAGAAATGATGGTGAGAGTTTCATGGTTATTCTTCTCCTTTCAGTCGTTTGAATTCTTTCCCTTCGATATTGAGGGTATCCTTGTCCGTTTGATAAACTCTTGTGGTTAAATTCCCTTCATCAGATAAGACCGATAAATAATTGCCGTATCGGTAATACGATTTCGCTTTCTTGCTGCGCTTGCCGTTTTCGACACATTTGACGCGTTTTCGAGTCCAGAATGTATAAACGGTATCCTGGGTTGTTGATTTCCAGCGACCGAGAAACGATGTATCGCTCATGGTAAAGACTACCTCTTTTTTAGGGGTAGCGGTGGTTGCGGAATCCTGTTTATCTGTCGGAACGGAAGTATTGGAGGATGTTTGAGCCTCGGATATATCTTTGGTTGGAGAGATGATCAGGTTATCCGGATTGGAAATGAGTTCCTGAATAGCGGCAACAGCGGAAAAATCCTGATTCTGGACATATTTCTGTTGGAGTTTTTTAAGAGATGCGACGTATTTGTCTTTCAGGTTTTTAGTTCGCATTTCATAATTTTTCGTAAATTCCTGAAGGAATGGCATTTCCCCATTCATGGCAGGTGGAGCGGAGAGTTCCGGGAACGTGCTTATACCAAATTCTTCTTCCTTTTTACTGGCGGGAGAAGGGGGGGGGCCGGCAGGCATGTTTTTGGAAAGCAACTGCCGGAGCGTGGAGGCATCTTGTTCCGAAATGGGGCGTAATTTAATGGCGAGAATAGCTGGAGTGTCGTTCTGTTCCGAAGGCGAAGGGTTGCTTTCGGGAACGAGGCTGGCTTTGTTGGAGGCCTGGATCAGATTAGCGATACCTATTGTTTTTGTGATGTATTTTCCGCCAGTTGGTTCGGCATTCCATTGAAAGGAAGGAACGGCGCCTGCTTGACGATTCCAGTTGTGTAACCGAAAAGAGAACGGTTTTGCATAGGAGAGAGACGATTTGTAATCGACTTCAACCGCGTAGAGTGAGGAAAGCGGTATATTGATTTCCCAGGCAGCCCCGGCTCCTTTTTCCTGAAATTTTCCGAGGCTTGCTGTATTGTCCTGGAACAGACGGCGCGGACCTTTCGATTCTACCCAGGCAGCTTCCGGACGTATGGTCACGCATGTTTCGGAGATGTGTTCCGGGATGAGCCTGATTGAGGAAATGATTAGAGGTCCTCCCGGTCCCTGTTCTTTTTCGGACCGTGTGATGGTGACGGTGCATGATCCTTTTTCAACCGGTATGTTTCTCAAAACGATAAAGGTGAACAGGCCAAAGATTTTCCAGTTAGGTGATTGCCATGTATATTTTTGATTGCCTACCGTGATGTCGAACGGGAATGATATGTTGGAAGAATTGCTAATCGTCAATTCGAGTCTATACTTCCCTCGGACAGGTATTTGAAAAGAGCCGGAACAGGACGATCCCGGTACATTCAGAGAGACAATCGGCTGGTATCTGGAAGTACTTAGTTGACATTCCCCCGATCGGATAAGTGAACGGATGTCTGTAGTGATTTCCTTGCCAAACAGATCACTGGGGCGCACAAGAGCTGTTACGGGATTGCCGTTGGCATCTTTGGCACTTTTGAAAGACGCATCATCAAGTGCTTCCCGGGTAACTCCAAAAGCTCCCTGGGAAAAACCAGGAAGTTCTCCCCAAATGAATAGGAGTAACAGATTCACAAAGAAATAATAGGTGGTGTGAGTTCTCATAAATTCGATAAAATTGGAAATTCCGCATTGACGTTTTTTGTGCGGACATAACTAGACCGTAGCGGATTGATCATCCGCTTGAATTTTATGTTACATGCTGATAATAATGATGTAAAATAGGTAAATTATAGCTTCTCATTTTCATGCGGTTAATAATAAGGGATTTGCAAATCCCTTATTATTATCTATTTCCATATTCTTCTTCTTATGAGAAGAATGATTGACAGCGGATGATCAAATCGATGGTTTTGCACCAGATTCTCTGTGAAAGTTCTGTCGTAGCTTAAGGAAGAGATAGGGGATGTCGAAGAGTTCCGCATACATTCTGGCTGTGACAAAGCGAAACATATCGGAGAACAGTCTCATAACATCATCCTATGGAAAGACGAATTTATGAAGGAGGTTGGTATGAGATTTGCCGCATAAGGGAACTAGCATCCTGCTTTTACCAGCAAATCTGAATTACAGGTCGAGAAAGATCCTGGAGTTTAAAACATTTGCTGAAGAGAAATTTCTCTCGTATTTGATAAAATTTTGTATTATTTTGATAATGCAAAAAACGAAAGATGTATAGCGGATTACTCATCCGCTCAAATTCAGTACCACATATTGATAATAATCATGTAAAATGAATGATGATAGATTTATTTTTTATGCCTGTAAAAACAATCCGTTTTGTAAAATACTTATTATCATATAATTATACTTTTGTTTCATTGTAAGAAGAATAGTTGACAGCGGATGAGTAAATCGATAGATTGAGATACTACCATCTTCTCTTACTCCTATGAAACTGAGACTTCCTGTTTACCTTCTATCGTCTCTTCTCTCCTGCTTATCTGTCACCTATGCAGCTGATAAGTCATTGGACTTAAGTGGTAATACCAAGACGGCTACTTGGAATACTACGACTGACTGGAACGATGGCGCCGCCTGGGCTGATAGTGATTCTGCAACGGTCAAGGCGGCTGCGGACGGTTCTACTCTCAGCATTACGGATGAGACGGCCATTGCCGGTACCAATTTGACATTGTCCGAAGGAAAACTGACTGTCGATTCGACGGGAACATCCGAGACTACCCTCCTGAATTTGACGGGGGCGCTCACCCTGACCACAGGAGAATTGATTTTTAACAATGTCAAGACGACTGCCGCTACCGCCACTATGTCAGGGGCGACGTTGTCTCTCTTTGCCGGGTCGACGATTACGACAATGAATCTCACATCGGGAACCAACGTTCTCAATACGGCTGGTTCTACGATCACGACATTGAATTTGAATGGCGGCTCGGCGCAATTGAATAATGGAACTTTCGGGGGGATTTACGTAAAAACGGCAAATGCGACGACGGCGTTTGACCTGACCGGGAGCGCAACGGTGAACGGCTCGATGACTATGCACACCGGAACTCTGAATTTTTCGGAGAATACGGATGTGTCCCTGAAGACTTATTTAGGTTTGGGACAGAATGGGGGAGGAGCGATGACGCTTAATATGAACGGAGGGAAGCTGACTGTCCTGGGGCATGATTCCCACACTAACAGTGGTACGACGTTTTCGATTCAATTGGGCAATTGGGGGAAAACTTCCACATTGAATTTGGTATCGGGGAGTATCCTTCTGGAGGATATGGTGATTTTAGCGCAGGGCGCGTGTACCGGAACGTTACATGTATCCGGCGACGGTTTTATGGGGGCCAAGGGCATTTATGTCAATCGCGATACAAATGGTTCTAATGGCGTGTTCAAGCTGGACGGAGGAACGGTCGTTCTTGGCGCTAATGGGATCCGGTATGCCCCCAAAAATTCAAAATCATCCTATGCCCTCAATCTTTCAGGAGGCACTCTGGCTGCCTCTGCCGATTGGGAATGCGCCTTGAATATCAATCTTGTGGAAGGAAGCGGAGCTCCCGTCAATTTCGACACGACGAAATATGATGTCAACAGTGAGACTCAGGAACGTACGCAAACCGCGGCGACAGCTGCTCAGATTACTCTTTCCGGAGTTTTGTCAGGTTCGGGCTGGTTGAGTACCAGCGGTGCGGGATCCCTTGTTTTGACGAGTGAGAACAAGCATACCGGCGGTACGATCGTCAGATCCGGTGGTACTCTCAAAATAGCCTCCGTAGCAGCTTTGGGAAATGGAGTAACGACGATTTACCGGGGAGGAAATCTTGCCGCGACCGAGAGCTTTGCCAGTCCTGTTCTATCGCTTGATGCCGGTAAGAGGCTTGATATTACCGGGACGGCTGGAAGTGCCAATCTCTCGATGGGATTGGCGTTGAATACGGGAAGCATGCTTACCGTCGATGTCGATGCTCTAGCCGGGTTGAAAGGAACCGATACGGCCTTGCTGGCCGTGTCGGGCAACATTACTTCTTCCGGAGTATCCAGTTTCAGCCTGAGCGGAGATTTTGACCCGCTGGTTCATACGGATCTGGATGGCACTTACGTTCTGGCCACCGGGACACTTGACGTTGCATCGTGGGCGTCCGGCGCATTGTCTACGGCGTTCCTGAATTCGTCGATTGCCCAGAACTACACATATTCGGTGACTCCGGAGGCCAACAAATTGGTTCTAACCGTGGAAAAAAACAGCGGAAGCCTGTTCTGGAATCTCGATGGGGGAACCGGAATCTGGGATACGACAACTTCCAATTGGCGAGATTCGTCGGGAACGGCCGTTCAGTTCCAGAACGGCAATGTCGTGACATTCGGCGATGTCGGTACGCTGCCTGCTGCCAATACGGTTGAAGTGGCATCGAATATTGCGCCAGGAATCGTCACCTTCGACAATAACCAGGATACTTACGTGCTCAATCAGAAGAGCGGAACGAACGGAGCATTGTCCGGGAGTTTTACCATGTATAAGAATGGAACCGGCACGGTTGAGATCAATATGTCGAATCCCGATTATACCGGTTCCGTCGTTCTTTCCGACGGTAAACTTGTCCTTGGTGCAGCCAATGCGTTGGGAACCCACGCCAGTATCAACTTTTCCGGCGGAATTCTCGGATTGAAGAATGATTTATATCTGGGTAAGACGGAAGGTACGGGGGATGTCCTCGTCGAAGTGGGATCCGGATTGAGCGTTACTTTGGAATCGACGGACGAAACGCTTTATACACATAACATTACGAAGTCCGGTGACGGGAATCTGACATTGAACGGTACGTCGTATTCCGGTGTTCTGACGAGCAGTACCGGATCGATCATTCTCAATACCAGTGCGGCAACGACATTGACGGCTACTTCCAAGTTGGCCGGTTCGTTCGTCAAGACGGGGGATGAGACGCTCAATTTGACTTCCGCCGCTTTTAGTAATTCATCCGGTTCCACGCTGACCGTCGAGAAGGGAACTGTTGTCTTGGGAGAGGGTGCTACTTATTCCGGGACGTTGAATATCCACCTGAAAGGAGAGGGTACGCGATTGAGCGTTACAGGATCAGCAACGAACATTAGCGGAACGGGAACGTTGACGATGGGAGACCAGACTCGCCTTTCCCTGGTGAATGGCAATGGTTCTTCCCGCAGCAACAATCTTTCGATCGTTCTAGATGCCGGAACCGGCGGAACCGTCCGTATTGACGGATTGACATACGGTACGATCAATTACGACAAAACGATTACGGGAACTGGCAATCTCCATATCGTCAATGACCAGGGAAATAACACTTTCCGGCAACGGGGAGGCTGGATCACCAACTCTTATGTAGGCGATACCAGTTTCTACTCCGAAAACGACAAGGTTAGTTTGGTCGAATATAATGTAAACAATGTTGTTTTGACGGAGGGGCAGACGTTGACGCCCTGGGGGACGGGGAATGTCTATATCGGAGGTACGGATTCTACATACAATGCGAAGAATTGTGCGGTCAATTTTTCCGGTCTGCCCGCTGCCCAGACAACTTTCGGCTTTGTGATCAACAATGATATTTTCCTGAAAGCCAGTGCCTCGGCTACGACGCTTCAGATTTTTTCGGGGGCTTCCTCCTCCATGACTTTGAGTGGGCGTGTAACGGCGGATTTTGGCGGTGAGGGAGGCTCCCTGACATTAAAGGGCTCCAGGGAATTGATTTTTGCCGGCGGGCTTGCCGGAAACGGTCCATTGGCGATCTCTCTCAATGCTTCGGCAACGGGTACGCGAGTGATGGCATTTACCGGTGATTCATCGGAGTACACCGGGCAGCTGACTCTGACCGATGTCCAGAAGGTGCGCTTTGCATCCCAAGTGGGCTCTAGGACTTTCGGAGGCAGTATCAATGCCGGGAATGCGGATTTCGTCGTGGCGGAATCCCTGCAGGTTATTGACGGTTCTCTGTCGACGGGGACAGGCAATTTGAGTATTTCCTCCTCGTCCCTGATGTCCGGCTCCAACGGCGCCGCTCTGACGATCAACGGTTCCTTGAGCGTTGGAGAAGGATTTACGGTGACGCTGGATAATTCCGGAGAAGGAGCCGTGATCCCTTCGTCCGACGGGAAGTATATCCTCTTGAGCGGACAGTTGAACGGTACAACATATGATGCGTTGGCCGCGTCCGCTTCATGGGCGACTGCTCTGGATGAAAGTATCCGGAAGTACTATACGTTTTCCAGTATCAACGACACTCTTTATCTGAGTGTTCGCGGCCTGACGTCGCTGAGCTGGACGGGAGATGCGTCCGGAAATGGGACATGGAGTACCAATGTTGCAGGTTGGATGGATGGTTCCGAGCAGTTCGCCAATTCCAAAGAAGCGTATTTTGCGGATATAGCCGGAGTGGCTTCCTCCGAGATTACGATCGGAACCGGGGCGGGGGACAGTGTCTCCCCAGGAAAAATCATTATGGATGCCGAATCCACCGATTATACGTGGACGGGGGAAGGAACTATTGCCGGAACAGGCATGCTCGACAAGAGCGGTACGGGAAAACTCACTATTGATCAGAAGGCTGCCAATACTTTCTCCGGCGGAGTTACTCTTGGCGGCGGGGAAATCGTTCTTGTTTCTTCCGGCGGTTTGGGAACCGGCTCCATTGTCCTGAATGATGGGACATTGACGCTAGGTTCTGCCGGTGATCATATGCTGACGCTGGGTAACAACCAGAAGATATCGTTCAATGGAGGAGTCCTCGATTATGGAACTACCGGCAATCAGGATATTTCCGGGATCCTGGGCACCCTTTCCAAGAGCGCGGTAAAAATCTGCGTTGGCGGCGATGTCTTGCATAACGTCGTCTGGGCAACCGGGCTTGCCGAGTCGGGACTTGCTTTGGAGAAGACGGGGGCGGGCATGTTATCGATTATGTCGGGAGGATCCATGACAAAGAATTTGACCGTGAAAGGCGGCGCCCTTCTCTTGGATTTGGGGAATGATTCTCTGGACATTTCCCTCCTGAAATCGGATGCCGGAACACGTACGATCCTGAAAAAGGGGACAAGCGGGGCAACCAGCCTGACGGGAAGTTTTTCCGGATTCTCGGGTGAACTTGAACTTCGGTCATCCGTATCGCCCCCCGGTGTCCTGACGTCGAATAACCTGTTCAATGTTGGAGGGGCATCGTTCGATAACGCTTCGAAGCTTATTCTTGACGGTGCGGCTGTCTTCTTCGGCAACGCATCGGGACTGGCTAATGTGTCCTCTGACATTGAGATCGGTGCCAATGGAGCGGCATTCCTCGCGAATGGCGGCGCGGCCAATGGCATTGTGTTGTCGGGTACATTGACCGGGAACGGCATGCTTTCCGGGTTGGATGATTCCGGAATTCACGTGACATTTTCCGGCAATGTCAGCGGATTTGCCGGAGATATGAAGTTCTCTGCGTCGCAGATGGTTTCATTCCTGAACAGCGACGCCGAGGCCTCCGTACTTCTGGGGCAGGCCGTAGAATTGGGGGGAGGAGCCCAGTATGTCGTCAATTATGCCGGAGACGCCGAACTGGGCGCTTCCGTAACGGGGAGTTCCTCCTTGCGTCAATCCGGTGAGGGAACGCTTACCCTGAGCGGCAACAATACATCGTCCGGAACTTTAACGATCGATGGAGGCAAGGAAGTCCGTCTTGGCAACGGAACGCAGGATAGCACATGGCTTGGTTCGATCGAAGGGGACGGCACTCTCGTTGTGAACAATGCTGGAGCTACGGATTTGTCCCGTGTTTCAGGTGTCCTGAACCTGCATGTAACGGGAACCGGAAAAGCTGTCCTCAATCACGATACTCCTTCTTCCTACACGGGAAGTATTACGGTTTCAGGCGGAGGGCTGGATTTTTCATCTCTCGCCTATTCCAATACCATCGTTGTCAATGGAGGGAATCTCCACCATATGGAGAATTACTCGGGAGGAAAGAACGTCGATGTCCTGACTTCGACCGCGTCGGATTTGGGCAATCTTGCCGGTTCCAATATTAAATCCCTGAATACGAAAGCCGGAGGTTCCATTTCCGGTGTCGATGGGAGCATCAGTCTTGATGCTGCAACATTGACGCTTGGAGAAGCCAACCTGTATACGCAGGGAAATCCGATGGCTCTTCCCATTGTTAAGTTCAATAATTCCTCCAGCGAGCTCAATCTGGGGGCGTTGACATTGAATGTTTCCTCCATTGAATCCTTCCTGACAACCCAGGTGGACCAGTACTACGTTATGCTGACAAATGGTATCATTACCGGAGCTGTGACGGATAGCGACATTGCCTTCGATCCCTATCTGGAAAGTCTCGGATACCGCTTCCTGGGACTTGATAGGGGTACCGTTACCATTTCGGGAAAAGATGTTGATTATCCTTATATTGTCGGAAAGGACGACGACAAAGTTATCCGGACTCCCGATACGTTGTCGCCATATCCCTCACTCTTTGTCAACGGTCATCTTACTCTGGAACTCGAAGACGGCCAGAGACTTGTCGCCAAGGAACTGAAGAGCGATACCTGGGCCACCGGAGCTTTGATCGATACGGGGACATCTTCGGCCATCACCGTTGAATTGAAGAATGCGGTGATGGATACGGATTATGCCGGAAGCATGAGTGGGGCGGCCGCAATTGTCAAAACAGGTGAATTTTCACTGGATATCGCCGGGGATGTAAGTGCTTCCAATCTGACTGTCCAGCAGGGGGCGTTGTCCATTGGCGGCGTTTCGTCGGTTTCCGGCGATCTTGTGGTAGAGGGAACGTCCAATTTGTCTCTCGGCAGGATGACGGAAGTAGGAGGCCAAACTATTGTCCGGGATCAGGGAGAGCTGAACATCGGAGGTGAATTGGCAACAGGCAATCTGGTGATGAGCGGCAATACGACGGCAACGCTGCAAGGAGGAACGATTCTCCTGACCGGAACGGACAATTCCAGCAAGCTGGGTAATTCCGCCTCTTTGAAGGGGACGGGGACAATTGTCATGGGAGAAGGAAGTTCGTTGCTTCTTTCGGAAGGCTCCGTTCTTGAACAAGGCATTGCCATTAAGACGGGAAAGAGCTGGTATATCGATGCCGGTTCCGATTTGTCACTGGCCGGCATGAACGGTTCCCGTCAGTCGGGACTGATTTTGAATGAAGGTGTTACCGTGACGATCGATACGGATGAAGATGCTGTTTTCGAAGGTAAATTGTCCGGTGAAGGAACGCTTGTTAAACTGGGGCAAGGTACTCAGTTACTGAATCTTGACCGGAGTACAGGTCTCTTGGATCAGAATTCTATTGAGCTTGATGTTCGGGAAGGCGGCCTGAGTATCGATCCTGCCGGAGCGGCTTTCCAGAATATGACGGTGGGATCCGTAGAAGGGAGTAAGGCGGTTCTTTCCCTGTTGACCGATACTTCGGCGAGGGAACTGACTGTTCGTTCGGGGAGCAGTTTGATTCTCGGGGCGACCGATCCCGAACTGGCTGTGGCATCCGTTACGCTGAAACTGGAAGGAAACGCTTCATTCGGGCAGGGGAGTACATTCGGAATGGTTATTCCATCCGAAAAGGGAGGCCTCACCACGACGGGAACTATTTCCCTGTCCCGTGAGATGAATCTCAGTTTAATCAACCATGATTCCGAAGGCTGGAATTTCCCCCTGGAAGACCTTGTGATCATGTCGGCAGGCAACGGTTTTCTGGATACTGCCGACAATCACGCGATTGCCGCCGGAACGGTCATGGATCAATGGAAGGTTTCTCTTGAGAAGAGTATTTCTCTCTTCTACTCGACGGCGACCGTTTTCGTCGGAGCCGATGGAAAGACGTTGCTTGCCAATCCGGTCCATAGCGACAACAACAAGCTGCTCGACTATGCCCAGAGCGATACAGCCAGAGTCGGGGCCGAACTTTTGTGGAACGCCGGATTGCAGAAGAGCGGCAGCAACCTCGACCTGATCCTCTCCTCCATCATGGACGACGTG
>ULOF01043709.1_pt1 | contig 18156 bp, 15 predicted proteins | sample 1952371 | NCBI WGS metagenome assembly ULOF01 (sample SAMEA4835597, study PRJEB28245) | human gut metagenome | biome: gut microbiome; material: fecal sample | place: Denmark | collected 2008 | reverse complement strand
TTCGGCTCTACGTCTCGCCTCTTCCTCGGCCTTTTGCTCCGTTGCATCCACAACACCAAATGACATGAAATCATCATCATCGTCATCATCATCAAAATCAATATTATATGCACTCTGTACATCATTGGATTCTACTGGTCTTTGACGCACAGGCACAACACTAATAATATCTCCATTGTCATCTACTAAAGAGTCTGCCGGTTTTGACTCCTTCGGCTGAACATGCTGAGGCTCATCCCCGGATTCTACCCATCCTACACTCTCTTTTTGCCCGGATGCAGTCTGTTCATTTTCTCCCCATGCCGCACTTCCATCATCAACAATAATTGTACTGGACCCTCCAACAACCTGAGTTGGTATATGCGGTTTGGGCTGATTCGGTTTATCCTGTACCGGTGCAGCCTTTGGTATCTCTTTTGATTTTTCTACAGCAGCATTAATTTCATCAACGCTAAGTGCTACTGTATTTTCTTCTGCTTTGGCTTCAACTGGTTTATTTTCCGGCAACACAGAAGCTGTTATATCAATGCCAAGACCTCCACCTTTTATGCCAGTCCCATTCAGGCTCTCCTGACCTGCATTCAGATTTGATAATGTCGGACCATCCCCTTTTGGGTTGGTCAATGTCGGACCATTTCCCAAACCTCCAAGTCCCCCGGAAATGCCTCCGTTAACTCCACCTGAAACGCCTGTGATATCCTGATTTACGGTATTCTTTGAAGTAGACTCTTCTTTTTCAGGCTGTATTCCTGCTGCCTTCAAACGTTTCTTTTCCTCTAATTTTGCCATTTCCTCTGGAGAAATGGTACGGAATTGAGGCTTGGAACTTCCTCCTGATGACGCCTTATTGGAAGCCGTTGCTTTCATTTCAGCCTGTTTATTTGCCTCTTCCTTTGCTGCTTTTTCTTTTTCTACTTGCGCTCTGATTGCTGCAATTAATGCCTCTGTTTGATCCATCTTTTTTTCCTGCACCCGCCTTTCTGCCTCAATCTTAGCTTCTTCCTCTGCCTTAAATCTGGCTCTTTGTTCCTCCTCCGCTTTTGCCTGCGCCAACCGTCTTTCTCTCTCTGCCGCAAGCTGCGGATTATTTCTGATTTCTTCCTCTTCTCTTTTCTTTTGTTCGCGTTGTCTTTTTGCTGCCTCCATCTGTTCAAAGGCAAGTGCTTTCTGCCTTTGTTCTTCCTGCTTTTTCGCTAGTTCTTCTTTGGCAGCTGCTGCATTCGCTTCGCGCTTCAACCGCATTTCTCGCATCTGCGGTGTTTCTTCAATATCCCCAAATCCAAATGCGCTATTATTTTGACCCCGGAAATTACCCTTTTTAGAATCTCCGCCACCATTGCTTTTTAGCTGAATCCCCATAATCTATCATCTACTTTCTTTCAAATCTAATAACATTTTAACCATGTCATCCGACAAAAGTATACTAACCCATATTTCTTCCCTTCTCGAAACATTCTCCGATTTTTCCTGAATCACCGATTCCTCTTCCACAACCGGTTCATCCGCATCCAATATTTCATCTGGCGCAGTCTCGTCATCCGTAATAATTTCTTTTTCCTCAGCATAAGCTGCCTCTGAAACCTGCTGTTCTACATATAAATCTACTGCATCCTCAGAAACATCCTGTTCGGGTATTTCATCCTCTGCTATGAATTCCTTCTCCTGCGGAACGATTTCATCGAAATCAATAACCTGTTCCTGTGCATAAATTACTTCCACCACCGGTGATTGAATCTCTCCGTCCAGTCCCACATTGCTGCTATCCTCTGCCAACTGCTCAGATTCCCCTATCCGGAATGTCTCAAAATCATAATCCTCCACTTCAAAACCATGTTCCTGATAACTTGCCTGGGATTCAAACCCACTAGAATCCTCTCCTGTATAATACTCCTTATTATCAATCATCTGTCGAAGCATTCCGGCAGTATCTGGAATCTCTTCTTCCATTACCTCATCAATATCAGAATGTACAACAGAAATAAATCCTAATGAATCAAGCGGCTGTTCTTCGTCTTTGGTGAACTCGGCAAGAAACTTTTCTTTCAATTCGGAATAAGAATCTGCCTCATCAGAATGTACTTCTTTTTCAGATTCATATGTGTCACTGACAGCATCACTCTGGGAAACCCGTTCCACATTATCCTGTTCTGTTTCTACTTCCGGCATATTATCTGCATTCTGTCTGCCCTTCGATTTCTTCTTTTCTTCCACTGCAAGAGATGCTTCCAAGGCTTCTAACTCAAGCCTCTCTTCCTCTTCCCTTCGTGCTTCTATATCAGCAATTTCTTTCTCAGACATTGCCTCCAACGAATCTGGAATCAGTGCATCCAATTCCTCATTCGTGACAACCTGACCTACTACCTTCTTAGGTGGTTCTAAAACACCTTCAATAATTCCATCAAGAATCTGCTCATCCTCACCGGTGTTTGCTTTACCTGTCCCCTGATTGGATTCATCAACTGTCTGTTTTGTTCCAACTGCTTCGCCAAAAACATCCGTAGCCTTTTTTACATTGTCCTTCACGGATTCCGCAACGGATTTTACCTGACTTTTAGCCCTAGCTGTATCGATATCTTTTACAGCCTTTGCCACCTGCTTAGCAGACTCTTTAATCTTATCTGTATCTATTTTTTTGGAAAGCAGTTTCTCTAATGCAGCTTCCCGCTCTTCTTTGATTTGTTTCTCTTTTAAAGACCGTTCATCCTGATTTTCCTGCAAATCAGCCTTTTCCTGTTCCGGATTCACTAACTGCCCTGTTTTATGAACTGCGTCCTGAACCGGTTGACGTTCTGAAGAAAAATCTCCATCCGAACTATTCCCTTCCGGGTTATTCTCCTGAATACCTGCCTGTACATTCTCCGCCTCTAAAGGCTCCGATTCCTTTACTTTCCTATTTTTTCTCTTTGCCTTCTTTTCCTTCTTCTTCTTCTCAGGTTTCGGTTCAACGGCATCCTTATCCTCTGCCTCCACCATAATTCTGGCTTCTGGCGGATACATTCTCAAATAATCGGCTTCTAAAAGTTTTTCTTCCTGTTCTATCAGATCGCCAAACCGACTTATATCTTCCTGTTGTTCCTCTTTGGGATAAATGTAAAAATACTTGTCTACGTCTAGTTTGTCATCTATATAATCTATAACTGGCTGAACATATATGGATTCCTTAAAATTTTCAAGAATATAACGACTTTCCTCCAGAGCCTTGTCCTTTCGCTCCATTTTGTCATACAGTAAAACCGCCTCAAAATTCCATTTGTCCTCCGGCATCTGCTCCAATATTGGAATCAAAATTGAAGCAAGCTCCTTCACATCAGAACCGAGTGCCTTTTTCATGACATACTCAACATAGTCTTTCTGTATGTCCTCAGGACTGGAATAAAATACATATTGTTCGTAATATTTCTGTGCTTTGGTAAAATAACCAAGTTCTAAATATAATTGAATCAACTCAAAAATGATACGATTTCCCTGAGGAGACATCTGATGCGCTTTCAGAAGTATTTTTCTGCTGTCATAATACCTCTTATTTTCCCTGAAAATTTCACCACTAATTCGAAGGAATTGCGGATTAATAGACTTGTCTAAGTTCTGGGTATCCAAAATTTCTAATGCTTCAGCATACTTTTTTTCTTCTGCCAATTCTTTTATGCGATTAATACTGGATATACTAATTCCCGTACTCACAAACTTCACCTCATAAATCTCACTTATTCTAGTTTACCATATTGCGAAATCTTTGACAATAAAAATCCTCCAATTATTCCACCAAATAAACCTCCTATATGAGCTGCATTATCAACGCCTTCACTTGTCAAGCCACAATATATGGTAATTATTACTAAAAGCAGCAGCCTTTGGGGTGTTAAAGTTTCCGTTTTGGTATGATTTTTCAAAACTACTACAAACAACGCACCAATCACACCAAATATTGCACCGGAAGCACCTGCACTGACCACATAAATATTTTCAGTAAATATATGGGTAAAGACTAGCGACACCACATTTCCAGCTGCCCCAGATAACAAATATATAATCAAATATTTAACACTGCCAACTCTGTTCTCCAATTCACACCCCACATAGGTTAACAGCACCATATTGTTAACTAAATGGGACAGACCAAAATGGAGAAATAGTGAAGTGATAAGCCGATACCATCCTCCTGACATCACCGTATCATAACTCATCGCCCCCATTTGCAGCATAATATCCGTATCATATACTGCAAAATATCCTTTATTAAAGATAATAATGCCAAGAAAAACAAGTATATTTAATCCAACAATCACCATATTTACCGGTGTAATTGTAAACAGTGCTTTTTTCTCAGCCTCTTTGGCATCCCGCAGTCCATCACTTAAATACTCATACAGACCATCAAAATCCTGAAGCTGGTTTTCAAAAATATAGATTCTCCCTGTATCTCCTGCCACGAACCACATGTTAGTCAATGTGTTCACCATGTTCTTTACCTGGTCATCAAAGATTCCATTCTCTGTCACAAGTAAGTGCAAGGTTGAAACCGATTTCCGATATCTGGTAACTGCAAGAAATTCCACCTGCTTTTGAATCCTTTCATAAGTATCCGCCTGCACTCCGACACCAGCCCTGCTAACTGTAATAATATATATTTGCCGGTCTGTTTCCCGAATGAATACTCCATTTTTCTCTTCAACTAACAGACGGTATCCATATTGGCACAGTAATGCAATCAATTGATGAAACATCCACATTCCTCCTGTACACAAGGAAAGTGACTGAACCCCATTTCAGTCACCTTCTGCATCTGTTCCCCCATTATACACAATAAAAATGGATTTTCCAAGAAACATAAGGAAGTATTAGTTTTCAAATACTTTTAACACCTTCTCTAACACGGTATCTGTCATATCGCCTCTGGTCTTTTCATACTGTAAGCCAGACTCCATAATCTCTAATAATTCCATACGGTACTTTGCATCAATGGAACCCTGCTTAATGTAAGTCATAAGTACATCCTTCATAGCAGAAACATTCGGAAGACCTTTCATCCGATCACACATTTCCTCATAATTAAATCCAACATTAACCTTCAAATCATCTTCTTTTCTGCCGCAAATTGCACATTCCTCATCGCCTGCTGCATTGATATAACCACAATTACACAGCCATGTAGTTCCATCCGATTTGTACCGTTCCACAGCATCTTTACCTCGTTTTTCCTTCAAGCCTTCAAATGCCCGCCTAGAAATTGTCACATCAATCGGATCTGCATCTGGAGCAAATACACCCTTAGCTGTTACATATTTTTTAACATATACCTTTACATCCTTAATCAGCGGGATGTCTTTCATCGGCAGTTTGCATTCTACAAAATCCGCCTGCAATTTTGTTATGTTATTTTTCTCAAAAACAAAATCAATTCCCTGAAGCAGCAGTTTCTCCTCATAAAAATTCGTAAGTTCTACATCACACCGCACCGCTTTAATTTCATCCTGATTGTAATTATAAAATACAGGCGAAATCTTCACCACATTATCTTCTCCCACCAGAGTAACCTCAACCGGTCTTGGCATAAGCATATTATAATAATTGCTGACATAAATCTTTGATGTTATAACCTTATGTATCGTTTTCTTCTTGCGGATTACCACTGCAGTACCAGACGCAACTGTTCCAATTGCATTATTGGAAAAGCCTGTGTAATTAAGCTCCACTCCAATAAGTGCATTTGCTCCCCGCTTTTCCGCTACTTTGATAAGGTTTTCCAAAGCATTCTCACTTGCGTTCTCTAACTTATTTGTAAAAGCCGTACTTTCCTGCGCTGTCCACTCTGCAAGGTTAGAAGATAAATCTTTGAAAAAGTTAGAGCTCAATGCAATCTGCCCATTCACAAATCCCAAATATTCTACTACTTCATATCCTTCAAAGCCGCTTCCTGTTGTTATTTTGATTTCTCCCATAAATAGCATCCTCCCAAATATCCAAAATCTATCATTAATTATAGCACATTTAAGTGTATTAACAAGCATTTTTTATACATTTTGTATTTTTTTATGATATTTTTTGTATATTTTTAACTAATTTAAATGGTTTTCTATTCCCTTTTCTATTTTTTTGCTATACTAAAGCCACATATATCCATTTAGACATATCTTCGATACGACAGCACGGGAGGAAAAGAAAGAAAACTATGATAATTGATTTTCACACACATATATTTCCAGAAAAAATAGCTTCACACACAATCAAAGCATTAGAAGAACGCTCACAATTCCGCGCTGCAGCAGGCGGAACCTTAAAAGACCTCCGCATTTCCATGAAAAAGCAGCACATTGATTACAGTGTCGTTCTCCCTGTAGCAACAAAACCATCACAGTTTGATTCCATAAACAGCTATGCCGCCAGCATCAACCATACGGATGGAATTCTCTCCTTCGGCGGCATCCACCCAGAAAATGACAACATTTCCAACCGTCTTGCGTACATTAAATCTCTTGGTTTGAAGGGAATCAAACTGCATCCTGACTATCAGAACACTTATATTGACGATGAGCGTTATATTGAAATAATAAAAGAATGTATCCGCCTTAATCTCTGCTGTGTCATCCATGCAGGCTATGATATCGGACTTCCTATTCCAATCCACTGTCCGCCAGACCGTGCCTATCTCATGCTGCAGCAGGTTTTAAAGCACTGTGATAAAGACTCTAAAATTGTCCTCGCCCATGTGGGCGGTAACCTGCAGTGGTATCTGGTAGAAAAATTATTAGTTGGAAAAAATGTATATTTTGACCTTGCTTTTTGCCGCAATATGATTGAAAAAGAGCAGCTGATGCGCATTATTAGAAATCACGGTTCCGACCGGATTTTATATGCAACGGATTTTCCCTGGGATAGTCAGAAGGAAACCGTAGATTATATTAAAGCTCTTCCACTGTCCGAAGAAGAGCTGGATAATATTCTGTATAAAAACGCATTGCGCTTACTGGATATGCACTAAACCGGGCTATTCCATCGGTTTGGGACTGTGATTTTCATACCGGTAAAAGTAATACTCCAAATCAAAATAGGTATGCTCATCACTGTCGCCGGTCAGCTCCCAGTTTTCCTCCTTATCCAAATCCGGAAAATATTTATCTGCCTGATATTTATAATTAATTCTGGTTACATGTGCGGTGTCACAGTACTCATATAACATATTATAAATACTTTCCCCGCCAATTACAAAAATACTGTTACTGTCATACTGCTTTAATTCCGCAAACAGTTCCTCTTTTGAGTGAACTACCACAGCATCCTTCACCGTAAAATTTTCATCCCTGGAAAGAATAATATTTGTTCTTCCTTTAAGGGGTAATCCATTCGGGAACTCCGCCAATGTCTTTCTTCCCAGCACTACTACATTCCCCATTGTTGTCTGTCTGAAAAATTTCTGGTCTTCCGGAATCCTCACCAGTAATTTGTTGCCATTTCCGATTGCCCAGTTACTATCTACCGCTACAATTAACTGCATGTCTGTCTCCTCTCACTCTTTCTCATATAGGCAATTGCGAAACTCAATTTTTGAAAGCCTGCGTTGTACAAATGCCTATTTCTCATACCGCAACAGGAATATTTTTTATCTGTGGTCCTGCCTGATAATCCTCCACCAAAATATCATCTGTTGTAAACTGGTAAAAATCCTTAACCTCCGGATTCAAGAAAAACTTCGGTGCCGGATATACCGGTCTGCTAATCAATTCTTTTACAATATCAATGTGTCTGTCATAAATATGGGCATCTGCAATAACATGCACCAGTTCTCCCGGTTCCATGTCACACACCTGTGCCATCATATGCACCAGCACTGCATACTGCACAACATTCCAGTTATTTGCCGTCAGAATATCCTGGGAGCGCTGGTTTAAGATGGCATTCAGTGTCAATTTATCCTGTCCTTTCCTCTTGGTCACATTAAAGGTGACACTATAAGCGCAGGGGTAGAGATTCATCTCATGCAAATCTGCATGCACATAGATATTTGTCATAATCCTTCTGCTATATGGATTATTTTTAAGGTCATAAATAACACGGTCTACCTGATCCATCATGCCTTCCTTATACTGATGTTTTACACCCATCTGGTAACCGTATGCCTTTCCGATGGAACCATTTTCATCTGCCCATTCGTCCCACACATGGCTCTTCAAATCATTTATATTATTTGACTTTTTCTGCCAAATCCAAAGCATTTCATCTACCGCTGATTTTACATAGGTCTTCCGAAGGGTTAATGCCGGAAATTCCTTTGATAAATCATACCGGTTGACGACGCCGAACTGCTTAACCGTATACGCATATCTTCCGTCCTCCCATTTTGGTCTTACCTTTTCCCCCTCCGTACTACATCCATTTTCAATAATGTCCGTACACATTTTTATAAACAAATCATCTGCGTAGCTCATTTCCATTCTCCTGTAAATTTATTGTATGTTCCTTTCATGCGGCATAGTCAATAAAATTGCCTGTCATTGCTTCCTTTTCATATGCTTTGCGGTTCTGGCTATAAGGATCACTGCCGTAAGTCCTTATCATAGTCCGGGTTGTTCCACCTGCAATATACGCTTTCCCACACTCCGGACAAATGGCGGTTTTTAAAGATACGGTTGCAGATAATAATTCTTTACCTTCTTCATTTCCCTCCGCCACCGCATTGGCAACATGCTCCTGCTCATGTGACATTACCTTCGCATAAGATTCCCCGGAGGCTATCTTACCCGGGGTTTTATAAGAAACCATCTCATCTGAGCTGTCCTGGTATCTTCTATTCTTGCAGGTCTGGCATTCTGCTGGTGCCACCCTGTTTGAGCTGAATACGGTATTTTCGGTATTCACAGGGGTCACAAAGCTTACATTTGCTGCCGGTATGATGTACCGGTTACTCATTCCTATAGAATCCACCATATTCTTATACCTTCCTTTCCTATCAGAACCTGGATTTTCTAATCCTGTCTTACACACATGCGTTCATTGTAACGCAAAAACCGTTTTTTCTCAACCTTTACTTTGCAATCTCGCTAAATCACATACTTTGCAATCTACTAAATCACGCCGCTTAATCCTTTACATAGCAAGATATTGCAAAAATCCTTCCAGCCCCAGCACAATATCCTCATAGGTTTTATCAAAATTTCCAGTATACCAGGGGTCTGCCACATCTCGTTTCTCCTCTGTAAAATCCAGGAGCCGATATACTTTATTTTCTTTATCCCTGCCGCAGATTTTTGCAACATTTTTTAAATTCCAAGTATCCATACAGATAAGATAATCATATTTCTTATAATCCGCTTTTGTTAACCGCACTGCTCTTTTACCCTCGCAGGAAATACCTGCTTCAGCCAGCTTGCTTTTCGTTCCCGGATGAACCGGGTTGCCAACGCCATTCCAAATTTCCTCTGCGCTGGTGGCAGCTGATTGGATGTAGAACTGGTCTACGATTCCACGTTTTTGAACTATGTCTTTTAATAAAAACTCTGCCATGGGGGAGCGGCAAATGTTGCCGTGGCAGATAAATAATATTTTTATCATAATTAGAATCTCCTCATTTCGTATTTGCAAAACCGGATAACAACAATGAAAGTATATCACATTCAAAAAATAATCACTACAATTAAGTTGAATTTACAAATTATCACACAACCAGTTTTTTATCACCTCATCATCTCCATCTCCCATAAAAGAATGTTCACTCTGTTCTGATATAGTCAATGACACAGGATTGGACTTTGCAAAATTTTCTATGACCTGTAAAGATTGCAAATTGTCCTTACCTCCATAAAGTATATAAGTTGGATTATTCCAACTTGTTACGGGATTTTTCTTTACATACTGGTAATAATCCCAAGACAAAGTATCAATCGGTGTCGGAATTTCTCTTTTTGTATAAAGCATTTCTTCCGTGATATGAAACCACAGGAACATATTTTTGGTGAGATATTCCATATTTACGATTGGAGATAGAAAAAAGCACTTTTCAAAAGTAATATCTTTATATGCCTGCAAACTGAAATATGCACCCAAACTACAAGCAAACAAAGATACCGATTTCCAATTAGCAAACGTATAGGAACTTATTTGATGAAGGTCAGAAATGCCATTCCAAATATCACACCTGTAATTTTCGCTTTTTCTTTCTCCATGTTCTGGTAAGTCAAAACTGATTGTCTGATATCCTTTATTTTCTGCTATCCGAGCAAAAGTTTCAGCAGACTCCTTATCGGACATTTTCCCGTGAACATAAATATATGCTTTGTCAGATTTCGTTCCCCAGATAATGACCGGAATCTTCCCGATATAAAATTTTGTTGTTCTCATCTTTCATCACCGATTACATCGTATCATCAGAGAATAGCATTCTCAATATACTGTCACTTACAGAAGTGTTTTTTACCTACAGGAACCTCCACTGGAGCTTCCTTTCGGATGCATGGCAACCTAAAAAGAGGTCGCAAAACTACGACCTCTCGGAAATTATTTCTCATATATGATTTTTCTGATTGAATGAACAGAAAGATAATAAATATCAGCTAATTCATCAACACTTTTTCCTTGCTGATAATCTTTTCTTATTCTCCTGTTTCTCTGTTCAATCTCATATCTACAACCGCTTAATTCGCCCCATTTCTTTTTGCCGTCTTTTCTTGAGGGAACATAAATATATCCGCCTTGTATATAACTTTGCAATTCTTCAACTAAAGCAATGGGGAGTACCGAATCTGCTTTGATATATTTCATGCAGGCTCACTCCTTTAACTTTTCATCGTCAAATAGCAAAGCCAGCATATTAAGCCTTATTACTCCATGCAAATGGCGTTAGCATTTACTGACTTTGCATGGAATGAAACATCGTTTTTTCTTTTTTTATTTATACACATAATATCACCGTCCTAACTACATTTACATTGATTGTTTTAACTGTTCAACATTTCCACTTTGTATAGCACCAATATTTCTTGCAATTCTTTCCTCAGACCAGTTCCACCATTGAATCTCCAATAGTGCAGAAATGGTTTCTTCTGAAAATCGCTTCTTTATTGATTTTGCCGGAACACCGCCAACAATCGTATATGGCGGAACATCTTTTGTGACAACTGCACGAGTTCCAATAATTGCTCCGTCTCCAATCGTGACACCAGCTAAAATAACAGCTTCATAACCAATCCAAACGTCATTACCTATGACAATATCACCTTTATTATCCCATGCGTTTGTTATGTCTTTCTTCTCTAATCCCCATTCCTCAAAAAATAATGGAAATGGATAAGTGGACAATGAAGATAGTGTGTGATTGGCACTGTTAAAAAGAAATTTTGCTCCACAGGCAATGGAACAGAATTTCCCAATCTGCAATTTATCATGGTTTATCGGATAGTGATATAATACATTGTTATTCTCAAATAACATTGGGTCATTTACAAAATCATTGTACATTGTAAAATCTCCAACCGTTATATTGGAATTCGTGATTACATGTTTCAAATAAATTGTTTCTTTATCGCCTGTACGGGGATAAATCTGTTTTACTGGAATAGTCATTTAAAATCCTCCTGTCAATTTGAATAATGTCTATTTAACTATTCCAGATAAAGCAATGCAGAGTTTCACCTAAACCACCTCTCTTTTGATTTAATGACAATTATATACGCTGTTTGATTGAAAAACAATAACCATGTGACATTTCTTCAAAATATCACACGTCTTACTAAACAATTTAAAGCCTTGTATAATCAGCGTTCCGAGACTTTTTGATACTGTTTCCTATTGTATTTGTACCCCCTTGTTAGATATCTGGGGTTACAAGTTGGATTGGCTTACGCTTCGCACGCCACTGGACGGACTGCCTGTAGAATTTTAATAAACTGAAATTTCCTATCATTCTAAAATTTCTTTAATAACGAAATATGGCGTTGTTGACCTTGTATCACAAAATGCATATATACTATATTTTCGCTCACAACCATATTTATCTTTACATTTCATTCCAATTTTTATAGAAACCTTATCCTCTTTCAGTTCACTATTCAATAATTTAAGCGTAAACACCTCTTTCCCCATAATTGCATCATGATGTATAACCGATTTCTTCTCCCAAAGTATCTTCTTTTCTGCATTAATTATTTGGAGTGGAAAAAAGAAAACTTCAAACGCATCATTATATGTTATATTTTCTATTTGCAATTCAATTTTACCGTTACAACCAGAACTATGTAAAAACTTCACCCTAAATATAGGCTTATTCATTTCTCGTTCTCTCGTTTCTTGCATTTCAACCCTTTTATCTGCTTCTTCTTTAATAACTTGATTCTGATGTAAAGATAACATGCCTAATGTCACAGTACCAATAAATGCAAGAATACTACCATAAAATTGCAAAACATCTCCAGCTTCCCATTTTGCCATCCAAAAATCATTGACATATATCTTGAATAAACAATGTATTAATAAAGGAATGCCAAATATAATGACTAAAATTATTATTCCAACTAACACTTTATGTTTTTTTATCCAATCAAGCATATTCATACCTCGTATTTCAATTTTTCTCAAATTTTTATCATATCGGAACTTCTTTCAAAAGTTGTAAACCTGTTGTAAAAATTCCCCGTCCGATCTCATAGTCCATCTAAATCAAAGAATTTCTATAAAAAACGCACCTTTTTGCCGTGGCAGACGAAAAGTACTCTAATCATTATTTTCTCCTATCTCAAAATGCCCTGTAATGCCGAATTTTGCAAGGTTTTATCGACTATTCTGGGCATCGTATTTTTCTTCTCTAAAACTACACTTTTTGCCAAATAAGGCAAATCACTTCCATGTGTAGTAATCAAATCGTAATCAGTTAGGGGTGAAATTTCAACAATATCCTCTTCTGGAATATCAATTATGTTCGTATCCAATAGCTTTGAAACTCCAACCAAAGTATTAATTCTTGCCTCCTTTTCAAGCAAATACCTCTTATTGTAAAAGACATCTACATATTTTAGAACTGTGTTCATTTGAGCTATTTCAAATAGTACTCTAATTAGTCATTTCCAATACTTTTTTGATATGCTTTATTTGCTAATGCACGCATCTAACAAACGAACAAAGCAACGCCTCCGTGTTTACCCATTTCTTCCCGTGTTTTTTACTAAGCTGCTTTACTGTCGTAATTTCGGTCATGAGCATTATTTTTTTCAATAATTCCAGTCACTTTATTTGTTCCTTGACTATTCGGACTCAATGCATTCATAAACACATCACTAGCTATCACAAGTTCTGCAGAGTCATTCTTTATATCATACCCATATATATTGCCACAGATTTAACCGCCCTATAATATAATGGCATTTTCTAATCCTTGCATCTTCTAAAGTTTCTTCTCGGTATCCTCAAGTCCGGCATAGGTGTAAACATTAAGGAGCATGGCTATATCCGAATGCCCCACGCAAGCCCTGATGCCATCTGTGAACAGATGAGCAAAACCCCGGATTGAATTGAAGGATTCCTCTTAAAAGCTGATGGATACGAAACACAATTTTATAAAACGGATTAAAAAATAATCTCACCATCAAAGCTTTAATTCTTTATCGGTGCTAAACTATCATCACTATTTTCTTGATTAATTAACTTACTTTCAATTTCTAATACATTTGGAAATATAAGTTTTGAGCCTTTTCTCTGAAGTGCCAATACTTTACTTGCTTTTTCCTTCAGTTCCTTCTCCAAAACACCACTTACACGAACAGGTACATTCGCCTTTGAATCAATATATTCGTTTTTCATGTATTCTGGTGTTATCGGACACATATTCTGAATAAGAAAAGCTTTCTCATGACCGAGGACTTCACCGAAAACTATGGTGTCACAACGCTTATATTTTTGCATTTTGCTATTATATATTTTTTTAAACTTTGATACCTTTGATGAAAACGGTATCATCCAATATATTCCCGCAGAATTATCTTTAAACGTATAAAAACAAGGTCTATCATGAACCTGTCCATTTATGGTTTCTTTATTCTTCATAAGATAGGGATTCGGGAAATCCACAAAATAACTATCTTCTATGTAATAAAAATGCCCTACTTCCATTTCTTTCTCCTTACGCAAAAGAGACTCCACTCTCACGAATGGAGTCCCGAAACATTTGAACTCGACCTTTTATAAGTCGCATTTCGAGTAGCGACAAACATTTGAACTCGACCTTGTTTTAGTTGCATATCGAGTAGCAACAAACATTTGCAGTAAGTCCCTTACTGTAATTAAAGTATATCTTCAAATGCTCTTGCTGTCAAGATGCAATGAGTTCAAAAACAGCTTTTCTGCTGCAATATTAGTATATGCTTTTCTTTTTCTCCTCATTCGCTCGTTATTTAATTTTCATCAGAATTCTTGGTAAACTTAGCAACTCCACCAACTCCATAAAACTTATCAAAGTACCCCTTTAAGCGGTCGATTACTGTTTTCTTCTTGTTGGTCCTGTTGCCACCACCAAACCGGCTAACAGGTGGCATAATCTTATCAATGTCTGTACCCACTGTCTTTACTTCGCCTTCACGGAATGCATTCTCAAGGAACTTACGGGTCTCATCTTCTTTCAGTCTTTCTTCTTCAATGATGATAACCAGTTCCTGCTCTCGCATTTCTACCACATAATCATGCCATTCAACCATGACATCATCAACATCATTTACACCATTCAGAAATGCCTCAATAAGTTCTTTCTTACTTCGAAGTTCCGGGCTGGCATCAATAGCCTTACGGATTGTGATAAGAACTTCTTTATCCTCACAATGTGTATCGTGATATTTCTTTACAAGTATAAGAATATAGTCAATGTTGATTTCTACCTGCTTTATAAGTTCTACCTCAAATACAACATCATTCGTGATATCAGACAGTTCACTCTTTTCTCGCTTTCGTTTCCACTCATCTCTCAAATCCTGGTAACGTCCAAGATAATCCTGTAAATCTCTTTCGTTGAGGAGTTCCTTTTCTTTGAATTCATCAAATGCAACAAGCAGATTTCTCATACGAAGGATGGAACCAAACAAAGCAATGAAATCCTTCTGATTCTGTTCTCCGATAATCTGTGGCTCTGTTAACGGAAACTTTGTAGTCAAATCCTCAACCATATCAATGTATCCGGGCATCTGTTTTCCATCAACAGATTCATATCCATAATAGTAATCCTTGAAGCTTTGCATCAAAACAATACCGCCCGCATTTTTATCTCCAAATAAAGAAATAGCTGTGTCCACCCGCTTTTGAAGATTACGGAAACATACCACATTACCAAATGTCTTGATGCTATTAAGAATACGGTTCGTACGGGAGAAAGCCTGAATGAGTCCATGCATTTTTAAGTTCTTATCCACCCATAATGTATTAAGTGTTGTTGCGTCAAAACCTGTAAGAAACATATTTACTACGATGAGCATATCCAGTTCTTTATTCTTCATTCGAAGAGATACATCCTTATAATAGTTCTGAAATTTATCTGAAGATGTATCATAATTTGTGTGGAACATTACATTATAATCCTCAATAGCGCTCTCCAGAAAATCTCTTGCCGTCTTACTAAGCTGTGAAGTATCTTCCGGATCTTCCTCTTCAAGAATATCCTCTGATTCCTGCTCTTCTTCGTTTGCACTATAACTGTAAATGACCGCAAACTTAATAGCCTTCGTAGGATCTTCCTTTATCTGCTTACGGAATTCTTCATAATATGCCTTTGCCATGTCTACAGAAGAAACTGCAAAAATGGAATTGAAACCACTCAATCTTTGTTTCTGTTTAATTTCTTCAACCTTACCTCTTTCAGCAGATGCCGCTTCAGAAATGTTGGTAAGTGAATTATATATATATGTTTTGTCTCCACGATAAGTTTTCTGGTCAAAATGCTCCAAAATATATCTGGTTATTCTTTCAATTCTCTGTGGGCTCTCAAATACTTTCTTTCTATCGATATCAAGAACCATCTCATCATCAATATCCGGCTCTTCTTTCATGGTCTGATGATACTCTACTTTGAATGGAAGTACATTTTTATCATTGATAGCATCCACGATTGTATATGTATGGAGCTGGTCACCAAATGTCTGCTCTGTAGTCGAGAACTTAGGGTTCTTTACAGCACCTGCATTAGCCGGAAATATAGGTGTCCCTGTGAAGCCAAACATATAATACTTCTTAAAACTCTCCACAATTGCTGCGTGCATATCACCAAACTGACTACGATGGCATTCATCAAAGATGATGACAATCTGTTTATTAAATGCCGGATGGTCTTTTGCATTCTTTTTGATAAAAGTGGACAGTTTCTGTATGGTTGTAATGATAATTTTCGATTTGGTATCTCTTAACTGTTTCTCCAATATTGCGGTTGATGAGTTACTGTTAGCAGCACCCTTCTCAAATCTGTCATATTCCTTCATAGTCTGATAGTCCAAATCCTTACGGTCAACGACAAATAACACCTTATCAATAAAGGATAAATTTGATGCAAGTCTGGCCGTCTTGAAGGAAGTCAGCGTCTTTCCGCTTCCTGTCGTATGCCATACATACCCACCCGCTGCAATATCTCCATATTTTTTGTAGTTATGAGCAATCTCAATTCGGTTGAGAATCCTCTCAGTCGCGGTAATCTGATATGGCCTCATAACCATCAGCATATTCTCTGAAGTAAATACACAATACTTTGTAAGTATATTTAAAATCGTGTGCTTAGCAAAAAATGTTTTTGTAAAATCAATCAAATCTGGGATGATACGATTATTGGCATCTGCCCAAAAGGAAGTAAACTCGAATGAATTGCTAGTCTTTCCCTTCTTTGTATTAGCTACCTCTGCATCCTTGATGGCATTATACCTAGTACTATTGGAATAATATTTTGTATGTGTTCCGTTGGAAATAACATAAATCTGAACATACTCAACCAATCCGTATCCTGCACTAAAAGAATCTCTTTCGTATCTATTAATCTGATTAAAAGCCTCACGGATAGGGACTCCTCTTCTCTTTAGTTCGATATGTACCAAAGGGAATCCGTTTACAAGTACTGTAACATCGTAACGGTTATCATGCCTTGCTCCCTGATCTGTGGTTACTACATACTGATTGATTACCTGCAGTCTATTATTATGAATATTCTTACGGTCAATCAAAGTAATGTTCTTGGTCATGTTATCGTCTCTCTTTAAGACCTGAACATTATCCTCTTGAATTTTACAAGTTTTCTCAACGGGACCATCATTACCATTTGCTATGCACTCCTTGAAGAATCGCTCCCATTCGGTGTCAGAGAATTTGTAATCATTTAACTCTTCAAGTTTGGCACGCATATTGGAAACCATATCTTCCTCTGTATGAATCTGTAAATATTCATATCCCTGCTCTGTAAGCATACGAATAAATTCTTTCTCCAATTCCGCCTCACTTTGATAGGCATCGGAACGCTTTTTCACAGGCTCATATTGAGTTACAACGGTATTCTCATTGGTCTCTGCAACTATATTAAAATATGGCACTTGCATCGCCTCCTCTACTTTTGCATTTCATCAAAGGATAATAGTTTATTCCTATAGTATTCATATTGTTTCTGACGGGCTTCAATTTCTGCTGGGAGTCCTGCGGACAGGTCATTGCAGATGGTGTTAAAATGGTCGAGAATTTCTGTAATTTTCTTCTGCTCCTTAACCGTTGGAATAGCAATTGAAATATTTAAAATATCTGCTTTCCGTAAATTTGTTTGATCTGCTCCGTTATCATATCTTAACAACTGTGGATTGCGGTTTAATATATAATACAAATATTTTGTAGTAACCAAATCTGGTCTACCAACTGTAAATGCTCCAATTCTCTGGTTAAGAGTGTATTTATCATCCTCATCAACTAAATAACATTTAGCCAACGCACGACCATTGGGCAAATCACTCATAACCATCAAAATATCATTCGCATATAATGGACTAATCTGTTCATCCGCATATTTTTTCACTTGTCCATCAGTAGAAATAAACTTAGAATTTACAACAATATATTTTCCATCAGCTACAATGTTTTTTTCGTGTCCTTTGCCATTTCTGAAATTAGCAATATAATCAAGACTAACCGTTGCATAACCAAACACATACTGGATGAGCTTAATTGCGCTCA